>ERZ650302.617-NODE-617-length-19855-cov-6.216818_pt1 | contig 19855 bp, 15 predicted proteins | sample MGYA00376238_ERZ650302 | MGnify/ENA primary metagenome ERZ650302 (study PRJEB26733, sample SAMN07839298) | wastewater metagenome | biome: urban; feature: wastewater treatment plant; material: waste water | place: USA: North Carolina | collected 2016-04-28 ... | reverse complement strand
AGTGCCAATTTCAGCTCCCGTGATTTGATCAATGACAATAGGTTTGATTTCAGTCCCTTGTTCTGCATCAATAAATACAGGCATCTGTTCAGGGTTTTCATAAGGTTTATGTTTACGCCCCCATGCACCAATCACAAATAACACTGGTAAAAAATCTCGCCCTGCTTGAGTTAATACATATTCTTCACGTGGAGGATGCTCTGAATATTGCCGTTTCTCGAGTAATCCTTCCTCAACTAAAACAGATAAACGTTTTGTGAGCATCGTGGGTGCAATGCCGAGGCTTTTACGGAATTGATCAAATCGTGTAAATCCTGCATGTGCATCGCGTAATATCAACATGCTCCAAGCATCACCAAGAACGGATAGGCTTCTTGCAATAGGACAGACGTCAAGGCTGGTATTTTTACTCATGATAAATTAATAAACTGAAAAGTAACTACTGAATAAATAGTAACATGATTTTCTATGCTTAACTATGCCAATCGCCTTTAAGAGGAAAGGGCTTCGTTATTGTCGCTTAATCTATAATGTTTGCTTAACTTTACGCGATGAAGTTTCTTACCTCATTATTTAGTCTTGATTATGTTTAATCGCTTCGAGCCCAGCAATAGAAAAAGTCATTAAATGTTTAACGAGTTGATTTGGTTTCATTTGTGATACATGTTGTATTGGTGTTGGGATATTGGTACTTGCAATAATGAGCATCATACACGGTGCTATTACACTCAGTACACAAGGTAATAGAGCAGGGTTATTCTCATCCAAACCTGATACTTGGCTAATTATTTTACGAACGTATTGGAATTTTCTAGCCCCATCATTTGCCATAAATTCTTGTAAATATGGTGTCGGGGAAAATAGTTCACGAATAAAAACTTTACTGTGCCAAATATCTTTCTCGACTAGCTTACTAATCAGTGTTTCAAAGAAAATTTCAAGTTTTTTTATGGGAGGAATAGAGCTTTGTACCAACTCAAATAACTGTTGTTCATTGATATAATGCGTGTGTGCTTCGGCTAGTACGGCTTTATATAAACCATCACGACCTTCAAAATGATAGTTAATGGCAGCTAAATCGACTTCAGCAATTTGAGCAATCGCTTTATTTGTCGTTTGAGCAAAACCGTTTTGAGCGATCAGGTTTCCAGCAGCTTCTAGAATCTTCGATTTAGTTACATCACCATCACTTCGCCTAGTTCTAGACATTTTTTACTCTGAATCAAACGTTACTTTTTAAGTATAGCTTTTTTTATTAAATTGATATAGTTTAAATTCAAATTGAATTTAAACTTTGGTTTTGTCGAAAAGGACTATTCCATGAAAAAGCGCATGATTGCTGGTACTCTGATCTTCATCATCGTTATTTTAGCAATTGCGATATGGTTGATTAATAAAGACAAAAAATTAGATCAGGATCTGACTCTCTTTGGTAATGTGGATATTCGACAGGTTTCTTTAGCTTTTGAACAAGCTGGACGGATTCAAACTCTTTCTGTACAAGAAGGAGATAAAGTGAAAAAAGGGGAGCTGTTGGCAACTATAAAAACAGATGCCTTAAGGATTCAAGAGCAGCAAGCGGAAGCACAGCTTAATGTGCAAAAACAGATGATCATTGCACAAGAGGTTGGAACCCGACCTGAACAAATTGCTCAGGCAAAAGCACAATTAGTTTCAGCAGAGGCTCAATTTGAAAAAGCAAAAAAGGATTATCAGCGTTTACAAGTTTTGATTAATACCACCTCAGGGCAGGCAACGAGTAAGCAGGAGTTGGATTATGCACAAAGTAGTCAAGCTACTGCTGCTGCTGCCGTAAAGGAGCGTGAAGCTAATTTACAATTATTACAAAAAGGAGCAAGAGCAGAAGACCGTGCAGCAGCCAAAGCGCAATATCAGGCGACTCAAGCCAATCTGAATTTAATTCAATATCAAATCTCTCAAAGTGAGTTACGTTCACCTGTCGATGCTGTGGTACGAGCCAGATTACAGGAGGTCGGTGATATGACTACAGCACAAAAAACAGTGTATACGCTTGCTTTGACTAACCCAAAATGGGTGCGAGTCTATGCCAATGAAAAAGATTTGAGTTCAATCAAGATGGGAGCTAAAGCTCAGGTTATTCGAGATACCGTACCTGATCAGCCGATTATAGGACAAATTGGCTATATCTCATCTGTTGCTGAATTTACCCCTAAAACGGTACAAACTGAAGATATACGTACCACATTGGTTTATGAGGTTCGTGTTTATGTTAATGATCCGAATGATCAGCTTAAAATGGGGCAGCCTGTAACGGTGAAAATTGCTAAGGTCAATTGAGTATCTCCATATGAATGCCTCGCAAAATAATATTCCTCATGTCGTGATTGCTCATAATTTACGGCAACTGTTTAAGGCAGAAAATAAGAAAAGCCCTGATATTTGTGCGCTTGAGGATTTAAGTGTGCAAATTCCATCAGGACAACTAACAGCTTTAGTTGGGCCTGATGGGGCAGGTAAAACGACTTTCTTACGTTTGATTGCGGGATTGTATCAGCCTTCAGCAGGTTCATTAGAGGTATTGGGCATTGATGTTGCGAAGAATCCTCAAATGGTACAAAACCGAATTAGTTATATGCCACAACGCTTTGGTTTGTATGAAGATCTAAGCATTCAAGAAAATCTAGATTTATATGCTGATTTGCATGGCGTCCCACAAGCGGAGCGCAAACAACGTTTTGCTCGCTTACTTGAAATTACTGATTTAAGTAAATTTACACAACGACCCGCAGGTAAATTATCTGGTGGTATGAAGCAGAAGCTTGGATTGGCTTGTACTTTAGTACGTTCACCAGAATTATTATTATTGGATGAGCCGAGTGTTGGGGTTGACCCACTATCGAGACGTGATCTATGGATCATTATTGAACAATTAGTCAAAGAGGAGAATTTGAGTGTCATTATAAGTACTGCATACATGGATGAAGCTGAACGTTGCGCTGATATCTATGTCATGTATGAGGGAAGAATTTTAGAGCGAGGTGCTCCGAGGGAGTTGAGTGAGCGAGTGCGTGGTCTAACTTGGCAGGTTGAACCTCCAACAAATATGAAAGCACGCATTTTACAGACCCAGTTATTAAATATGCATCAATATATTACGGATGCTGTGCCTAAAGGTGATATCGTCCGATTTATAACCAAGCCTGATTTTCCAGAATTAGGCATTGAGCAGTTACCACAAGGTTCTATAATTACTCGTCGAGAACCAGAGCTTGAAGATGCTTTTATGTGGTTTTTACATCAAGCTCAGCAAACAAAACATAATCTGAAACAGAACAACATTAGTGTAATTGAAAGTACAGCCGTTAATGATATTGAACAACGACAATCTATTATCATCGTTAAGGATTTAGTTCGAAAATTTGGTGACTTTACTGCTGTGGCAAATACCTCGTTTGAAGTGAGGCGAGGAGAAATTTTTGGGTTACTTGGGCCAAATGGGGCAGGTAAAACCACCACATTTAGGATGCTATGTGGCTTGTTACCAGCTAGTAGTGGCACATTAGAAGTTGCGGGTATGAACTTACGTACTGCTCGGGCGCAGGCAAGGGCAAAAATTGGCTATGTCTCCCAAAAATTTTCTTTATACAGTAATTTGACCGTATTGGATAATCTAAAGTTTTTTGGTGGTGCGTATGGATTATCAGGAAAAAAATTAAACCAACAAATCAATGAAATCATCGAGCGTTTTGAACTAAAACCACATGCCAAAAGTGGTGATTTACCGAATGGCTTTAAGCAACGTTTGTCTATGGCTGCTGCTTTGTTACATCAACCTGAAATTGTATTTCTGGATGAGCCTACGAGTGGTATTGATCCTTTGGCGAGGCGTTCATTTTGGTACACCATCGGTGAACTTGCGAATCAAGGTATTACGATCATTATCACGACGCATTTTATGGAAGAAGCAGAATATTGTGATCGTATTGCTATTCAAGACGCTGGGAAATTGTTGGCACTAGGTTCACCCAAGCAGGTTCGGATACAGGCTGGGGACAGTGGTCTAAATGACATGAATAGTGCTTTTATTGCGATTGTTGAGCAAGCGCGTTTTCAGCAATCTAAGGAGGATGGTGTATGAAATTACCTGCATCTGTCCTACGTCTGATTGCTTTAACCCGTAAAGAAAGCCATCAATTAATGCGAGATAAGAGTAGTCTAGCAATTGGACTAATTTTACCTATTATTCTAATTTTATTATTTGGTTACGGTTTATCTTTTGATTTAAGTAATGGTCGTGTTGGTGTTGTTGTACAAAACATAACTCCTCAAAGTAATCAATTCATCACTGGATTAAATGGAACCCCATATATAACAGCAACGGTTTATCAGAATTTTCATCAAGCTGAACAGGCAATTCGGCAGGCAGAAATAGATGCGATTGTTGTATTGCCATCCAATTTTGCAGAGCAAAGTGCCAATAACAATGCTCATGTTCAAATTATTAGCAATGGTCGTTCAACGAGTATGGCTTCAGCATTACAAGGCTATGTGATTGGTGCTTTGACCACAGCTCAAAGGATTCAAGCTGATCGCAGTCATATGAACTTATCAAATGGCATAATCGTTGTTGAACAACGTATGTGGTTTAATGAATCAGCCAATAGTACTTGGTTTTTAGTTCCTGGTTTAATTGTATTGGTACTCACTTTAATTGGTGCATTCCTGACAGGCTTATTAATTGCCCGAGAACGTGAACGGGGAACTTTAGAAGCTTTATTTGTTACGCCTGTGCGTCCTCTAGAAATTGTGTTGGCAAAATTAATTCCATATATCGTTATTGGTATGGTTGATATTGTGATGTGTTTGTTCGCTGCTTCTTTGGTATTTGATGTTCCAATTCGTGGTTCATTATTGTCGATTATCAGTGCATCATTTTTGTATTTGCTGGTTTCATTACTATTAGGCCTAACCATTTCTGGTATTTCTAAAAGCCAGTTTCAAGCGAGTCAAATGGCGCTATTGGCAAGTTTTATGCCTGCATTGATGCTTTCGGGCTTTGTTTTTGATACCCGAAACTTACCAATCATTGTGCAGGTGATCAGCCAAATACTACCTGCAACTCATTTCATGACACTAATCAAAACCTTGTTTTTAGGTGGGGATGATTGGGGGTTATGGTTTAAGGAATGCTTCATTTTAATGATCTATGTGGGCGTTTTTACACTTGCGTCTTGTATATCATTGAAAAAACGTTTGAGGTAATCCGAATGATTCAAGGTGTTGTCGAATGGTTTAGTTATCTGTTGGTATTAGTGAGAAAGGAATTTCTAACCATCTTTAGCGATCCAGCAAATAGGACAATTTTATTTGTTCCTGCTTTGATGCAAGCTTTATTGTTTGGCTATGCTGCTAGTTATGATGTGAATCATGTTGATTATGCTGTCCTAGACCAAAGTAAAGGGCAAGTATCTCAGCAATTTCTATCTCACCTAGATGGTTCTGGCATATTTAACCGAACTGTTACTTTGGAAAATAATACACAAATCAAGCAAGTGATAGATGATCGACAAGCATTGGCTGTGATTACGATTCCTGCTGATTTTGAGGACAAATTGAATCGGGGAGATGTTTCTGCGATACAAGTGATTTTAGATGGACGGAATTCTTCTACGGCAGGAATGGCAGGTTCATATATCAATAATGTCGTTGCAAAAGTCAATCAAGAGCGCTTAGGTGTAGCTTCCACGATCAATATTGAAACACGTACTTGGTATAACCCAAATCAGGAATCGAGATGGGGAATGATGCCCTCTTTAATTGCAGCTCTAAGTATGATGCAAACCCTATTGTTATCTTCTTTATCTGTTGCTAGAGAAAGAGAGCAGGGAACCTTCGATCAATTGTTAGTTACGCCATATACACCTATTCACATCATGATTGGGAAAGCACTCCCTCCAATTTTTGTAGGGCTGATGCAGTCTACAATTATTCTGGTCATTATCATGTTTTGGTTCCAAATTCCCATGAATGGCTCGCTGCTCTTACTCTATTTTGGGCTGCTGTGCTTTAATGTTGCTATCGTCGGTGTTGGTTTATCTATTTCTGCAATTTCATTGAACATGCAGCAATCAATGTTGTTTACTTTCTTTTTGATTATGCCATTAATGTTATTGTCAGGGCTTTTAACTCCTGTCCAAAATATGCCACATATTTTGGAATTAGCAACTTATGCTAACCCATTACGTTTCGGTATTGACCTTGTGCAAAGAGTTTATCTAGAGGGCGCGACCTTTTCACAAGTGAAATGGGATTTTGCGCCTATGTTTGTATTGGCAGTGATAACTTTACCTTTAGCCGCATGGCTGTTTAGAAATAGATTGTCATAGAGTTAGGTCTTTTAGATTGAAGAATAATGTGTTGGGCTGAATTTAAATTTAAGAACTAAAAAAAGAAGAGATTTCTCTCTTCTTTTAAATAGGTGATCCATTCTAGATCAGGTTTAAAACTCTTCTACAATACTGTTTCAATATTGTTAAATAAGTCCTGTTCGATAATTTTGGTATTTTCAATATCATCCCCCGTTTGTAAAGCTCGATTAACTGCATGACGTGTTGCACGTGTGATCAATGAGTTTAAATCACGACCTGAATAATTTTCAGTTTGTTTTGCAAGCTGTATCGCAATGGTTTCAACATCAAAATTAGTTGGTTTTTTCCGTAAAATATTTGCAATGATTTGCGAGCGGGCGAATTCATTCGGTAAGCCAATCTCGATCTTTCGTTCTAAACGAGACATTAAAGCACTATCAATATTTTCAGGGTAGTTACTTGCTGCTAATAAAAAGACTTGCCCTTCTTTGGTTGCAATACCATCTAACTCTTGTAGCATTTGCCCTACAATTTCTTGAATAAAGCTGTCATTTGACCCATTACGTGCTCCAGCCACAATATCAATTTCATCGATAAAAAGAATACAAGGGGCTTGAGAACGGGCTTGTTCAAATAATTGTTTTACTTTGCTACCAGATTGTCCGATGTAATTTGCTTTTAAATCGGATGTCGTTGCACCAATGAAGGATAGGCCTGATTGGCTTGCGAGTACGCGTGCAATTTGGGTTTTACCTGTCCCTGGTGGGCCGTAAAGTAAAATACCTTTTGGGGTAGAAATACCTAATTCAGCAAGTTTTTCAGCATTACGAAGTTCTTTACCTAAATTTTGAAATTCCGACATCGTTGAATTTGGTAAAACAATATCATCCCATGTCATTGCTTTTACATTTGTTGAGCCTTTTCCTCGAATTTTACGGATATGTTCAAGTAACATATCTGCATTCAAGTCACGGTTAAGGCTTTCTGCAACTAAGGAGGCAATCAATGTATGTAAATCACGCCCTGACATACCTGCTGTTTCATGCACAATATCATCATTAACTTTAAACTGCATGTCGGCTTGGGCAAATTCATTCTCTAAAATTCGTTTGCGTGCTTTGCCATTTGGTAGACCAATCTCGATTGTTGTTGTAAATCGTGAAAGAATAGCATTATCAATAATATCCTTACGATTCGTTGCAGCAACCACAAAGACTTTACCTGCATCTTGATTAAAACCATCCCATTCAGAGAGGAAGGTTTGTACTAATTCATTGCCAAAAGCATCCGTATCAGCTCCACCTCGACGAGCAAACGTACTCTCGCATTCATCAATAAATAAAATTGTAGGTGCATTGTCTCGGCATCGTTGCCATAACGCTTTGACTTTGGGTGCAGTTTGACCAATATATCCTGCTTTTAGGTCAGAAATATTGACTGCTTCAAAATGGCAATTTGCATGCTTTTGTAATTTACGAGCTATTAATGTTTTACCTGTTCCAGGAGGGCCGTAAAGTAAAATACCTTTAGGCGTGGGTTTTCGATCTGAAATGAACAAATCTACGAGTTTTAAAATTCTATCTAAAGTTTCTTCTTCAATCGCAATATCTGACCATTCCTCAACCACAGTTGATAAGGTCTTTAATCGTTGTTGTAAGGTATTGTAATATTTATGGTCTTTAGCCCAAATTTCAGCATATTCAGAAAAAACTTGAATTGGTTTGACATAGTTTTCTAGTTTTGAAGCAACTTCTTGCAAGAATGTTTTTTGAATACTCCAAATACTTTGTTGTATTGCTCCTGCTTTGATCGGGATTAGGGCAGCTTTCCGATCATTCTTAGGCATTGATAAGACCATATGAATGTTTTCAGAGTCTATAGGCATATTCAAGGGATGAAATACAATAAAATCTGCTCCAAACAGTGGACCAAATTCGTTATTAATACGCCATGAGGAAAACACATCTTTATTGGGCCAAGGTGCTCTAACCACATCATAAGGATAAGCGCTATCACCACTTTCCTTTTCAGTAAAATGCATAAAAGAAAAGGAGTACTGCTTTAAAGACTGAATGGCATCAATTGTGTTTTGGCTTTTTTTGGTAGCAGCGATTTGTATACTTTTTTTGGATAGAAAAACATAAAGTCCAATAGCAATAAGATAACCTAAAAATTTACTACTAATTAAAAATCCAATCAGAAAAGGGATAACTAATATTAGGCCAATCCAAAGCATAATCACAAATTTTTGATTGATAAATAAGGGGCGTAAGCTTAATCCTAATCCAATACATTCTTTTCGAGCTTGAGTTAGAACTTGATCAATTCTATTTTGTACAAGTGTGTGAATTGTGAGTTCTACATCCTGTACAGCTGTTTCAACATCTGAATAGTACTGAAATGCTTGCTCTTTAGATGTATTGACTTCTTTTGCTGCTGCCTCCAGTGCTTGATTGGCTTGTTGAAGTTGTTGACCAAGGTAACTTTCCTGACTTTTATCCATTATTGTTGCCACCATTGCACTGAATGAGATTGTTTTTTTATTATGCAATAAAAAAGGTGGCATTAACAACATGGATTTTATATATAATTCAAGTGAAAACATGGGGTTATTATTGTTATTTTATTTAAATAACTTTGTGATTATTGCAAGCTTATGAAAGCAGTAAATAGTCAAAAAATATTTTTTGGCTGACAATGTATTCAGCTAAAATACATTTAAGAAAAATTAGTTACGTTGGATGATCTCAGTCAAAATAAAGGTTAATAGATTTTAATATTGGTACAATAAAGAACCTCTACTTTCAGTGAATTTAGATGCTTTCATGCAGAATCTCCTACCTATACTGTAATAGAAAATTCTACTTTTAGATCCTTTTATTTTTTAGGGGGAGATGACCCTGTATAAGTGTCCTTGCATTGATAGTATCTTAAAATAAACGATTAAAATTATGGTTTGGTATATTTTTAATAGTTATCAACTTTCGAATCAGGTTATTGAATTAGTAATATTCCAAAAACTATTCTGTAATCTTCTTTATTTCTCCACAATAATCCGCCCATCTCTGCATCATGATTTTTCTTTTCTCTAAATGCTTGGTACGGTTATACGCACGACCATGCATATCTTTTACTTGATGTGCCAGTTGTTGCTCAATCAGTTCAATTGGAAATTCTAAGACCTCTTCTAAAATTGTACGAGCAGAAGCACGGAAGCCATGTCCACATGCTTGTTCACTGGTATAGCCTAAGCGACGTAAAGCTTGATTGATGGTATTTTCAGACATCGGCTTTAAGTTGGAAGTCGTTGCTGAAAATACATACTCACTCTTAGCTTTTGTTATTCGAGCAAGTTCAGAAAGTAAATGAATGACTTGAGTTGATAGAGGGACAATATGCTGAACTCCTGTCTTTGATTTTGTTTTGGGAGGGGTGTAACTCCACAAACCTTTTTCAAGGTCGATATCTTGCCACTTTGCATGTCTTAATTCGCCTGGGCGAACAAAAACTAAAGGCGCGATACGTAAGGCATATCGGGTAACAATTGCACCCTCATAGTAATCAATGTCTTGTAAGAGCAAGGCAAAATCTTTAGGTTCTACCAGTGCTGCCATATGTTTGACTTTGGGAGGGGATACAGCCCCTTTAAGGTCTTGCGTGACATCGCGTTCACATAAGCCAATTGAAACTGCATAGCGCAGAATCTGACCGCATTTAACTTTGACTTTTTTAGCTGTTTCTAATTTTTCTTCTTTTTCATAAATTCGACAAACTTTCAGTATGTCCATGGCTTTAATTTCATGTACTGGGATTTTTCCAATATGTTGATTAATCACTTCTAATAAGCGTTGTTGTCCTTTAATTGTTGATTCAGCAAAGTCTTGTTTTGCCATCCACTCATTTGCAATATTTTTAAAAGTATTATTATTCGTATTTAGTATCTCATTCTCAATTCTAACTTTTTCAACATGTGGGTCGATATTTTGAGAGAGAAGGGTACGGGCTTCTTCACGTCTAATTCTTGCATCAGCTAGAGTGACTGTTGGATAGGAACCAAAGCTTAAGGAATTTCTTTTTTTGGTATAGGGGCGTGAGTAGTCAAATCTCCAGCTCTTATCCCCAGTCTTAGAGATAATCAAAAATAAACCATTACCATCGGCAAGCTTCTGAACTTTTGTAGAGTCTGCTTTGATAGTTTTAATCTTGGTATCTGTAAGTGGTATAACGATTTTTGGCATTTTTACGGTAAGAGTTTTTGCGGTAGTACATCTTACCGTAAAAATTACCGCAAAAAAATATGTATTAAGTTGGAAATTTATAGACTGAATTAGATTTAATTTTAATTAAATATTTGAATTTAATGTATATTTTATTGTTGGGTGGAGTGTTTTATATCAAAATAAACCATAAAATGGTGCGCCCTGCGGGACTCGAACCCACGTCGGTCGCTTAGGAGGCAACTGCTCTATCCAGTTAAGCTAAGGGCGCATAGTGCGGTGATTGTAAATGAAAAAGCATAAACAAAAAAGTGATTGCTAGAACAATCACTTTTTCAATACCGATCAAGTGTTTAATTCTTGGCTTTTAAATTCAGCACTTTATACAGTAAAAACATCAGCACAATCCAGATTGGAATCATCAGCACGGATTCCTTAAAGCCCTGCTGCCACATGATGTACAACACCACAGCAATAAATGCCAAGACCAAATAGTTACTCAATGGCGACCATAACGCAGGGAAGCTGGTTTTCAGGCCTTTTGTCTTGGTCATCGCCTTGAATTTCAGGTGGGTCAGGCTGATCATCGCCCAGTTTAAAACCAGTGCGCCGACCACTACATACATCAAATGGCCAAGGGCATCTTCTGGAACAAAGTAGTTCAACAACACACAGCCAAAGATCAATAAGGCAGACAGTAAAACAGCAGGTACAGGTACGCCCTGTTTATTGGTCTTGGCAAACACTTTAGGCGCATTGCCTTGTTCAGCCAGACCGTACAACATACGGCTATTGGCATACATACCACTGTTATAGACTGATAAAGCAGCAGTCAGGATAATAAAGTTAAGTAAATGTGCAGCCCAGCCAATTCCCATCTGGCTAAAAATCATCACAAATGGGCTTTTATCCAGACCGCCTAAATCCAACTGATTCCAGGGCACAAGTGATAATAAAATTGTGAGTGAACCGATGTAGAAAATCAGAATACGGAACACAACCTGATTGATCGCTTTAGGAATGGTTTTCTTTGGATCATTGGCTTCGGCTGCTGCCATACCAATCAGTTCAATCCCACCAAAGGCAAACATCAAGAATGCTAGCATATAGAAAAGGCCATCGAAGCCATTTGGGAAAAAGCCACCATGCGCCCAGAGGTTGCTAAATGAGGCGGTTGAATTGGCATCTGCGGTAAAGAGCAGGAACAGGCCAAACAGGATCATGGCAACCACGGCCGTGACCTTGATAATGGCAAGCCAGAATTCTGACTCACCATAAAATTTTACATTGGTCAGGTTAATGGCAGTAATGATGACGAAGAAGAACAGCACCGATTGCCAGGCGGCAATATGAGGCCACCAGTAATTGATATATTTGGCGACCGCCGTCAGCTCACTCATGGCAACAAGGATATACAATACCCAATAGTTCCAGCCTGACAGGAAACCTGGAAACTTACCCCAATACTGATAGGCGAAATGGCTAAATGAACCTGCAACAGGTTCTTCAACAATCATTTCACCGAGTTGACGCATGATTAAAAAGGCAATCAAGCCGCCAATCGCATAACCCAAAATAATGGATGGTCCAGCAGACTGGATCACCTGTGCAGAACCTAAAAATAAGCCCGTACCAATTGCTCCACCCATCGCAATGAGCTGGATATGGCGGTTTTTTAGTCCACGCTGAAGTTGAGAAGAATCGTTGTTCAAAGGACTGAGCTCGACGATGAATAAGTGGATTATTCTAATAGATTGCAGGATTTTCGCCTAGTAAAAGTACAGGCAGGCTATGACTGTAAAGTAGTTTTTAAAAGTTATTTAAAATCCTATATTTGAATGATTGATAAAATAAATATTGATTTATATTTGTACGCTTGAAAGGCACCTTTGTTTTTTAACCATGTTTGTTGGCTTTAGTGCTATTGTTAAATCATGCTGATATACCCAATATAAACAACATATTTTGCTAACGATAATTTGCCTAAAAAACCATTGGTCGTATGGCATTTTTGACTGCTGTGCAGTAACGTTGAACACAAAACCTAGCTGCACCAAAACATGATAAAAGGATGAAATTGACATGAGCTCAGTACCGCAAATCAAAGTCCCAGCAACCTATATGCGTGGTGGCACAAGTAAGGGGGTGTTTTTCAAGCTGGATGATTTGCCTGAAGCGGCACAGGTGGCAGGAAAGGCACGTGATCAACTTCTTCTTCGTGTGATTGGCAGTCCAGACCCTTATGGCAAGCAAATTGATGGCATGGGTGGTGCAACTTCAAGTACCAGCAAAACCGTGATTCTGGAAAAAAGTGCACAACCAGAACACGATGTCGATTATTTATTTGGACAGGTTTCGATTGACCAGCCATTTGTGGACTGGAGTGGTAACTGTGGCAACCTCACCGCAGCAGTCGGTTCATTTGCCATTTCCAATGGTCTGGTGGATGCCGAACGTATTCCTGAAAATGGCATCTGTACGGTACGCATTTGGCAGAAGAATATCCAGAAAACCATTATTGCGCATGTGCCAGTAACCAATGGTCAGGTACAGGAAACAGGTGACTTTGAACTGGATGGCGTGACCTTTCCAGCAGCGGAAGTGCAGATTGAATTTTTAGACCCTGCCGATGATGGTGAAGAGGGCGGCGATATGTTCCCTACAGGCAATGTGGTGGATCAGCTTGAAGTACCTGAGATTGGTACATTTCAGGCCACCTTTATCAATGCGGGTATTCCAACCATTTTTCTGAATGCGGAAGATATTGGCTATCAGGGTACAGAATTGCAGGATCATATCAATGGTGATAACGCTGCTTTGGCACGTTTTGAAAAAATTCGTGCCTATGGCGCGGTACAAATGGGCTTGATAAAAGATATTTCTGAAGCGGCTGCCCGTCAGCATACGCCTAAAATCGCCTTTGTTTCCCAGCCGAAAAGCTATACTTCTTCAAGTGGCAAAACCGTTGAAGCGGCTGATGTTGATTTATTGGTGCGTGCCTTGTCGATGGGTAAGCTGCACCACGCCATGATGGGCACAGCCGCAGTTGCAATTGGTACGGCAGCAGCCATTCCAGGAACGTTGGTGAATCTGGCAGCAGGCGGTGGTGAGCGTGAAGCGGTTCGTTTTGGTCATCCATCAGGAACATTGCGTGTTGGCGCACAGGCTGAGTTGATTGATGGCAAATGGGCTGTGAAAAAAGCCATTATGAGCCGTAGCGCACGTGTGTTAATGGAAGGTTGGGTGCGTGTACCAGGTGATACGTTCTAAATTATCCCAGTAAATCTCTTGATAGAGTCTCCTTTTGGAGGCTTTATTATTTTGAATAAGTTAAAAATACAAACACAATTTCCTGAGATAAATAATGGTATGATGTCGCCATTCTGACAGGTCCTGTCTTTATCCTTATCATTCAAGCTTCCAGAGGCAATTGTGTCATCTATTTCTCAAGTTAATGCGGATGTTTTACAACAAGCTCAACAACGTATTCAACAGGATTTATTGACAGCATTGGCTGCATTCTCCATTCCAGAACCGTTAAAGGCCGCTGTGCATCATGCCGTGATGCTAGGGGGAAAGCGTGTTCGTCCTGCATTGTGTTATGCGGCTGCCTCATTGCAACCCAACCCTTATTTTGCGGCCGCCCGCCGTGCGGCCGTTGCGGTTGAGTTGATCCACTGCTACTCATTGGCACATGATGACTTACCCTGTATGGATAATGATTTGCTGCGTCGTGGGCAGCCAACCTGCCATGTGGCATTTGGTGAGGACACTGCCTTGTTGGCAGGTGACATCTTGCAATCCATGGCATTTGAAATTCTGGGAAGCCGTTTGTTTGATGAACAGGGGCAGGGAACTGATGCTGCAATTGTACTGAAGCAAATGCAGATTTTAGCCACCGCCAGTTCAAAAATGGTCTGTGGTCAGGTACTGGATTTACAGGCTGAAGGCAAACAGGTCGATCAGGCTGAACTGGAAAATATTCACCGTAATAAAACAGGTGCCTTGATTCAGGCCGCGATTATGATGGGTGCAGTGACAATTTTTGCAGGTACGGATCAGGCGATTCCAAAGTTGCGCCAGTTTGGGCAAAGCATTGGTTTGGCTTTTCAGGTTCAGGATGACATTCTGGATATTACCGCCAGCACTGAAACGTTGGGTAAAACTGCGGGTAAGGATGAGCAGGTACAAAAATCGACTTATCCAGCCTTAATGGGTTTGGAAAAAGCTCAAGCCTATGCGCAAACCCTGCATGATCAGGCATTTGAAGCATTGGGCTATTTTGGTGATGGCGCCAGAGAGCTGGTGGCAATTGCACAGTTTTTACTGGCACGAAAAAGTTAATGACAGGAACAGCATCATAATGAATATTAAAACTTTACGTTTCGTGGGTACGCTTGAGGGAATCAGTTTCCTGTTATTGCTTGGTGTTGCGATGCCGATTAAATATATTTGGGATAATCCTGTTTTTGTCAAATACATTGGTATGGGACATGGGGTACTGTTCTTGTTGTTTTTAGCGGTCTTGCTGGTTGTTTGTCACCGTATGAAATGGTCACTGAGTATTTTTAACATGGGGTTGATTGCTGCGATCCTACCTTTTGGCCCTTTTATTTTTGATCGTAAAATTAAGAAATTAGCTGAGCAATAAATATCAACTACACAGGTTAGATGGTATTTGCTCAATAAAAAAACGCACCATCTTTAGGGATAGGGCGTTTTTTTTATAACTAAAAATTAATGCTTACCCATAATCCCACGAATTGCATTGAGTACATCGGCAGGGAGTACCACAGTTTTCGCATTGTTTGATTTGGATAAATCCTGCATGGCTTTCACATATTGTTCACCCAATAGATAAGCAACAGGAATTTCTTTATCTCCCACAGCACTGGTGACCATTTCAATGGCACGTTGTGAGGCTTCGGCAAGTACCACTTGCGCTTCTGCATCACGACGGGAGGCTTCCAGACGGCCTTCTGCACTTAAAATAGCTGCCTGTTTTTCACCATCTGCTTTGGTTACAGCAGCACGACGTTGACGCTCTGCTGCCGCTTGTTCTTCCATTGCAGCCTGCATGGTGTGAGATGGCTGGATATCCTGAATTTCAACGGTTTTGAGCGTGATTCCCCAGTCTGAAATATCATCAGAAATGGCAGCCTTTAATTTCGCTTTGATATGGTCACGGGAAGACAGCGCATCGTCCAGGTCCATTTCACCCACGATGGAACGTAGTGAAGTTTGAACAAGGTTTTGAATTGCCCATGTATAGTTTTCAATGCCATACACCGCTTTTTCAGGTGTGGTCAGGTTGATATAGGCAACTGCATTCATCACCAAGACCGCATTGTCGCGTGTAATCACTTCCTGTGAAGGAATATCCAGCACAATATCCTTGGTGGTGATTTTATAAGCCACTTCATCAACATATGGAATGACAAAATTCAGGCCAGGACTCAACGTAGTATGATATTTACCTAAACGTTGTACAATCCATTTATAACCCTGGGGAACAATACGAACCCCTTTAAAAATGGTTATACCAATAAAGACCAAAAGAGCTAAAACAATAATCGCTCCAGCAGACATATCAAAACCCTCTTTGTTATGAAATATTACTACTATGTGGTTGGACCACTAAATCATTACCTAGAATATCAACGACCCGAACACGGTCACCGACTTGAACAGCCGTTGTGGTTCGGCAATTCCATTCATCTGAGCCCAAAACAGGCATTGGAAAGCGTACAATGATCTGATCATGGTCAAGCCCAGTACGGATGACCATACCCACTTGTCCAATCGTGGCTTCCCGTGGTAATCCTGCCTTGGTTTTATCAGTCGAGAGTGGCTTGATAAACTTGAACCAGAGTATCGTACATAAAATAGATAAAATTCCCCAGGTCACCACTTGGGTGGTAAAGCCCATCATTGGGAAAAGCCACAGTAAAATACATACCATGACTGCTGCTATGCCAAACCATAATGCGGCAAAAGCAGGCAAAATCAACTCTGAAAGAATCAGTAAAATCCCTAATACAAACCAGTGCCAAGGTTCAACTACAAACTCCATAGATTTGCTCGCATCATTAAACTGAGTGGAGGTGAAAAAATATTCACTTTCCCCACTCTAGCAGATGATTATCTTTATGAATATAAAAAGATTGTTTTTTTAGAATGTGGGGAAAATGCGAGCTGGAAAGCTTACTCATAGAGCAAGCATTTTTGAAATGCACACCACCCCTTAATATTGTTTTTTTAGAATTTAGCCCGAGGCGCTGGCTGTAATGCAGCAGGGGACTTCTTAAAATCAGTAATGGCTTTTTGAATGGCAACGATTTTACCCTGAGCCGCTCTTTCACCCTCTAAAATCGCTTCATTACTTGATTTAAGGTCAAGCACACCAAGATGACCAACTTTAGGCTGAATCACGACGTTTGCCTGATTCAGCTCCTCATTAATACTTTGCTGTCCCATAATATTAATGGTTTGGTCGAGCAATCCCCACATACTCAATGGTTTGTCACCCGTTGGACGGGCTGAAATATCCACCGCAATCACAATATCAGCACCCATATCCTTTGCCGTTTTTACTGGAATTGGGCTGACCAGACCGCCATCGACATATTTGGTATTGCCAATCACAGTGGGTACAAAAACGTTCGGAATACTACAGGATGCACGCACTGCCTGACCTGCATTGCCCTTAATAAATTCAGCCTTTTTGCCATTGTCTAAACGGGTGGCAACCGCAGCAAAACGGATTGGGAACTTTTCAATCGGTTTGTTGCCCACCTGAGCATTGACATAGTTCTGTAGTTTCTGGCCTAAAATAATGCCCTGACTGTTGAGGGTTAAATCACGCAGATCAGACTCTTGCAGCTTTAGGGCAAGGTTTTGCATTTGATAAGGTGTTTGACCGCTTGCATAGATACTGCCCACAAAGCTGCCTGCACTGGTGCCTGTCACAATCTTGGCCTTAATCCCATGTGATTCCAGCACCTTGATCACACCAATATGGGCAAAACCCTTGGCCCCGCCACCACCCAACGCCAGTGCGATCACAGGTTCACGGGCCTTGATTGCTGTTGTGGGAGGTGTTTTTTTTGCAGTCTGATCACAACCAAATAAAGCCAGGCTAAGGAATGCCAGGCAAGACAGTCGAGCAATTTTCATATTAAATGCAGATAAAGTGTACAAAAAGATGGGCACATCAGAGCAGATTTGCCCTTAATTTTCTAGTTTTTTTTCACAAGTTTTTGTAAGGGTTCAGCCAGCCAGTGTGGATTCTTTGGTGAGAAATGGCCCTCATAACATTTCATAATTTTTCAAGGTCTTGCTGGTAGTGTCCTGTCGTGGTGAATGCGCCCAGACTATAGATGGTCTTGTGCTCATAATCGAAAGAAAATATCACAATCGGTAAGCCAGCGGCATGGGCAATATGATAAAAGCCACTTTTCATCCCTGACCAATGAAAAGTTTTCTGCACAATGCACGACTATACGCTCTGCCACGTTGCGGAACTAAGGGCGGTAAACCTGGAAAATCTTGTGGCATAAGCGAAGATAGATCATGAACAACTCCTATCATCTTAAATCCTCATGACAGTGCCTGCATTGGCAAAAAATAAGATTTTATTGCCATGACACTGAAAGGATTGGATACTTTGGGCTTCGCCATAGCTTGCCAAGGGAAACTGAAAAAGTGCCTAGTCTCAGACAGATTTACATTTTATTGTTTTCCCTATATTGGGCACAGGGACTTCCCGTTGGCTTTATGACCCACGCCTTACCCGTGATTTTAAGGGCGCAGGGGGTATCTCTGGCACATATTGGTGGCTTTGGGTTGTTGATGCTACCGTGGTCAATCAAGATTTTTTGGGCGGCCTATGTGGATCGTTATGCCTTGTCACGTTTGGGGCATTATCGTAGCTGGATTGTCCCCACTCAATTATGTAGTGTGTTTATTCTGGTCATTTTGTCTTTTTTTCCCATTCAGTCTCTGGACCAACCCAGCTATTTGATCATTTTTTTTGTGCTATTGCTGCTCATGAACCTTACGGGAGCAACTCAGGATATTGCCACAGATGGTCTTGCTGTGAACCTGCTTAAAAGTGATCAGCAACATTGGGGCAATACCTTTCAGGTGATCGGTTCCCGTCTGGGCTTTATTGTCGGTGGTGGAGCGGTACTCTGGGGGCTGGACTGGCTACATTGGCAGGCAACATTTCTTGTGTTGGCGGTACTGGTTTTCCTGAACACATTACCTGTTTTATTTTATCGGGAACCGCTTCATTCAAGGCCAAGCGTTGATGATCCACAGGTTGCTCCCTCATTCATACAGGCCATCAGGAATTACCTGAATTATTTTAGCTCATCCAAAGCGCTTAAAAGCTGGTTAATGGTCTTGATCAGCTTCAAGGTCGCCGATGGTTTGGCAGGGCCGTTATTGAAACCACTTATGGTGGATATGGGATTGAGCTTCAGCCAAATTGGCGTGTTTATCACCATGTTTGGTGCCATCGCTGCACTGATCGGGGCAGCTTGTGCAGGTGTGCTGCTGAAATATTTTTCTCGGGCACAGTGCCTGATCATATTTTCCCTGTTGAAAATCCTGAGTCTGGTCGCTTATGCCGTTGTTGCATATGCATATGACCAGCAGGTTCAGGTTGCACCGTTATGGCTATATGCCGTGAACGCATTTGAAGATGCCTGTTCCGCGATGCTGTTGGTGGTGATGTTGACCTTGGTTATGCAATATAGCCGTAAGCAATTTGCTGGAACAGACTTTACCTTTCAGGTGTCAGTCATGGCGACAGTGAGTGGTTTGCTGTATCTGATCAGTGGAATCGTAGGGGATGTACTCGGATATTACCGTTATTTAGCCATGATTTGTGGGGTTGCCATTTTGTGTTTATGGCCGATATTCCTTTGGAAAAATAATGCAAGATGAAAATATAGTTTTATTACAATTTTTTTCTAAAATGCCCTGCGATTGAAATAGTTTTTATGTGCTGAAATCATATTTTATATGGAAAATTGAAGTAATTTATAAAAAACAGTTGTTTTATGAATAAAGGTGTTTTTATTGAAATAGAAAATAAATTTATTTTCTTAATTGATTGATAGTTAAAATAATAATCTGGATGATGAGATAAGAAAAAATCGAGTTAAACGGTACTGAAAAAGTGTCTAAAAATTAAACTTTAGTCGAAAATGGAATAAATTAATAAGATTTTAATCGTTTTGTCATATAAAGTTAATGTGTAGGATTTGTTACAAATTTAGC
>ERZ650302.614-NODE-614-length-19933-cov-7.552017_pt1 | contig 19933 bp, 21 predicted proteins | sample MGYA00376238_ERZ650302 | MGnify/ENA primary metagenome ERZ650302 (study PRJEB26733, sample SAMN07839298) | wastewater metagenome | biome: urban; feature: wastewater treatment plant; material: waste water | place: USA: North Carolina | collected 2016-04-28 ... | reverse complement strand
GCCGCAACCGGGTGGTGCAAGCCAGCGCGCCAACTCACGCTGGCTAAGAGCGGCTTACAAAACCCTCCTGGCGTTGTTGCACGACCTTGCCGTACTTGTTTACTGTCTGCGGTCACACGCTTGGCCAGGACCGTTTCGCTGGGTGTTGTGAGCGACGCTAAGCGCCAGTGCCGGCTGATACGGCGCCACTGCCTGCCGTCGCCCCGCTACCTACATCAATTGATGTCGCCACGCCGACATCCACTGCATCCACACTGATGGTGTCCACTCCCGCTGTCGCCGTCGGCGTGCCGGTGGTGGGCTCGCCGCCAGACTGAGACCCGCTTTGCAATCGGGCCAGTTGCCCTTCGATTGCGCGCAAGTTGCGCTCCAGCTCGGCCAGCGCTGCGCTTTGCTGCGCATGGCGCATCCGGCGTTTCAGCAGCTCGGCGGCTTGCTTGAGCTCGCGCAGCAGGTCTTTCACCTCTTTGGCAAACGCCTTGTCCATTTTTTCATCGGTCTTGGCTTGCTCGCGCTCGCGCGCGGCATTCATTTCCTTGTGCGAGGCATCGTCACGGGATTCGGCTGTGGCGGGTTGGGTGGCATCGCTCAGCACGGCCTCGGCGACCGGCTGTGCGCTGGCGGCGGCAATACTGGTGACGGATTCCGCTGAAGGGGGCGGCGCAGCCGAAGCCGCGTCCACCGTGGCTGTCGGGCTGGCCTGGGCATCCGCTGACACGGCGGCGCCTGAGGCAGCGCTCGCTGGCGCAGCGGGGCTGGGCGTGCTCAGCTTGCTGGTGGCGCCGGCGTACTGCGACACGGCTTGTTTGAGCTGCGCCGCCACCTGCGCCAACTGGCGGGCCAGACGCTTGAGTGTGGCGCCGTGCGCCCCGGCAATTTGCGCCTTGAGCATGCGCACCCGCTCACGCAGCATGGCCACCTTGTCGCGTGCGCTTTGCCGACTGTTACGTAAGCCGCTGTTGCGATCCATCTGGCCGAGTTTGTCGTAGAGCGCTTGTCGGTCCTGGGCTATTTTTTCGCCCAGGCTGACTTGGGCTTTTTCGCGCCGCGACATCGCGGGTGCGGCATCCTGGCTGCTGACGTCGCCGGTGGCGCTGGGGCGCACCACCGCCTGGCGCAGGCGCTGCCACTGGCCTTGCAGGCTGCGGCTAAGAGAGGCAAGTTGCATGCGGGTGGCTCCAGTGTGATCGGGATATGACAATATCGGCCAGCCCGCCGCAAACTCAATCAGCTGGTACGGCTCGCCTCTCCCCCTGGGCTTTGCAGCCACAACGTCACCGGCCCATCGTTCACCAGGCTCACCTGCATATCGGCGCCAAACACCCCGCTGGGCACGGGCTTGCCCAACTGGGCCGACAGGGTGTGCAACCAGTCGGCAAACATCGGCGCGGCGCGCTCGGGGCGCTCGGCGCGCACAAACGACGGCCGGTTGCCCTTGCGGCAATCGCCGGCCAGAGTGAACTGGCTGATGGCCAGCAGCTCGCCGTTCACGTCCAGCAGCGAGCGGTTCATGGCGCCGTGTGCATCGGCAAAAATGCGCAGCTGCACCAGCTTGCGCGCCATCCATGCCAGCTCGGCCTCGCCATCGCCGCTTTCAATACAAGCCAGCACCAGCAAACCAGGGCCAATGGCCCCGGTACACACGCCATCGACACTGACCGAAGCCTGACTCACCCTTTGCACCACTGCGCGCATGCGCTCACCTTTGATTTTTGCATGATTCACCGCGCCAACTGGCGCCCAGCCTGACATTATCGCATGCCGATTTCGCTGCATTGCAGCTACCGCAGTGCAGAATGACGTTCCAGCAGAACTCGGCTAAGGTGGAAATGCCCTCACAAGGGGCATCGACTGATCGCCCACGGTCAGCGCTTTCGACAAAGGAGACACCACCATGATCCCGATTGCCGAATTCCGCGTCCCCTACACCCGTTTTCTGGACGCGCACGGCCACCTTGCCTCACCCCCGCCCGATTTCCAGCCGCACGATTTGCTGCCGGTGTACCGCGCCATGGCGCTGACCCGCGCCTTTGACGCCAAGGCGGTTGCCTTGCAGCGCACCGGCCAGCTGCGCACCTATCCGTCCTCGCTGGGCCAGGAGGCCGTCACCGTTGGCCTGGCCAGCGTGATGCGCGCCGAGGACGTGCTGCTGCCCACCTACCGCGAAACCGGGGCCATGCTCTGGCGCGGCGTGCGCATGCAAGAGCTGCTGCTGTACTGGAGCGGCGACGAGCGCGGCAGCGACTTTGCCGGCCCGCGCGAGGATTTCCCGATTGCCGTGCCGATTGCCAGCCAGTGCGGCCACGCCGTGGGCGTGGGCTTTGCCTTTCAGTATCGCCGCCAGCCGCGTGTGGCGGTGGTGACGCTGGGCGATGGCGCCACCTCTAAAGGCGATTTTTACGAAGCCATGAACACCGCCGGCGCCTGGCGCTTGCCGGTGGTGTTTGTGGTCACCAATAACCAGTGGGCGATTTCGCTGCCGGCGCGCAAACAAACCGCTGCCGCCACCTTTGCGCAAAAAGCCATCGCCGCCGGCATTCCCGGCGAGCAATGCGACGGTAACGACATCCTGGCGGTGCGCGACTGCATCGGCCGCGCGCTTGAGCGCGCCCGCGTTGGCGACGGCCCCTCGCTGATCGAATGCGTGACCTACCGGCTGAGCGACCACACCACCGCCGACGACGCCCGCCGCTACCGCGCGCAAGACGAAGTCAGCGCCGCCTGGGCGCTGGAGCCGCTGGCGCGGCTGCGGCATTTTCTGGTGGATCAAAAACTGTGGAGCAAGCAGGACGAAGAAACCCTGCTGGCCGACAATCAAGCCGCCGTCAGCGCCGCCGCCGCCGACTACCTGGCCACCCCGCCGCAAGCGCTGTCCACCCTGTTTGACTATCTGTACGCCGAACTGCCGGCCGACCTGGCCGCGCAACGCCAGCAACTGCTGACCGAAAGGGGGCAAGCATGAACACCCTCACCCTGCTCGACGCCATCAACGCCGCCCTGGCCTGGGAACTGGCGCACGACGACAATGTGGTGCTGTTTGGCGAAGACATCGGCAAAAACGGCGGCGTGTTCCGCGCCACCCTCGGCCTGCAAGAGCGCTTTGGCGAACAGCGCGTGCTGGATGCGCCGCTGGCGGAAACCCAAATCGCCGGCATGGCCATCGGCATGGCCGCGCAAGGCCTGCGCCCGGTGTGTGAAATCCAGTTTGCCGGCTTTATGTATTCCACCTTTGATCACCTGATCAACCACGCCGCCCGCCTGCGTCACCGCACCCGTGGCCGGCTGAGCTGCCCGATGGTGCTGCGCACCCCGGTGGGCGGCGGCATCCACGCCCCGGAACACCACGGCGAATCCCCCGAAGCCTGGCTGGCGCACACCCCCGGCCTGAAAGTGGTCAGCCCCAGCTCACCCGCCCGCGCCTACGGCCTGCTGCTGGCCGCCATCCGCGACCCCGACCCGGTGATTTTTTTAGAGCCCACCCGGCTGTACCGGCTGCTGAAAGAACCGGTCGCTGACAACGGCGAAGCCCTGCCGCTGGGCGCGGCCTTCACCCTGCGCGAAGGCCACGACGTCACCCTGGTCAGCTGGGGCGCCTCGGTGCTGGAAACCCTGCAAGCCGCCGAGCAACTGGCCGAACGCGGGGTATCCGCCGAAGTGATCGACGTGGCCAGCCTGAAACCGCTGGACATGCCCACCATCCTCGCCTCGGTGGCCAAAACCGGCCGCTGCGTGATCGTGCACGAAGCCGCCCGCCAATGCGGCGTCGGCGCCGAAATCGCCGCCAACCTGGCCAGCGAAGGCCTGATGAGCCTGCTCGCCCCGGTCGAACGCGTCACCGGCTTTGACACCCCGCTGCCCCTGGCCCGGCTGGAAGACGAATACCTGCCCAGCGTCGCCCGCATCCTGGCGGCGGTTGAGCGCGTGCGGGCCTACTAAAAGCAAACACATGGATCAATACGCTGGACATGGCATGCAAAGGCATTGAATCGCGCAACCCGTCGCGCCTAGCCGGTTTGCCCCCCATAAAGCGCGCCGAGCATCGCAGCCAGCCAGGGGGATCCCGTCGTCCGACCCGGCTAAGCGGCGGGGCAGCCCATTATGATCACCACTGCCCATGCCCAGCCCCACACAGGAAACCCAACACCATGAAAACCTTCAAACTCCCCGATCTGGGCGAAGGTCTGCAAGAAGCGGAAATCGTCGCCTGGCACGTCAACGCTGGCGACCACATCGTCGTCGATCAACCGCTGCTCTCCGTCGAAACCGACAAAGCCATCGTTGACGTGCCCTCGCCGTTTGCCGGCAAGGTGCTCACCCTGCACGCCAAAGTCGGCGATGTGGTGGCGCTGGACGGCGCGCTGGTGGACATCGACGACGGCGGCCAGGTGGAAGACAGCGGCTCGGTGGTTGGCGACGCCCCGACCGCCACCACCGCCCATGAAGTGCGCGAACACGCCAGCGCCGCCGCCCCCGCCGCACGCGGCGTGCGCGCCGCCCCTGCCGTGCGCGCGCTGGCCAGCAAGCTGGGCGTGGATTTGTCCATCGTCACCCCCAGCGGGCCGGACGGCGTGATCCTGGCCAGCGACGTCGAGCGGGTGGCCAAGGTGCTGGCCAATGTCGCCGCGCTCACCCCGCTGCGCGGCCCGCGTCGGGCCATGGCGCAGAACATGGCGCTGGCCCACGCCGAAGTGGTGCCCGTCACCTTGGTGGACGACGCCGACATCCACGCCTGGGCGGCTGGCGAAGACACCACCTGGCGCTTGCTGCGCGCCATGGTGGCCGGCTGCCGCGCCGCGCCCGCACTGAACGCCTGGTTCGACAGCCAGGCGCTGGGCGTGCGCCAGCTCAGCCAGATCGACGTCGGCATCGCCACCGACACCGAAGAAGCGCTGTTTGTGCCGGTGCTGCGCAATGTCGCCGAGCGCAGCCGCGAGGATTTGCGCACCGCGCTGGAGCAGATGAAGCAAGACGTGCGTGCGCGCACCATTCCGCCGGAGTCACTGCGCGGGCACAGCATTACTTTGTCCAACTTCGGCATGTTTGCCGGCCGTTACGCCAGCCCGGTGGTGATGCCACCGACGGTGGCGATTGTCGGCGCTGGCCGCGCCCGGCGCGAGCCGGTGGCGGTGGGCGACGCCGTGGTGGTGCATCGGGTGCTGCCGATGTCGCTGACCTTTGACCACCGCGCCGCCACCGGCGCCGAGGCTGCGCGCTTTCTGGCGGCGATGATGGCTGATTTGCAGCGGCCAGACTGAGCGCTGGCGGCGGGGTCAGCTGCAAAAAAACCGGCGCACTGCTGATCAGGCAGTGCGCCGGTTTTTTTGGGGGGGGAGCGGCGCTTAATCCACTCAGGCCACGGCCGGCTGACGGGTCAGCAGGGTCAGCACTTCCGCCATGCGGCGGCGCAGTTCGCGGCGATCGACGATCATGTCGATGGCGCCTTTTTCCAGCAGGAATTCCGCCCGCTGAAAGCCTTCCGGCAGGGTTTCGCGCACGGTTTGCTCGATCACGCGCGGGCCGGCAAAACCGATCAGCGCATTAGGCTCGGCCAGCACCACATCGCCCAAAAAGGCAAAGCTGGCCGACACGCCGCCCATGGTCGGGTCGGTGAGCACGGAAATAAACGGCAGGCTTTTTTCGCTAAGCAAATGCAGCGAAGCGCTGGTTTTGGTCATCTGCATCAAAGAATTCAGGCCTTCCTGCATGCGCGCACCGCCGGAAGCCGACACGCAGATAAACGAGCAGCCGTCGGCAGCGGCACGGCGCACGCCTTCAACAAAACGCTCGCCCACCACCGAGCCCATCGAGCCGCCGATAAAGCGGAATTCAAAAGCCGCCACCACCACCGGCAAGCCGTTCATGCTGCCTTTCATCACCACCATGGCATCGTCTTCGCCGGTGAGCTTGCGCGCAGCGGTGAGGCGCTCGGGGTATTTTTTGCTGTCTTTGAATTTAAGAATGTCTACCGGTTTGATTTGGGCGCCGATTTCTTCGCGGCCTTGCTCATCGAGCAGCAGATTGAGGCGCTCGCGCGCGCTCAGGGCATTGTGGTGGCCGCATTTGGGGCACACATAGCTGTTTTGCTGCAAATCGGTGGCATACAAAGTGGCCGAACACGACGGGCATTTGCTCCACAAGCCTTCGGGCACCACAGAAGAAGTGCTGTCGTCGCGCTTGATTTTCGGGGGTAAAATTTTATCTAACCAGCTCACGGATGGCTCCTTAAATGTGTTCAAACGGCCGGCCTCTATCTTTCAGACGGCCTTTGGAAAGGGTGAAAAAGCGCCCTGATTTTTCAGCTGATGGCGTTTTTCAATGTTTTGGCCAGCGCGCCGGCGGCGGCGGCTTCGTTGCCGGGGTTGCGCTCGATTTCGTTCACAATGCGGCTGCCCACAATCACCGCATCGGCCACAGCGGCGATTTTGCGCGCACTTTCGGCATCGCTGATACCAAAACCCACGCCGATCGGAATATCAATGTGTTTGCGCAAAAGCTCTATTTTACGCGAAACGGCTTCGGTATCCAACTGCGCCGAGCCGGTTACGCCTTTGAGCGACACATAATACACAAAACCGCTGGCCAGCGAAGCAATGGTTTGGATGCGCGCTTCGGTGGTGGTGGGCGCCACTAAGAAAATGCAGTCTATTCCTTGCTGCTTGAGCGCTTCATGCAGGGGCGCAATGGTTTCCACCGGCGAATCCACGGTGAGCACGCCGTCCACACCCGCTGCGGCGGCCGCTTGGGCAAAAGCGGTATAGCCCATTTTGTGCACCGGATTGAGATAACCCATCAACACCACCGGCGTGGCGGCATTGCTTTGGCGGAACTCAGCCACCAGCGCGAGCACATCTTTGAGCGACACGCCCTGCGCGAGCGCACGCTCGGCGGCGCGCTGTATGGTGGGGCCATCGGCCATCGGGTCGGAAAACGGAATGCCCAATTCAAGGATGTCGGCTCCGTTTGCCGCCAAGCTGTGCATCAGCGAGAGCGTGGTGCGCAAATCAGGGTCGCCGGCGGTGATGTAGCTCACTAAGGCTTTGCTGCCGTTTAGTTGCTCGAAAGTGGTTTGGATTCTGCTCATGGCTCTGCCCGTGTTTCATACCCGTTCAAAAAAGCAAGCTTACAAGAGCGGGCCGCAAACAATACAGATAACAAGCAAAGCGGCAACGCAGTAAAGTTATTTTTGATGGGTTTCAGACGGCCTGCCGCACAAAACGGCAGGCACTCAAAGCCTTGAGTATAACACCGCTTTCAGACGGCCTGTAACGATATTTTACACAAAAGCCATGCCCAAAGCCGCGGCAAACAGCGTGCCTCCATGCGCTTTCGCCTTTATAATCGGGCGCATGACTACCGACACCCTCCTCCCCTTCGCCGCACCGAAAACCCGCAATGCCTTAATCGAGCAAGTGATGAGCCGCGCCGCCGGCTCGCATTCGCGCTACGGCAACCGCATCGAAGTGCTGCTCGACAGCACCGAAAATTTTCCCGCTTGGGAAGCGGCTTTGCGCGCGGCGCAAGAATCGGTGTGCATCGAAATGTATATCTTCGCGCCCGATGAGTTCGGCCGCCGCATCCGCGCCATTTTGCTCGACAAGCTGGCCAAAGGCGTGAAAGTGGCGCTGGTGTATGACTGGTTGGGCAGCCTCAATGCGCATGTGCGCGGTTTTTTCAAGCCGCTGATTGAAGCAGGCGCAGAAGTGCGCCCTTACAACCCGCCCGCCTGGACCGCCGGCATCGGCCTTTTTTCGCGCAACCACCGCAAATCGCTGATTATCGACGAGCACACCGCTTTTGTGAGCGGCTTGTGCATTTCCGCCGCTTGGAATGGCAAGCCGGCCAAAGGCATCGAAGCCTGGCGCGACACCGGCTTGGCGCTGCAAGGGCCGATTGTGCAAGATGTGTTGGCCGCGTTTGAAGACACCCTGATATCGCAAGGCGGCACCATGCCGCCGCTCAAGCGCTATGAAAATGAAGACGCCATGCCCGCGGGCAGCACGCGCGCCCGCGTGCTCGCCACCACGCCGGCCAACATCAACACCATGCGGCTCGATCTCAACATCATCGGCCTGGCCACGCAAAACCTGTGGATCACCGATGCTTATTTCATGCCCACGCGCATGTATGTGCAGGCGCTCATCAATGCGGCCAAAGCCGGTGTGGACGTGCGCATTTTGGTGCCGCGCACTTCCGACATCAAATGGATAGGCACGGTGTCGCGCACGCAATACCGCAGCCTGCTCGATGCGGGCGTGCGTGTATTTGAGTGGGACGGCACCATGATACACGCCAAAACCGCGCTGGTAGACGGCCAATGGGCGCGTGTGGGCAGCACCAATCTCAATTTTTCCAGCTGGTATGCCAACCGCGAGCTGGATATTTCCATTGAAGACCCCGCCACGGTTTACCAGCTGGAGCGCGCTTTTATCAACGATTTAAACCACGCCACCGAAGTGATTCTAAACGAGCAGGCTCATGCCGAGCTCAAAGAAGAGCGCGAGCGCATGTTTCGCGGCTTTGCCCGCCTGCACAAAGGCCAGGCCAAAAGCGTGATGCGCCAGGCCATGCAGCTGAGCCACGCTTTCGACACCGGCATTTCGGGCACGCGCGTGGTGGATGAGTCGGAAGCCTGGGCTTATCTTTCCATCGGCATCGGCGTGTTGCTGCTGGCGCTTTTGTTGTGGTTTGTGCCGCAGATTGTGATGTGGCCGCTGCTGCTGATTTTGGTGGTGGGCGGGCTTTCCGCCGCTTTGCATGCCATCAAGCAGCTTGCCGAATTCAAGCGGCGCAAACCATAATACCGTTCAAACACAATACACTACCGCTCAACTATAACGTTGTTTAACAAGCATACCGTTTAGCCGTTTTAAATGCCGTCTGAATGTTTTCCCCACATTTCAGACGGCATTTTTGTATGCTGGGGCTGTAGTGCTCACTTTTGTATTTAAAAATAAAAAGGAAACAACTATGCGTATCAGCGTTTTCATACTCGCTGCGGCCGTTGTTGGCGGAATTTACTATCTGCAGGTCAACCCCGATGTTGCCGCACAAATCAAGCACGCATTCAGCCGTGAAAATCTGCTTGAGGTGCAATATCCTGAAAAAGGCAAGCATCTGCCGATTCAAAAAGATGCGCATCTTTCCGGAAAAGTGCACTCTTAAGCGAATAAAAAATCAGGCCGTCTGAAACGTTTCAGACGGCCTTTTCCATGCCTGTAAATCTTGCTCAGGTTTTCGGCAAGGTCACGCCGGTTTGGCCCATATATTTGCCTTTGCGGTCTTTATAGGAAGTTTCACACACTTCGTCGCTTTCAAAAAACAGCACCTGCGCCACGCCTTCGCCCGCGTAAATTTTGGCCGGCAGCGGCGTGGTGTTGGAAAATTCCAGCGTCACATAGCCTTCCCACTCCGGCTCAAACGGCGTCACGTTCACAATAATGCCGCAGCGCGCATAAGTGGATTTGCCCAAACACACGGTGAGCACGTTGCGCGGAATGCGGAAATATTCCACCGTGCGCGCCAGTGCAAACGAATTGGGCGGGATAATGCAGCAATCGTCTTCCACGGTAACGAAATTTTTCGGGTCGAAATTTTTCGGGTCGACAATGGTGCTGTTGATATTGGTGAAAATCTTGAATTCATTGGCACAACGAATATCGTAGCCGTAGCTTGATGTGCCGTAGGAAATGATTTTCTGCCCGTTGGCTTCTTTAATCTGCGTGGGCTCGAAGGGCTCGATCATGCCGTGCTCTTCGCTCATGCGGCGTATCCATTTGTCGGATTTAATGCTCATTTCGGTTTCCCTGCGGCTGCTCCCGCACGGGCGGGAATGGTTGGAATCAAAAAGCTTATTCTAAGAAAAAGCGGCATGCAGCGCAATCGTTCTGCGCCGCCGGCACCATTGCTATGGCGCGGCTTCAAAACCTGCTCACGATTTTTTATGATGCCACGTCCGTGCCGAAACAGGCGGTAAAAAAAAGCGCAAACAGGTTTTCAGACGGCCTATTACAGCCTATTCCTGCCAGCCGCCCAAGTATGACACCAATTCGTCCAACATGGTGCCCAAGGCTTCGGTCATCAGAATTTGCGAAGCAAACATCAGGCTGGCCGCATCATCACCGTGCCCTTCGGCTTCTTCTTGCAACACATCCAGATATTGAATGCGCTTCAGTGTGAAATCTTGGGTGAGGATGAAGCTGATTTGCTCGCGCCAAGTCAGGCCGAGCTGGGTAACGGTTTTGCCGTTTTTCACATGCTGCACCACTTCATCGGCGGTGAGATCCTGCTTCGACACTTTCACCGTGGGCACCACATCGCCCACGCCTTTGAGCTCGCAATCGCTATCAAGCTCGAAGCCGCCCTCGGCCGCGCCGCGCAAAAGCCAGTCGGTCATCAGGCTGCCGGGCGATTGTTTGGTATTGGGCAGGCTGGCTTCCAATCCGCCCAAGGCTTCGCGCAGCTTAGTGAGCAGGTTTTCCGCCTTGGCCGCGGCAGCATTGTTCACCAGCAAATAGCCGTGTTTGGTGTCGAAAATCGCTTGGCTGCGGCTGCTGCGGGTAAAGGCGCGCGGCAGCAAATCATCGGTAATCTGCTCTTTTAATTCTTGCTTTTCTTTACGCCCGACATTGCGCGCTTCGGCATTTTGAATTTCCACCACACGCTCGTCGAGAATATCGCGTATCACGCCGGCGGGCAGCACTTTTTCTTCTTTTTTCAAGGCCACGCGCCACGTGTAATCGGCGGGAAACACCAATTCGGGTGAAAACGCCACAGGCGCGGCAAAACCCTCACTAAACCAGTCCAAACCCATGCAGGGCGCAAATTCGGCAGCAGCGAGCTTGTCGGCCAGCGTGTCCAACTCGGGCAGCTTGGCGGTGTTGAGCGGATAAAAACTGATTTGCTTAAACCACATGGTATCGTCCTCAAGGTCAAACCGCGGGATTATACAGCAATGAGGCCGTCTGAAACACCGCGCTGCGCTTTCAGACGGCCTCATTACCTGCAAAACATGCGGGCTATTTCAAGCCGGGAAACGCGCCTTGCACGCCGGCAATCAGCATTTGCGCACCGATTACCGCCAAAATCAGCCCCATCATGCGCGTCATCACATTCATGGCGCTTTGCCCCAGCAGGCGCACCAATGTTTTGCCGTATACAAACAGCACATAAGTAATCAAACACAGTAGCGCAAAGGCGGTGATGGTGATTAATGTGTTGACAGGCGCTTCGTGCGCCGACAAATTCATGGCGGTGGCAATGGTGCCGGGGCCGGCCAGCAGCGGCGTGGCCAGCGGCGACACGGCCACGCCCAGTTTATCACCGCCGGCAGCCGCTTCGCCGGCAGGCGGATGATGCACCGCCGAATGCTGCCCTTGCAGCATATGAAAGCCAATCAAAAACACCAACGCGCCGCCGGCCAGCCGCAAAGCCGGCAGCGTCATGCCGAACATTTCAAAGATATAGCGCCCGCCCAAAGCAAACACCACAATAATGCCGAACGCAATCAGCAAGCCTTTGCGCGCCACTGCTTTGGCCGTGGCTTCATCATCACCAGCGGTGAGGCTGATATACACGGGCAGGCTGGACACAGGGTTCATAATGGCGAAAAAAGCCATAAAGGCCAGGCCGAATTGGTGCAGATAATCCATATTTTTGCTGCCTTATACCAATCCAAAAAAATAAGCTAACTTCGTTGTCTCGCCTTGCCGTACTATCTGTACTGTCTGCGGCTCGCCGCCTTGTTAGCTTACTTTTTTGAATTGGTATTAAAATTGAAAACTCAAACCTGCCAATCAATCGGCGTGTGCCCGTGTGCCTGCAAATAGGCGTTGGTGCGGGAAAAAGGTTTGCTGCCGAAAAAGCCGCGATAGGCCGAAAGCGGCGATGGATGCGGCGAAGCAATCACTAAATGGCGCGTGCGATCGATAAACGCGCCTTTTTTCTGCGCGTGGCTGCCCCACAAGATAAACACCAAATGCTCGCGCTCATCGGCCAATTGGCGGATTACCTTATCGGTAAAGGTTTCCCAGCCGAGCCGGGCGTGTGAGTGTGCCTGATGCGCGCGCACGGTGAGCACGGCGTTGAGCAGCAACACGCCTTGCTCGGCCCAATGCTGCAAATAGCCGTGGTTCGGAATTTGAAAGCCGGCGATATCTTCGGCCAATTCTTTATAAATGTTTTGCAGCGAGGGCGGAATCTGCACATCGGGGCGCACCGAAAAAGACAAACCGTGTGCCTGTCCTTCGTTGTGATATGGGTCTTGCCCCAACACCACCACTTTCACCTGATTGAATTCGGTGGCTTTGAAAGCATTAAACACATCGTGTGCCGGCGGATAAATGACTTGCCCGCTCTCGCGCTCTGCTTTGACGGTGTCCAAAATCTGCCGAAAATAAGGCTGCTGTTTTTCCTCGCCCAGCGCTTCGCTCCAAGTATTCATTGCGATATTCCGTTTAAACAATGCGCGTTATCATAACATGTTTGCCCATACGCAAAGGCCGTCTGAAAGCATTTGACTTTTTCAGACGGCCTTTCATTCAAACCCATTCAAGCTTCGGCGCGAATCTGCTGCAAGAAGCGGCGGGTGCGTTCGTGTTGCGGATTGCGGAACAATTCTTCGGGCGCGCCCTGCTCCACAATCACGCCACCATCCATCACCACCACTTTGGTGGCCACATCGAGCGCGAATTTGATTTCGTGGCTCACCACCACCATGGTCCAACCCTCTTGCGCCAGATTTTTCATGGTGTCGAGCACATCTTGCACAAGCTCGGGGTCGAGCGCGGAAGTGGGCTCGTCAAACAGCAACAATTCGGGCGCAATGGCCAATGCCCGCGCAATGCCCACGCGCTGCTGCTGGCCGCCGGAGAGCTGATAAGGATAAAGATCGGTTTTGTCGCCCAAGCCCACTTTTTGCAGCAGCAAAAGCGCTTGCTCGCGCGCCTCGGCCACGCTTTTGCCCTGCACCGCCACCGGCCCTTCCATCACGTTTTCCAGCGCGGTTTTGTGTGGGAAGAGATTATATTGCTGAAACACCATGCCGGTTTTGCGGCGCAGCGCCAAAATGTCTTTTTTCGACGGATGCTCGGCAAAGTTGATTTTCAGCGGCGCGGCACCGCTAAATTCAATCATGCCCTGCTCGGGCATTTCCAGCGCGTTGAGGCAGCGCAGAAAAGTGGTTTTGCCGGAGCCGGAGGGGCCGAGAATCACCACCACATTGCCTTTATCTACATCCAAATCGATGCCGCGCAAAATTGGGTTGCCATCAAATGCTTTGTGGATATTGCGGATTTTAATCATCGTGCAGGCTCCTTATTTCGCCACATAGCGGTCGAGGCGTTTTTCGATACGCGCTTGGGCGATAAAGAGGAAAAAGCAAAACACCCAATACACAAGCCCGGCCTCGATATACACCGGCAAGAAATCATAGCTGGCGTTGGCGATTTGCTGCGCCACGCGGAAAAGCTCGGTGATGGTCACCACAGAAGCGAGCGAGGTGTCTTTAAACAGGCTGATAAAGGTGTTGCTCAAGGGCGGCACCGACACGCGGAAAGCCTGCGGCATGATGATGCGGCGAAAAGTCTGCATATAAGTCATACCGATGGAAAAACCGGCTTCCCACTGCCCTTTGGGCACCGACAAAATCGCCGCGCGTATGGTTTCCGAGGCATAAGCGCCGATGTTGAGCGAAAAGCCCACAATGGCGGTGGGCAGCGGGTCCAGCCGAATGCCGATGGCGGGCAGGCCGTAAAACACAATCATCAGCTGCACCAGCATCGGCGTGCCGCGTATGGCCGACACATAAAATTTCACCAGCAGCAGCGCAAGCTTGTGCAGCCAGCCGCCGGCCGGCACCACGCGCAGCAATGCCACGCCCACGGCAATAATCAGGCCGAGGAAAAAAGAAACGATGGCCAGCGGAATCGAATATAAAAAACCCGCTTTCACCATCGGCCAAAAAGCGTTTATCACCAAGGCCGCGCGGGCCTCGGTCATAAACGGCAGGGTGCTCAATAACTCATTTAACACTGACATCTGCACCAAAAAATTGTTCGCCCAGCTTTTTCAAAGTGCCATCGGCACGCAATTCTTCCACCGCCCCGCTGATTTTCGCCAGCGCTTCATCGTTGCCTTTGTTTACAATAAAACCGGCACCGATTTTTTCATCGGCAGGCGCAGTCCAGGCCACTTGCAGGCCGGAATTGGGGTTTTTCTTCAGATAATCGAGCAGCGCAAGCGAATCGTTAAAAGTAAAATCGGCGCGGCCTTGCTGCACCAACGCCAGTGCTTGCGCCATGCCGTCGACGGGCACGATTTTGGCACCGGCTTTTTCGGCCATTTCACCATAATTGCTGCTCAAGGATTGCGCGGAAGACAAGCCTTTCACATCGGCCAGCGTTTTGATGCGCTGATCATCTTGGCGTGTGAGCGCCATCGGGCCCGAATAGCTATAGTCGGCCGATTTGTCGAACGTGGCTTGGCGCTCGGGCGTGGTCAGGCTCACTTGGTTGGCCACCATATCGAAACGGCCGGCTTTCAAGCCTGCCAGCATGGCATCCCATTGGGTTTCTTTGAAATCCACCTTCACGCCCAATTTATCGGCCACCGCGCGGGTGACTTCCACATCGTAGCCTGTGAGCTTGCCGCTCTCATCGTGATAGGTGAAGGGGGCATATGTGCCTTCGGTGCCCACTGTAACGGTGCCTTTATTGTCGATGCGCGCCAACAGGCTGCCCTCGGCCGCTGTTGCCGGCGCAGACGCGGCAGATTGCGCGGCGCTGCCGCCCTCGTTGCCGCACGCGGCTAACACCAAAGCGGCCACGCCGCCCAAAACGAATTTTTTCAACATAAACACACCTTTTTGTGAACAATCTTACCCAATAAAACAAATATTGTACGATATGCGCGCGGCAAACACAAAGAACCGCTGTTTATAAGTGCAAGCCATGCTGAGCCTGTATTTATATAAAGAAATCACCGCCACAACACACCGAAATCAAGCTGCTTGGCTTTCAGACGGCCTCTGAGGGCAAATCCCACGCCACCCGCAGCGTATAAAGCCATGTTTGCGCACGCAATAAATCGGGCGAGGCTTCGGCAATCTGAATGCAATCGGCCAAAATGCAACGGCGCTCAGGCTCGGGCAACGCAGCCGCATCGTTCAATGCCGTTTGAATATTTTGCCAACACTGCTGCGACAGCCGCACCGAGGCCGTTTGCAGCGGCGCAGCCAATACCTCGGCAGTAAACGCCGCGATTTCCGTTGCATCGCCTTGCACACCGCCGCCCTGCCCCTCTGCATTTTTAGCGCCTGCATAAACCCGCAACAGCAACCATACGCAAGCCTGCATCAACGTGGGTTGCTCATTGGCGGTAAAAGCCGCGTCGGCATCTTGCCACAGCTCGGCCAGCATCTCATCGGCAGCGGCTTGCGGCAGCATTTCATCCAATGTGTCGATATAATCGGCCGGCGCCGGCATGTGTTGCACCAAGCGCGCCAGCGTGTCTTGCCGCAGCGGATTGCGCAGCAGCCATTGCTGACCAAGCGCTTCGGGCACGCCCGCTTCGCCGGCCAGCATCAGCCCGGCCAAAAGCGGCAGCCGCTCGCCGTCGCCGGCGGCCGAACGCCAAGCGCGCGGCGCGGTGCGCTGCCAGGCTGCGCTGCGTGCGGCCGCGCCGGGGCGGAAAGCTTCGATGCGACGGCGCATGGCGGCGGCACGCGCTTCGTGTTCGTTTTCCAGCGCTTCTGCTTCGGCATCCGCCCACGAAGCTTCGCGGCGCACCTGCGCAAAACCGAGCCAGCCTTCATATTGCATGCCGCCGGCAGCGGCATGGTCGATTTCATCGGCCAACTCATCCAAGCCTTCAAAGTCTTGGTCAAGTTCTTCTGCCAGATCAAGGCTCGCGCATTTTTCATCCAGCGTTTGCCGCAGGCGTTTAGCCAGTGACTCCAACGCCCCGGCAATGGCAAAGGTACTTGAGGCCAGCAGCTTGCGCAGAACCAAGGTAATCAGTTGCCGTTGGCTATTGGGAAGTGCAAATAGAGAGTCGCGCTGCAAGTATTCCGACACAAGGTTGTAGAGGTCGGTTTCATCTGCGCCCGGCACGAACTCTTGCAGCAGCGGAATGCGCTTGGTGTATTTGACGTAGGCCTCAACCTGTCGCCGCAAGGTGCGCTTGCAAACGGGTGCGATACGGCGTTTCAGTGCATCGAAACTGGCCGCATCCTTGAGTGAGCCGAACTGACTGCGAAAGCTATCCAGATCGCCAAACACCTTCTCATCCACAAAGCTCACAAGGCCATACAACTCCAACAGCGAGTTTTGTAAAGGGGTGGCGGTCAGCAGCACCTTGGGCGCAGAGATAAGCGCATCCTTCAGCGTGCGTGCCGTTTTGTTGTCGGGCTTATAGACGTTGCGCAGGCGGTGCGCTTCGTCAATGACCACCAAGTCCCATGGCACCGACTGAACTTCCTTGGCCTTGCCGCTGGCGAATTGGTAGGAGGTGATTAGCACGCTGGGTGCATCAAACGGATTGCTGGCACCATCTTTGATGGCTTGCTTGAAGGATTTGGCTTCCAGAACCGCCGCAGTAATGCCGAATTTGTCGGCCAATTCCTGGTGCCACTGTTTGCGCAGATTGGCGGGAGTAATTACGAGAATGCGGCGCTTGCGCTCTGCCCAGCGTTGAGCAATGAGCAGACCCGCTTCAATTGTTTTGCCAAGGCCAACCTCGTCGGCAAGGATAGAACCCTTCGACAGCGGGTTGCTCGTTGCGAACAGTGCTGCATCAATCTGGTGTGGGTTCAGATCAACTTGCGCATCCAGCAAAGCGCCTGCCATGCGATCCATGGAGTCGGCAGCCGCACGGCGCGTCAGTTGATGCGCGAAGTACGCAAGTTGATGAGGGCTGTATGTCGGCGTGGCGGACAAGTCTTGGTCATTCGTCATACCCATCAGTCTTGGCCCTCGACTTTGCTTTCGTCAGCGCCACCAGACTTGACCCACGTATCCACCTCTACCCGCTGAAACTTCCAGAACCGGCCCACGCGGTGCGCAGGCATGCCTTTCTTGGAAATCCATGCATAGACGGTGTCCTTGCTGATACCGAGGTGTTCAGCAATCTCTTCAACCGACAACCAGCGGTCTGTCATGGCGGAGTTTTCCATTTGGGCATTCGAGTGGTTCAAGATCATGACTATGACACAGTGTCTGACCCGTGTAAAACCGATTAGACCGGTTTTGATGGGAATAGCACATAATCATGATGTGGCAGAGAATTCGGCCTGAAGCTTCTCAACCAAGCCAACAGGCAAGCCCTTGCAGACCACGGGGTATCGCAACGCCAGCAGGCGTTGCTTGAGCCGTGGCGACTGACGAAAGCGGGCCGCCATGATCTGGTGCATCACCGTTTGATAAAACACGATCTGATCCAGTGGCGACAGGGCTTGCCATTGCTTGCGCAGCGGATACGGCCAGTCGGTCAGTGTCGCGGAGCGCAACTGCTGCTCGTTGTAGATACAAGGGCAATGCGCCGCTGGATGCAGCCAGCCAAACGGATCGAGCGGGCTTTCAACGATGATTTCTGCAATCTGGAAATACTGCCCCGGTGGTGCAAGCTCGATGGCTCCATCAAGGCTGTGACGAAAAGTCAGTTGGTAGGCGTGGCCGGAATTGAAGCGGAAAAGCAGCGACCATGCGAGGCCTTCATCTGCATTTGAGGCGACCACGGTTGCCGACTCCAGCCGCGTGCCCAGAATGGGAAGCGCCCTTTTTCTGGCCGTTTGCCAAAAGTTGATGCCAGCAGGCAGTCCGCATGTGGCTGGAAGGCGCGTTTCGACATCTTCCCGGCTGCAAACCGTGGTGCGAAAGCCCAGTGACACCATTTCTCCACCCGGTAAGCCGTAGAACGTACCTTGCGGGTGCAACAGGTAGCGCAACGGAGAACTGCACAACAGGGCGTCCTGCTCCTCAACACTACGCTCACCGTGCGCGAGCATGCCGCGAACTCGCACGCCAAGCTGGGCTGGAGCACGCTCACCGACTACGTTATCGAACGCTGCTGCCAGCTGCCCCAGTCGGTCGTCTTTTTGGCATGGGGTCGCTTTGCCCAGCAGATGGTTGAAGGCAAGCTCGCCGCAACCGGGGCGGGCAAGGCAACCGGCAAGTTCTGCCTGGCCTCTACGCACCCCTCGCCGCTTTCGGCCAACCGTGCCACGGCAGAACTCCCCGCTTTTATGGGGTCGCGCCCCTTCTCCGCTGCCAATCGGCTACTCGAACAGCACGGCTCGACCCCCGTCAACTGGACTTGCCTCGGCTAAAAATCGATACATCAAAAACGCGCCCGACGGCTTTCCATCGGGCGCGTTTCCTATTCGGGCCAAATAAATTGTGTGCGGCCGGCCTCGCCGCCATCGATCAGCAGACTCTGCCCGGTCATAAACCGGTTGGTCACGCCCACAAAGTAGATCCACTCGGCGATCTCTTGGGCGGTGGCCCAGCGCTTAAGCGGCGTGAGCTCCATAATCTGGTTCCACAGGTGTTCGTCTTCCATCACGCAACGGTTGAGCGGCGTGATAACGCCGCCCGGGTCCACACTGTTGGCGATGGCCTGCGGTGCCAGGCGGTTTGCAAGGTTCTTGGTGTAGGCGATAACGCCGCCCTTGCTGGCGGCATAGGCGGGAAACTCCGATCCCGTATGCCCGCTCGCCGACCCCACATTGACCACGGATTTGATAGCCGGCGCCGGCTTGGCGGCAAGCCCCTCCCCCGCAAAGGCGTAGCGCTCGGTCACGTTGATGGTGCCATACAGGTTGGCGGCGATGTCGTCAGCCGAATCCTGCGTACCGGCAACGTTCACGATCACCTGGGGTTCAAGATCGTCTGGAAACGCGTCCGGCTTGCGAACATCAACGATCAGATGGCGGTAGCGCTCGTGTTCGACCGCCGCCGGCAGCAGATCAAAGCCCACGACCTCGTGGCCCTCGTCCAAAAAGCGCTGCACGCACGCGGCTCCGATACCACCCGAAGCGCCCGTGATCAAAACCCGCATACTTGCTCCTTAGGCGGTTGCGTGGCGCTCGAGGTACTCGGAACCCACATTCTCGCGCTCCCAGCCGCGCACGACCTTGTAGCCCACGGGGCTCAGGAAGACCTCGCACAGCAGCTCGGCAACAGCGCCGGTCAGCGAGCACATAAGGACCTGCACCCAGGTCCAACCAAAGAACGTGTGGCTCACCACAATGGCAAAGACCAGGTTGTCGATAAACTGGCCAACGCCCGTAGACACATAGGAGCGGAAGGCAAAGCTCGCAAAGTTATTCTTTTTGAGCATACGGCCGAGCGACTGGTTGAGCGTGGAGTTAACCACGGCAGAAACGAGCATTGCCAGCGAAGAGCCCAGCACCACGTACCAGGTGCCGCCGATGGTGGCGTTAAGGGCAGTGTTGACCTCGATCATGCCCGTGTCGTAGTAGGCGCCCCACATGCCGGGCGTGAGCGAGCATGCCCAAAAGCACAGACTCACGGCCAGGTTGACCAGCAGCGCGAGGATAGAGATTTTGATGGATGCCTTGGCGCCAAAGCGCTTGCAGATCATGTCCTGGCACAAAAACGAAACCCAGCTCACCACAAAGCCACAGTCGAGCGCCAGATATGGCAGGCTGATGAGCTCTTTGTTGGCCAGCAGGTTCATCATGATGACGCTCACGAAAAACAGCGAAACCGTTGCCGCGGGAATGCTCCGCAACAGGACCTTGTAGTCCTCCATGACCTTCTTGATCATTATGTACTCCTTTGGTTTTAGGTTTAACGAGCAGGATATCGGACCCGAACTGCTCGGACGCCCCGGTCTTGAGACGACGGTGGGTATGATAGCCGCTCACACGGCATCAGGCAAGCAAACGGCGCGGCAGCCCCGCAGGGCCACCGCGCCG
>ERZ650302.613-NODE-613-length-19944-cov-69.878224_pt1 | contig 19944 bp, 19 predicted proteins | sample MGYA00376238_ERZ650302 | MGnify/ENA primary metagenome ERZ650302 (study PRJEB26733, sample SAMN07839298) | wastewater metagenome | biome: urban; feature: wastewater treatment plant; material: waste water | place: USA: North Carolina | collected 2016-04-28 ... | reverse complement strand
TGTGTCTTGTTGAATAAAAAAATCAATCCGCAAGTTTTAGAAAAAGACGAAGACAAAGAAAAGTTAGTCATGCTCTTACGCACTTTCTTTAACCGGTTGCACGGCTATCATATTCAATACAATGTAGTCTCTCGCGAAACCTTGCTTGATGCACAGAAACATCCAGAAAAACATCGTGATTTGATTGTGCGGGTGGCAGGTTACTCAGCCTTCTTCAATGTATTATCTAAAGCAACACAAGATGATATTATCGAAAGAACAGAGCACGTTTTGTAAGGGGTTGCAAAAAAACACAAAATGTACAACAAATGATTTTTGTGCAATAAAAGTGTTTGCGATATCAAGAACTCAGTCGTTCTTTTATCAATAGCAAATATAAAAGTATTAAAAAGCGATAGGATAAAACTAGAAAAATTATCTTATCAAAATTAAGGGAGTAAAGAAAATGGAATTTCTATTAGACACAGCTAATTTAGCTGAAATTAAAAAATATGTTGCCATTGCGCCAATTGCTGGTGTGACATCTAATCCGACAATCGTCAAAAAAGAAGGCCAAATCGACTTTTTCAATCACATGAAAGCCATTCGAGACATTATTGGACTTGATAAAACGTTACATGTGCAGGTTGTCGCACAAGATGTCGCGGGTATCGTTGCAGATGCGCACGCAATTTTGGCAAATATTGATAAAGAAAATGTAGTTGTTTGGGATCAAAACTATGATGATAGTTTAAAAGAACTTGCTTTGATTTTGGTATCTTTTGGGTTTTTAAAAGTTTGGTTTATAAAATAGTTTAATTTTTAAATTCACTCATATAAGTTCTATATAAAAGTGGCACCATTTGAGTTTGAAGCTTTAAATTAGTTCTTTCATTTATAGTAACACCACTAAAAAAACTCTTCCATAGTTTTTGAAATTTTTCTTCATTTGATGAATAATTTGGTTCATCAAAAAAAGCAACCTCTTTTATTGAGTAATCATTTTGCATTTTTACAAAAGCTAGTTTTCTATTTATGTCATGAATTATAAAATTTTGGTTATTGAATCTTTTTAGAAAATGTCTTCCCAAAAAATAAACAACATTGAATTTGGATTCAATTTTTGCATATAAAGTTTTATCTTCTAACTCTTCAAATCTTATAAATCCAGTTAATTTATGAGTCACTCTAAACAACTCTTTTTCAAGATTATTTAGATAAAAAACGCAAGAGTTGTTTATATTGTATAGCTGTTTTGAATCTTTAAAACCAATAACAATATACTCTAAAAGAGCCATTTCAAACTCCTTTGAATCACACATAAAGATATTTAAAATTTTCTCTAAAATCTCTTTTGGAAATTTTGTTTTTATGGCATTTAAAACTTTTATTCCACTCTCTTTTGAACTGTTTATCTCTAAAATCTCTTCAAATAAGATCTCATTTGGAAGAGTTTTATATATTTTTGTAGGTTTTAATTTTTTATAATAAACCTCATAAACCAAAGATAAAAATCCCTCAAAAGTTCCATCATAAAGTAAAATCATATCTCACCTGTAATTGAGCTAACATCAAAAAGTGAGGGTTGAACTAATTTTTTTGGTTCAGGTTTTGTAAGTGCAAGTTTGAGATTTTCTTTGTAAAATGGAACTTGCCTTTGAAACTCTTTGTTGCAAGTGATAAAATATTTTGCTTTTTTGATTGAAATTTTTAATTTTTTTAAATCGTCAAAAGTGAGTTTTTTAAATCTTCTTGCACTTAATATCTTCATAACACCCCTTGCTCCAACTCCTGGAATTCTTAATAACTCCTCTTTTGAAGCTGTGTTTATCTCCATAGGAAAATATTTTAGATTGTTTAATGCCCAAAAAGTTTTTGGATCTAACTCCTCATCTAAATTTGGAAACTCATCTGTTACTATCTCATCATAAGAGAAGTTATAAAATCTAAGTAACCAATCAGCTTGATAAAGTCTATGCTCTCTTAAAAGTGGTGGTTTTGTAACAACTGAAGGAAGATTTTTGTCATTATTTACAGGAATATAAGCACTATAATAAACCCTTTTTAATAAAGCTTTATCGTATAAAGCGGAGCTAAGTTTAAGTATATCTCTATCGCTTTCAGGAGTTGCTCCAACTATTAGTTGTGTACTCATTCCTATTGGTTTTTGCTCCTTTTTTAAACTTAAATCTCGTGCAAATTTTAGTGGTTGTAAAACCTTCTCTTTTGTCTTATTTGGTGCTAAAAGTTTTAGTGATTTATCACTAGGAAGCTCTATATTTGAACTTACTCTATTTGCTAGTTTAACTATTTCTTCAACCAACTCCATAGAGCATCCAGGAATTAATTTTATATGAATGTAACCATTGAATTTATACTCATATCGCAAAATCTTTAAAGCTTTTAAAATCAAAGTCATAGTATGGTCTTCATCTTTTACAATTCCAGAGCTTAAAAAAAGTCCTTCTATATAGTTTCTTTTATAAAAATTTATTGTGATGTCTGCTAGTTCTCTTGGAGAAAAAACAGCTCTTGGAATATCATTTGAAACACGATTTATACAATATGCACAATCATAAATACAAATATTTGTAAGTAAAACTTTAAGAAGTGATACGCATCTTCCATCAGGTGTAAAAGTGTGGCAAATTCCACTTGTGTGAGTTGCTCCAAGTTCCCCTTTTTTGTATGAAGTTTCAACTCCACTTGAAGAGCAAGATACATCATATTTTGCACTATTTGCTAAAATTTCCATTTTTTCATAAATATCATTTTTCATTTTGTAATTTTACTTTAAATAAATTTTTTTATTCAAAAATATTTCAATTTGTAATAAAAATATCATCTATAAACTTTTTTGCAACTAAAAGATGATTTTCTAACTTCTCTTTTGGCATTTTATTTAAAAGTGCTATTTGCATCTTCATTCGTGGATTTTTGTCAAACTTAAAAGAGTATTTATATAAAAATCTCCAGTAAAGTGCATCTAAAATTTCACACCAACTCTCATTTTTACTATAATCACTCATTTTTAATAAATAGTTTGAACTTGATATATATGGTTTTGTAGTTATACTTCCACCATCACTAAAACCACTCATTCCATAAACATTTCCAACCATAACCCAATCATAGGCATCAATGTAGTTTTTCATAAAAAACTCGTAAACCTCATTTGGTTTGATTTCAAGTAGTAAAAAAATATTTCCTAAAATCATAAGTCTTTCTATATGGTGATTATAAGCTGTAAGTTCTAGTTTTTTGATGGTATCATCAAGAATTTGTATTTTACTTTTTGCTTCAATTATCTTTTTAGGAATTGGATTTTTAAACTCAAAAAAGTTTGAGTTTCGCAAGAGTATTCCATCATCTTCATAAACTCGAAGCATAAATTCACGCCAACCAATAATTTGTCTTATAAAACCCTCTTTTGCATTATATGGTGCTTGAGAATTTACTATTTTTTCTATCAACTCATTTAAATCAATCAAACCAATATTTAAACTACTTGAGATATTTGAATGAAATAAAAAAGATTGCTTTGTATCTTTTGTGATTGCATCTTGATAGAAGCCAAAATTCTCAAACTTCTCTTTTAAAAAATAGTTTAGTTGCAAAGAGGCTTCTTCAAAAGTTGTAGGATAGTAAAAATATTCACAAACTCCAACACTCTTAAACTTTTTGCAATAATCTTTTGCCTCTTTTACAAACTCATTTTCAAAAGCCAAAGTAGGTGGAATTTTTATATCTTTTGGAAGTTTTTTTCGATTATCCTCATCAAAACTATATTTATCAAAAAGAGGTTTTCCATTTTGCATAAATATATTTAACTCTTTTCTTCTATTTATATAAAACTTATGTAAAAACTTGTTTTTATCTTTTGGGTTTATAAAGTTTGGATTTTTGATTGTTGTTATATTTAAAAAGTTTTTATAAACTTTTTTTTCCAAATAGTTATCAAAAAGTTCATAGACAAAAATCTCTTCATCTTTATAAAGCTCAAGATAACTCTCATCTTCAAAATACTCTACTAGGATATTTTTTTGTTTTAAATAGTTTTCATAAAATTTCATACTAGCTCTATGTAAAATTAGTTTTTGAATATGAAAATCATATTGAGTGAAAAATAGTGGCTCTTCAATTAAAAGAACTTTTTTATCTACAAAATTTGATATATTTTTAAATAGTTGGTTTGGGTAAAGTATAAATATTTTCATTTGATTATTGTATGTTATTTTTATGTTTGTTTGTATATCTAACTTGTTATTTTATATTTAAAAAAATATAAATCTTTTGTATAATTTAATAAATTCTTCGATTGGGAAATTTATGAAAAAAGTAAATATTTTTAGAATTACTATCTACTCTTTGATAGTTTTTATACCACTTTTAGCTATGTTGAATTGTAGTGGTTGGAGTACTTCTGATATGGAAGTTTCAAGATGTTATATTGATTTTGAAATACTAAGAGAGTTTTCTAATTATTGTTATACTTGGTTTCATCTTTCAGCATTTGTTGCATTTTTTCCTATAATACTTTTTTATACTGTTATTGTAGTAACAACTGAAGTTTTATTATTTATTGCAAAAGTAATAAATAAGTACAATAATAGAAAATCAGATTAACTAACAAAAAATAGCTACAAAAAATCTTCTATATATTATAAATTTAAATAAAAATTAGGAAAGATTTTGAAAAGAGCAATAGTTTTAATGAATATGGGTGGACCAAATAACCTTGATGAAGTTGAAGTATTTTTAAAAAATATGTTTAACGACAAATATATTATAGGAGCTCCACAACCAATTAGGGCTTTAATAGCAAAATTAATCATATATAAAAGATTAAACATAGCAAAAGATAACTATAGAAAATTAGGTGGAGTTTCTCCAATAGTTGGATATACCAAAAGATTAGTAAGAAGATTACAAAAAGTTGTAGATGCAGATGTATTTTATGAGATGAGATATACATCTCCTTTTGCAAAAGATGTTATTGAAAAAGTAAAACATTATGATGAGATTTATGCAATACCTATGTATCCACATTATTCAAGAACTACAACTTTATCTTCTATTGAAGATTTTATATCTTGTGCTAAAAAATTTAAAATAGAACATAAAATAAAAACTATTGATTACTATTACGATAATATATTTTATAACAAAGCAATAGTTGATAGAATAAAAGAGGCATTAAAAGATGATAAAGCAGAAGAGTTTGAGTTAGTTTTTTCAGCTCATGGATTGACTCAAAGAGTTATAGATAAGGGTGATTTATATCAAAAACATATTTTGGCAAATGTTGAGTTTGTAAAAGAAGAGTTAAAAAAACAAAATATAAATTTCAAAAAAATAGATCTTGCTTATCAGTCAAGAGTTGGTCCTATGAAATGGTTACAACCATATATGGAAGATAAGATTAAAGAGTTAGGAAAAAAGGTTATTGTTTATCCTATATCTTTTACTGTTGATAATTCAGAAACTTTAGGAGAATTAGTGCTAGAATATGGAGAATTAGCAAAAGAGCATGGTATAAAAGATTATAGAGTTGCAAAAACACCAAATAGTAATTATAATTTTATAGTAGCTTTAAAAACTATCTATGAAGATTTAAAATTAAAATAAGGAAGAATCATGAAAAAAATAGTTAGTTTTTGTTGTATAGCTTTATTGTCTATATTTTTTGTATCTTGTAGTACAAAACAAGAGACAGATTTACAGACTGTAAAAAAAGTTGATTTACAAAGATATCTTGGTGATTGGTATGAAATTGCAAGATATGAACATAAGTTTCAAAAAGATTGTAAAAATGTAAAAGCAAACTACTCTTTAAGAGATGATAAGAAGATTCAAGTTGTAAATAGTTGTACAAAAATATCTACAAATGAGTTTAAAGATGCAAAGGCAGTTGCATATAGTGTTGATGAAACAAATAGTAAATTAAAGGTTAGTTTTTTTAGACCATTTTATGGTGATTATTGGATTTTAGATTTAGATGATGATTATAAGTATGCAATTATTGGAACACCATCTAAAGAGTATTTATGGATACTTTCACGAGAGAAAACTATTAGTGATGAGGTATTAAATAAACTATTAGAAAAAATTTCAAATATGGGATTTGATAAGTCAAAACTTATTTATACAATACAGGAGTAAGATATGTATTTTCAAAAAGATAGTGCGAGAGAGTTTAATATAAATAAAAAGAAGGGTGTAAAACCAAGTAATTTATCTTTTACTGAAAGTGATAAAAATAGACTTATTGAAATGGCATGGCAAGATAGAGTCTCTTTTGATACTATAAAAGAGCTTTATGGTTTTACTGAAAATGAAGTTAAAAATATGATGAGAGAACTTTTAAAAAGAAGTAGTTTTAAGATGTGGAGAAAAAGAGTTCAAGGAAGAGCTACAAAACATAAATTAAAAGTAAGCTATAAAACGACAAGATTTCAGTAAAAATAATTATACAAGGATAAAATATGAAAACTATTGCAATATCAGGTGCTAGTGGGTTTGTTGGGCAAAGTTTGGTGGATTTTTTTTCAAAACAAAACTATAAGGTAGTTCAAATCAAAAGAGATATTTTAAATAACTCTTTAAAACTAGATGAACTTATAAATTCAAGTGATGTTGTAATAAATCTAAGTGGCGCAAATATAATAAATAGATGGAGTGAAAGTTATAAAAAACTTTTGATTTCAAGTAGACTTGATACTACAAAAAAACTTGTTGAATCTCTAAATAGAGTTGAAAAAAAAGATAAACTTTTTATCTCAACATCAGCTGTTGGAATTTATGATAACAAAGCTAAATATGATGAAAATGGCTCTTTTTCAAATGACTTTTTATCAACTCTTTGCCAAAATTGGGAAAAGGAAGCTCAAAAAGCAAAAAGTGAGAGTACAAAAGTTGCTATTTTTAGATTTGGAATAGTTTTAGGAAAAAATGGTGGAGCATTTCAAAAGATGATAACTCCTTTTAAATTAGGTCTTGGTGGAATTATAGGAAGTGGTAAACAACACTTTTCATATATTCACATAGAAGATTTGATAGAAGTTTATAAGTTTGTAATAGAAAATAGTTTAGATGGAGTATTTAATTGTACAGCGCCAACTCCTACAACAAACTATGAGTTTACAAAGACACTAGGAAGAGTTTTAAATAGACCAACTATTTTTCCTATCCCAGAGTTTGTTTTAAAACTTATATTTAGTGAAGGTGCAAAAGTTTTAACTGATGGGCAAAGTGTAATTCCTAAAAGATTACTTGATTTAGGATTTAATTTTAAATATAAAAATATTGATGAAACTTTGAAAAATTTAGCAAAATGAAGCAAGTTTTATGGTTTAGAAGAGATTTAAGAGTAGTTGATAGTGAGATTTTAGCAAATGCTAAAGATGAAGTTCTACCTATCTTTATTTTTGATAAAAATATATTAAATAAGCTTCCAAAAGATGATAAAAGAGTAACTTTTATCTATAAAACTGTTTTGGAATTAAAAGAGAATTTACAAAAAATAGGTCTTGATTTAGCAATATTTTATTCAAATCCCAAAGATGTTTTTATTGATTTAAAAAATCAAGGGTTTGATGAGGTTTTAACTTCAATAGATTTCGATATTTATGCAAAAACAAGAGATGAAGAGTGTGAGAAAATATTGCCAATAAAAAGATATACAGACTCTTTTTTAATCCATCCAAATGATGTATTAAAAGCTGATAAAACACCATACAAGGTATTTACAGCTTTTTATAACTCTTTGGAATTTTTGCATAGTTCAAACAATATAAAAGAGTTTGAAACTCCTAAAAATTTAAAAAAATCAAAGTTTGATTATAGTTTTATTCCTACTTTAAATGATTTAGGATTAAAAAAGCAAGATTTACCAGATTTTTTATATAAAAGTGCAGATGAATTAATAGATATTTTTTCAAAAAAAATTGAAAATTATCAAGAGAATAGAGACTATTTTTATTTAGATGCTAGCTCAAATTTAAGTGTTCATTTAAGATTTGGTCTTGTTTCTGCTAGAACACTATTTAATAAAATAAAAAGGCTAAATGCACCAAAAAAGCAGATAGATTTTTTTATAAGAGAGCTATTTTGGAGAGAGTTTTATAACTATATTTTATACCATTTCCCAAAATCACAATTTGAAAATCTAAATTCAATTAAAGTAAATTGGAATCAAAATGAAGATGATTTTAAAAATTGGTGCGAAGGAAATACGGGTGTTCCAATAATTGATGCTAGTATGAGATATTTAAATCAAACAGGACTTATGCATAATCGTTTAAGAATGGTTACCTCTTCATATTTGACAAAAAATTTATTAATAGATTGGAGAAAAGGTGAAGAGTATTTTGCTTTGAAACTTTTGGATTATGAAGCAAGTTCAAATATAGGATCTTGGCAGTGGGCTGCTAGTACTGGAGTTGATGCAGTTCCATATTTTAGAGTTTTTAATCCATATTTACAATCAAAAAAGTTTGATAAAGATGCTATTTTTATAAAAACTGTTTTAAAAGATTTAAAAGATATTTCACCAAAAATCATACATACAGAAAATGGTGTTCAAGAAGATATTTTTCTAAATTATCCAAGACAAATTGTAGGTATTAACTATTCAAGAAATAGGGCTATTATGGAGTTTAAAAGAGCGAATAGTTTTAATAAATAATAAATCTTAGCTAGTAGGGTGAGGATAAGAAGTTTAGAGTTTTATCTCCAAACCTTTTCTCTCTTCAAGTCCTAGCATGATATTCATACATTGAATAGCTGCTCCACTTGCACCTTTTCCTAGATTATCAAGTCTTGATATGATTACTAAATCTGTGTTGTTTTCATAAATTGATACTTCTATACTATTTGTATTGTTACATCTCATTGGATTTAGAAAACCATTTTCTAGGTATTCATCATTGTTTTCAACTATTTTTATAAAAAGTTCATCAGCATAATAATCTTTATAAACTTTTATAAGCTCTTCACGGTTTGTTGCTTTTTTCATACTCTTTTTTTCAATATATGACATTACAAGCATACCTTGCTTAAAATTCCCAACACTTGGTGTGAAAATAGGGGCTTTGTTTGTTTTTAAAATATATTTCATCTCAGGTAAATGTTTATGATTTAAACCTAAAGCGTATGGTCTTTGAGCTCCAAAAATTTCAAAAGCACCATTTTCATAATCATTTATCATTGAGCTTCCACCACCACTATATCCAGTAATTGAGTGACAAATAAGTTTATGATTTTTCCCTAAAATCTTATTTCTAAAAAGAGGTTTCATAGATATTATTAGTCCACTAGCATGACAACCAGGTACACAAACTCTTTTTGAATTTTTAATTTTATCTCTTTGTTTGCTTGTAAGTTCAGGTATTCCATAAACCCAAGATGGATTTGTTCTGTGTGCTGTACTTGCGTCTATTACCTTTACATTTTCATTTTCAATTAAACTTACAGACTCAATTGCCGCATCATCAGGGAGGCATAAGAATACTAAATCAGCACTATTTAAAAGCTCTTTTCTTTTTTCTATATTTTTTTTATCTTTTTCATCTATTTCTAAAAGTTCTATCTCATCTCTTTTTTCTAATAATTCGTGAATTTTTAATCCAGTTGTTCCGTGTTGTCCATCTACAAATACTTTAAATTTCATTATCTTCCTTCATAAATTGTGTTTTATTATCCTATCAAAATATCTCTTTTTATGTGCTTTTTGCTTAATAAAAAAAGACTACTTATTTATCTCTTTATCCAAATAGTAACCTGTATATGAGCCACTATTTTTGTGGTTTTGTGCTAAAAATTCAGGTGTTCCCATATCTACAACTTTTCCACCTTTATCTCCACCTTCAGGACCTATGTCTATTACAAAATCAGAGTTTTTTATAACATCAAGATTATGTTCTATTACAAGAACTGAGTTTCCAAGTTCAACTAAATGATGTAGAACACGTGTTAGTCTATCAACATCTGCAAAATGAAGTCCAGTTGTAGGTTCATCTAAAATATATAGAGTATTTCCTGTATCTTTTTTACTTAGCTCTTTACTTAGTTTTATTCTTTGAGCTTCTCCACCACTTAAAGTTACAGCATTTTGTCCTAAAGTTATATATCCAAGTCCAACATCGCTTAGAGTTTGAAGTTTTGCTTTAAGTTTTGGCACCTTAGCAAAAAATTCTAAAGCCTCATCTACACTCATATTTAGAACTTCAGATATATTTTTTCCTCTGTAAAGTATTTCAAGTGTTTGAGCGTTGTATCTATCTCCATTACAAACATCACATTTAACCATAATGTCTGGTAAGAAGTGCATCTCTATTTTAATTTCACCTTCACCTTGACATTTTTCGCATCTTCCACCTTTTACATTAAATGAAAACCGTCCAATCTTATACCCTCTAAGACTAGCTTCTTTTGTTTTAGTAAAAAGGTCTCTTATTTCGTCCATAAGTCCTGTATAAGTTGCTGGATTACTTCTAGGAGTACGACCAATTGGGCTTTGGTCAAGATATATAACTTTATCTAGTTTTTCTAAACCATCTATTTCTACTCCATCAACTTTTTTTACCTTTCTAGCACGATTTAAAAGCTCTTGTGCAACAGGAAGTAGTGTTTGAAGAATAAGTGAAGATTTTCCACTTCCACTAACTCCTGTAATACTTACTAGATTTCTAAGAGGAAGTTTTACATCTAGATTTTTGATATTGTTTATATTTACATTTTTTATCTCTATATAATCTTCTTGTTTTCTATTATGAGGATATTCAACTTTTTTTGCTTCCGTTACATATAAAGCAGTTAGAGTTTTTGCTTTTTTCATTTTTTCTAAAGTTCCAGCAAATACTACTTCTCCACCAAATTTACCTGCATTTGGTCCAATATCAACAATAAAATCAGAAGCCATAATTGTCTCTTTATCATGTTCAACTACAATTACAGTATTTCCTTTTTCTTGTAGCGCTCTTAATGTCTTTATTAGTTTACTAGTATCTCTTTCATGAAGTCCAATAGATGGTTCATCTAGTACATACATAACCCCAGTTAAACCACTTCCAATTTGTGAAGCAACTCTTATTCTTTGGGCTTCTCCACCACTTATTGTTCTTGCATCTCTTCCTAAAGTAATATATCCTAAACCAACATCATATAAAAAGAAAATTCTCTCTTTTATCTCTTTTAAAATTGGAGCTGCAATCATCTTATTTTGTTCACTTAAATATGAAAAATTGTTTTCATCTTGAAAAAAATGGTGAGCTTCTTCTATTGGAATATTTAAAATTTCAGGAATAGTTTTTTTAGCCACATATACAGTTTGACTAGCTGGTTTTAGTCTATTTCCATTGCAAGAGTCACATTTTTTTTCTGTCATAAATTCAGCCATCTCTTTTTCATCTTTTATCATATCATAGGCTAATTTTACAACACCATCCCATTTTCTTGTGAGTTTGTGTTTTTTCCAAAAGAATTTTACCTCATCAACAGTTCCGTGCAAGATAGATTTTTTTTGATGTTCTTCTAAATCTCTAAATGGAATTTTTATATTTATTTGTGATTGTTCACAAAAAGCTATTAGCATTTTAAAATAGAAACCTTTGTTAAATCCATATATTATCTTTATTGCTCCATCTTCAATAGCTAAATCTTCATCAATAACCTTTTTCATATCAAGTGCATATCTTATTCCTAATCCATCACAAGAGCTACAAGCCCCTTTTGGAGAGTTAAAAGAGAAAGATATTGGTTCTAGTGGTTCAAATGATATTTTACAATCAAAACAAGCCATATGTTCTGAGTAGTGAATGTTTTTTTCAACTCCAAGCTCTTCGTGATTTATTATCTCAATTTCTAGCTCTCCAAAACTCTCTTTTAGACCTTTTTCAACATCTTGAGCAATTCTATCTTTGTTTGTTTCATTTGCTGTAACTCTATCTATTACTACTTTTATTGTATGCATTTGAGTTTTGGATAACTCTATATCCTCGTCAAGTCTTACCATTACTCCATCTATCATAGCTCTTACATAACCTTTTGATCGAAGATTCTCAAGTAAATCTGCGAAACTTCCTTTTTTTCTATTTATTAAAGGTGCTAGTATTATAAGTTTTGCTTCATTTGGTAGCGATAATACCTGATTTATTACATCCGTAGCACTCATTTTTGAAATTGGTTTATTGCATTGATGACAATGTTGTTCTCCAACCCTTGCATATAAAAGTCTAAAGTAGTCATATACTTCAGTTATTGTTCCTACAGTTGATCTTGGGTTTTTTGAAGTAGTTTTTTGATCTATCGCAATTGCTGGAGTTAATCCTTCTATTCTTTCAACATCAGGCTTTCCAACTTTGTCTAAAAATTGTCTAGCATAAGAGGATAAAGACTCTATATATCTTCTTTGTCCTTCTGCATAAAGTGTATCAAAAGCTAGTGTAGATTTACCACTTCCACTAAGTCCTGTAAAAACTATTAGCTTATTTTTTGGTATCTCTAAGTTTATATTTTTTAGATTATTCTCTTTTGCATTAAATATTTTTATTGTATCACTCATAATTTGCCTTTAAAAATTTAAAGTGTATATTATATATAAAGTTTGTTAATAGTTAGTATTATATTTTGCTATTAAGCCAACTCTTTTGGCTCATCTATAAAAAAACCTTGAGAGTAATCTATATCTAGATTTTTTACACAATTTAAAACCTCTTCATTATGTACAAACTCTGCAACAGTTTTTATTTTAAGTGCTTTTGCAAATCCAACAATAGTTTGAACAGTAAGATATAGATTGTTATCTGTATTTATATTTTTTATTAAAGAACCATCTATTTTTATATAATCAACATCTAATTTTATAATATACTCAAAATTTGAGTATCCAGTACCAAAATCATCAATAGCAATTTTACAACCAAGTTTTTTTGCTTTTTTTATAAAATTTGATACTTCAGTGAAACTTTCAATCCCTTCACTTTCAACTATCTCAAAAGTTATCTGTTTTGCAGTATTTGTCTTTTCCATTGCATTAACAATAAAATCCATAGTATATTGGTCTTTAATATCTTCAAGAGTTAAATTTAAGTTAAAGTCAATATCTTTACCTTTGAAATATTCACAAGCTTTTTTTACAAGCATTCTTGTCATTCCTAGATATAGTTTTGCTTTTTTTGCCTCTTTTAAAAAACTATATGGTGTTAAAATAGAACCATCTTCTAGTTTAACTCTCATTAATATCTCATATTTCTCTTTTTTAGAAATATTATTAATTAGCTTTTGACCATATATTAAAAGATTATTTGAAATAAGAGCATTTTTTAACTCTTCAATTAGTTTTTTATTCTCTTTTAATTTATTATAAAGCTCAATATTTTCATCTAAAAATAGTATTGAAATATCTCTTTTTTTAGCTATTCTTAGTGCATATTCTGCTTTTGACAAAAGATTATTTTGAACAGCACTATCTTTACAATTTCTAGCAACACCAATAGAGATACTTAAATAAAAGCTATTATTATTTATTAAAATAGGGTGCAAAGAAAAATATTCAATAATATTTGTACATATATCTCTTATCTCTTTTAGGTTATCTTTATTTTTTGTACATATTGCAAAAACATCATTTGCAACTCTATATAAATCTAAATTTATATTTGTAGAAATTTTATCAAGAAGTATTTGTGAGAATTTTTTTAGTACTAAATCTCCTGCTTCAAAACCATAAAAGTTATTTATATCTCTAAAGCTATTTATATTTATCATAGCAATTTTTTGAATTTTGCTATCTTTTAAATCTTTTAAAAGTTTTTGTCTATTTGGTAATAGAGTTAATTCATCTATAAATTGTTCTTCTATAAGTTTTTTTTGCTCATATACTTTTGTAATATCATGTCTTATTGCAATAAATTCCTCTATATTTTTATTTTCATCTAAAATAGGAATAATAGTTGTATCTACATAATATACTAATCCATTTTTCTTTTTATTTACAATTACACCTTTAAAAATCTCTTTATTTGTTATAGTTTTCCAAAGATTATTAAAAAACTCTTTTGTCATACTAGGGTGTCTTACAATATTGTGACTTTTTCCTATTAATTCATCTTCTTCATAACCTGAAATTTCACAAAATTTTTTGTTCACAAATGTTATTAGACCATTTTTATCTGTTTTAGAAACAATAGAGCTTTCATCTATAGCTTTTTTATACTCTAGTAAAAAGTTGTAGCTATATTTTAAATCTTTTTTTTCCATATATTATCCTAAATAAAATGCTTTAATAGATTACATAATACAATTATTTTTATAAAAAAAGAAGTAACTTAATGAAATTAATATTAATTTAATTTTAAGAAATGTAAAATGTTTAAAATAATAAGGAGTTATCTATGCAAATTCAAAATAGTACAAATCAGGCCTTAAATGCTTTCAAACAAAATTCTGCTTCAAAGGTAGATGAGGGTTCAAAAGAGCAAGTTGCTCCTAAAACAGAGAAATCTGTTGAAGAGATAATAAATAATTCAGCTGCAAAAGTTGCTATATCAATGAATGCTCAATATATTTTATTTGAGATGAATGCAAAAGCTATGGCTGCTGGTAATTCAGTAGGACAAGCAGGTCTAAATGCTTCAAAAGATCAACAAAGTGTTTTGGATTTTTTAAGCGGCAAAGGTAAAATAAATGATATGAGTCTTGAGGATATTGGCTATAAAGGAAAACCAATTATGGATTTATCGCCACAAGAGGCAACAGATCTTGTAAGTGAAAATGGTTTTTTTGGAATAACTCAAACTTCAGATAGAGTTTCAAACTTTGTTTTTAGTTTTGCTGGAGATGATTTAGAAAAACTTCAAAAAGGAAGAGATGGAATTGTTAAAGGTTTTGAGGAAGCAAATAAAATGTTTGGTGGAAATTTACCAGAAATTTCATACAAAACTCAAGAGAGAACTTTAGCTCTAATAGATGCAAAAATTGAATCTTTGAAGAATCCACAATCAAAAGTAGAAGAGTAATATAAAAATAGAAGCAAAAGCTTCTATTTTTATGCTTTTACATCATGAACAACTGCTATTTTTCCACTCCAAAGTTTAAAAATATCACAAGCAACTTTAGCTCCATCTCCACTTGCACATGAAAACATTGTAGGAACACCACTTGCAAGTCCAGCTACATATAGATTTTTAGAGATTAAATTGTTTGAATTTTCCAAATAGATATTATTTGGTTTTGGAACAAAAATATTATCTTTTACATTAACACCTTCACACTCTATATCAAATTTATGAAGACCAGTTGCTAATACTACAATTGAAGCTTCATAAGTAGAATTTTCAGTTGTAACTTTAAAATATTCGCCTAAATTCTCAATTTTAGTAGCTTTTTCATCTTTTAGTTCAACATCTTTATATATTTCTAGCTGTTTTTTCATTTTAAGAAGTAAATCAACACCATTGATTCCACTATCAACTCCAGCAACATTGAAATATTTTCCAACATTTAAATCACTTTTATTATCATCTAAAATTAAGTATTTTTTATCTTTTGCCCAATCAAATTTATCATTTGCACTTCCTAAAGTTAAAGCACAACCAAAACCAGCAGCTCCAGCACCAATAATTACTACATCATATCTCATAATATTTTCCTTTCATTTAAAATTTTTCGTAGTTTAACAAAACAGATATAAACTTACTCTTTTATCCACTTTTTAATAGAGTTCGCAAAAAGCTCTGGAAACTCCAAAGGAATATTATGGCTAGTTCCATCTCTTTTTATTAATTTAATATTATGTTTTTGATTATGTAGCTTATCTAAAGCCTCTAAATCCAAAAGTCTATCATTTGAGCTATAAAGCATATACATAGGAATGTTTTTATCTTTTAATTTATCAAATAGATCTACTCTATTAAAAGTACTTTTTAATTGAGTTATAAAAGTATCTCTTCCTAAATCATTAAACATATCAACCATAGTTTGAGCCAAAGATAAATCACTTTGATTTTGCTCTTCTAAAAGCATAATTGCTTTTTCAAAATCAAGTCCAAAAAAATCATTTATACCTTCGAACTCTTCTAGTTTCTTTTCTCTTCTTACTTTTTCTATTTTTGAAGTAGTTCCAGGAGTTGCAGCTACTGTAAATAATCTTTTTACTCTATTTGGATATTTACAAGTAAAATAAGATGCGATATAACCTCCTAGTGAAAATCCTAAGATATTTATCTTCTCTTCTTTAAACTCTTTGTTTAAAATATCAACAATTTCATCAAAATCTGTTGAGTTTGGAATAGGTATATGAACTATTTCAAAATCATCTTTTAAAAATGGTAATGCTCTACTCCAAAGCCTAATATCAGTCATAAGACCTGGTATAAAATATATTTTCTCTTTTTCCATCTTATTATTCTCTTTTTGTTTATTAACTATTATTTTTATTAAATTCTATATTAAATTAGCTTAATAGTCTAAAAAATATCATATTTTAATAAGTTTTTCTTATTTATTTTAGATTAAGTTATCTTATATATAATTTTGAAAATTTATAAGGAGTTCAAATATGAATACATTTGATAAAATTCGAGCTTTTTGCAGACCGTTTAGAATTATTATTGGAATTATTTTGATTATTGTTGGTGTTTATACAGGGATTGTTTGGTTTTATTTAGGAGTTATTCCATTGATTGTTGGGATTTTTGATATTTGTCCACTTTGTAAGTTTAGTGGAAAATGTACACCAAAAAATTTAAAGTAGAGATATTACTCTACTTTAATATTCTTAATCTATAAATTTTATTGTAATCATCCCATAAAATATATTGTCGTGATAAAACTCAACTCTGTAACTTTTATTAGAATTATCTAGTGAAAAACTACTTACCATATCACTTTTTTTAAGAACTAAACTATCTTCACTATCAACTCCAGCTTTACTAAAACCAATAACATTTACTCTAAGTGGAGATTTTAAAACTTTGAAACTTTTTTTAACCTCTAAAATTTGACCAAATTTAGTTTTTATTATATTTCCATCTATTTCAAAATCAACACTATCAAATGAGCCATTTTTATCAAATATTTGAGGAGATAAAGTAGTTATTAGGTTATTTCCTATATATATTTCATAGTTACCATTTGTAAATTTACTATTTCCTAAAGAGTGTTCAAATTTAAAATTATTTTCACTCTTTTTCATAGGAATAAATCTTAAATTTTTTCTAATATCATTTAAATTAAAAGAGATATTGTTATTTATCTCTATTTTTCCAAAATCAAAAAGTAATTTTTGTACCTCTTTGTAATTGTTTACATCAAAATTTCTACTAAATTCAATATCCATAATTCTCATAAACTCTTCAATAGATTTTAGTTGATAAATTACTTTTTCTGTTAAATCTGTAATATTTTTGCTTGTTTCTATTGCAAATGCTGGTTTATTGTTTGTAACTGCAAAAAAAGTCAAAGATAGTTGTTGTTGTTCATCTTTTGCTTTTGTTTCTGTATTTTTTACTCCAAAATAGTGATGGTCTTGAAAAAGTTTATCTTTGTTTAGATTATCTCTTACTGTTGATGCAATCTCGTCTAAATTTCCAAATTTTTCCAAAGAGTGTATTTTATCTTGGTCAATAATAGTTGCTTGACCCCAAGCTCTTGGATTAAAGATTGCATTTTCATAGTTTTGTCTATAAAAACCATGTCCATCGTGTAGATTTAAAATTAAATCTACTTTTTTATCCAAAATAAGAGATTTTATTTTTTCTATATTTTTTAAATCTTTATCATCTTTTGAAATAGTGCTAAATTTTCTATTCATATCTCCATATATGCCTCTTTGGTTTGCAATCATACTATCTATATTTACACTAGGAGCAATCCAAACACTACCTTTTTTTATAGTGTAATATTTTTCTAAAAATGCTGGTGCAAAATATCCTCCAGGTTCATCACCGTGTATCCCACCAATGATAAGTAAAGTATGTCCTGATGTTGTGCCATCTTTTTTATAAAGAGTAAAATCTTTGTTTGTATTTGCATAAATATTTGATATTAAAAATATAATAAGAAAAATAAATCTCATATGTCTCCAAGCCTATAAAATTATTAAAAATGGCTCGTATAGTATCTAAAGCTTATTTAGACGAGGATTAAAAGTTGTTTGCCTATTTTAAATATTATTAAAACTATTATTCTTTATTTTATGTTAGAATCGTAGTAAATTAAGATATAAATGGAAAATATTATGATAAATGAAAATAATAAAAAAAATATAGAAACTTTTGGTGAACTTACTTATTTAAGTGATTACTCTTTTATAGAAAATCTAAACAGCGATCCTGATGCAAAACATAATGGTGACAATAAATATCCAAGAGAGGTTTTTAGTGGACATTATGTTCCTGTAAGTCCAACTGCTATTAAAGAGCCAATATATATTTCTCATAGCAAAAACTTTTTTAAAGAGTTAGGATTTAGTGAAAACTTACTAAAATCAGATGATTTTATAAAACTCTTTTCAGGAGATATGTCAAATATTTCTAATTTAAAACAAAATCAAGGTTGGGCAACAGGATATGCGCTTTCTATTTATGGTCGTGAGTATTATGCTCAATGTCCTTTTCAAACTGGAAATGGTTATGGAGATGGTAGAGCAATCTCTGTTTTAGAAGCAGTTATAAACGGTAAAAGATGGGAGTTTCAACTAAAAGGTGGTGGAAAAACTCCATATTGTAGAGGTGCAGATGGAAGAGCAGTTTTAAGATCAAGTGTAAGAGAGTTTTTGGCTCAAGAACATATGCACTCTTTAGGAATTCCTACTTCAAGGTCTTTAACTTTGTTTACCTCTAAAAAAGAGCAGGTTTCTAGACCTTGGTTTAAAGAAAAATCATCATCTTATGAGCCTGAAGTTATGATAGAAGAAGATGTTGCAATTACAACAAGAGTTGCATCTTCATTTTTAAGAGTAGGGCAAATAGAACTTTTTGGAAGACGAGCTAGAAAAAATGAACATAAAAATGCTTTAAAAGAGTTAGAAATGATTGTTTTACACTTAATTGATAGAGAATATAGTGAAGTAATCAATCAAGATTTGAGTTTAGAAGAAAAAATAATACTACTAGCAAATGAGTTTCAAAATCGTCTTACTTCTTTAGTAGCAAATTGGATAAGAGTTGGATATTGTCAAGGAAATTTCAATAGTGATAACTGTGCAGCTGGTGGTTTTACTCTTGATTATGGACCATTTGGATTTATAGAGATGTTTGACCCAAAATATCAATCTTGGACTGGTGGAGGAATGCACTTTTCATTTTTTAATCAACCAGTTGCTGCTTTTAAAAACTTCAAATCATTTTGTAGTGCTTTAAAACCACTACTTAGTTCAAATAAAGAAGCTTTAGAAGAACTTGAAAAAATCGAAAATAACTTTAGTAAAGTTATGCAAGAGAAGATGCAAAATATGTGGGCTAAAAAACTTGGACTTGATAAGTTTGATTTTGAACTTTTTGATGAGCTTATAAATCTTATGATAGATACAAAAGTTGACTACACAATATTTTTTAGAGAGTTATCAAATATTCCCCATAATTTGAGTAGTCTTGAAAAAAGTTTTTATGGAAATTTGAAAGATGAAAATATCAAATTAAGATGGAATAGTTGGCTTGAAAACTGGAAATTACTTATAAATGTAAATGATGAAGAATCAAAACAAAAACTATCAAATCAGATGAAACTGATTAATCCAAAATACAGTTTAAGAGAATGGCATCTAGTTTGGTCATATAAAGAGGCAGAAAAAGGAAATTATGAACCAGTAAATGAACTACAAGAGATAATGACAAATCCATACGATGAGCAAACAAAAGAGATAGAAGAGAAATACTATACTAAAAAACCCTCAGATTTTTTTGGAATAGCTGGAATATCACATGTGAGTTGTTCGTCGTAAAGATGAATTTTACTCATAATGTG
>ERZ650302.609-NODE-609-length-20021-cov-5.584193_pt1 | contig 20021 bp, 18 predicted proteins | sample MGYA00376238_ERZ650302 | MGnify/ENA primary metagenome ERZ650302 (study PRJEB26733, sample SAMN07839298) | wastewater metagenome | biome: urban; feature: wastewater treatment plant; material: waste water | place: USA: North Carolina | collected 2016-04-28 ... | reverse complement strand
GATTTCTTGGCTAAATTTGTGCAGGAAGAATTGAAAGAGCAGGTGAAGCCAGGTTTTGGTTTAGGCAAACTACAAACGATTGTGTTTGAAGAAACCGTAGAAGCTCAATTGCGTCAGCCGACTTTCATTACAGAATATCCTGCAGAAACGTCGCCTTTGGCACGCCGTAATGACGATAATCCACACATTACCGACCGTTTTGAGTTCTTTATTGGTGGTCGTGAATTGGCGAATGGTTTCTCGGAATTAAATGACCCGATTGACCAAGCTGAGCGTTTCCAAGCACAGGTTGCAGAAAAAGACGCAGGCGATGATGAAGCGATGCATTACGATGCAGACTTTGTTGAAGCTTTGGAATACGGCTTACCACCAACTGCAGGTGAGGGCATCGGGATTGACCGTTTGGTCATGTTGTTTGCCAACGCTGCGAGTATCCGTGATGTGATTTTATTCCCCCACATGCGTCATAAAAACTAAGTTTTAGCGCATCGTTGACGACATAAAAAACAACCTGCAGAAATGCAGGTTATTTTTTATTAAAACTTAAGAATTAAACACTTGCCACTAATTTTTTGATCATAGGTCGATGCTTTGACTCGCAAGCCATCAATCATGCTGCATTTGTAAATTCGGCCAAGCCACTTGTGCACCCCTTGGGTTGGTTTAAATAGCCATGTTTAAGAAATCTAATTTTTCTTGTGCGAATAATTGTGTTTCAATCGACTGATGCAATTCTGTCGTGGTTGTATTAAAAGGGGCATCTACCAAATAAAAACCTTAGGATAATTATAAAATGTATTCATTCAATTAAAGGCTTTTTCTTCGGCTTTTAGATGACCCGCGCCAATTTCATAGCTGTGGTCTTGATTGCTATGTTTTACGCCTATTAAAAGAGTTGTTGATCACGACGACCTAAGCCAAATTGCAGCCCAATTTGATCTGCACTGAGTTCATGCTGCACAAAAATATTCAACATTGAAGTATCATCGTTTAAAAGTGCTTGTAGGACGAGTAGTTCAGGACTGTGCTTATACAAAAAAAACAGCCAGCTGCGCCTACTCTAGTTTGGATTTGGTCTGTTCAATCTGTGACATGGGAGCATCTTAAAAAAATATTTTTTACTTTAAGTATTTTTTTGTTCTGCGCGAAGCGCTAAATTAGATGAATAATCTATTAAGCTATTCACAAAGGAGCAGCTTTTAAGCGTGATTTGTATGTATTAAATGCAGCGAGAAAGACGTTAAACTTTAATGGATGACAGAATAAACTATTGATTAAATAAAACTTATACTACTTATTGGTTTTCTTTTATATGAGCTTTTTGCATATAAATATAATAAAACAAGCAATAGTCTGCATAACTAAGTCACTATAATGAAATTCAAATTCTATCTGTGTCATTCGTACACAAGTTTAAGTATATCCGGTGTGATCAATGTCAATAAATCAGGAAAGACTTACTCATCTTAAGCAGCTTGAAGCTGAGAGTATTCATATTATTCGTGAAGTTGCAGCCGAATTTGAAAATCCAGTCATGCTGTATTCGATTGGTAAAGATTCAGCGGTAATGTTGCATTTGGCTTTAAAAGCATTCTATCCAGCGAAACTGCCATTTCCACTGCTGCATGTGGATACGGGCTGGAAATTCAAAGACATGATCACTTTCCGTGACAACATGGCAAAACAACACGGTTTTGACTTGATTGTTCATCAGAATAAAGAAGGGGTTGAAGCAGGTATTAACCCGTTCGACCACGGCAGTTCTAAATATACCGACATCATGAAAACCCAAGGTTTAAAACAGGCTTTAGACAAATACGGTTTTGATGCGGCATTTGGTGGCGCGCGCCGTGATGAAGAAAAATCACGTGCCAAAGAGCGTGTTTACTCTTTCCGTGATGCAAAACATCGTTGGGATCCGAAAAATCAGCGTCCTGAGTTGTGGAATTTGTATAACGGCAAGGTCAATAAAGGCGAAAGCATTCGCGTGTTTCCATTGTCTAACTGGACTGAATTGGATATTTGGCAATACATTTACCTCGAAAGTATTCCATTAGTACCGTTGTATTTGGCTGCAGAACGTCCTGTGGTTGAGCGTAGCGGCACTTTAATTATGGTCGATGACGAACGTATGAGATTGCTAGAAGGTGAAGTTCCACAAATGAAATCTGTACGTTTCCGGACTTTAGGTTGTTATCCGCTTACGGGTGCAGTTGAGTCAGAAGCGAATACCTTGCCTGAAATTATTCAGGAAATGCTATTGGCAACCAGTTCAGAGCGTCAGGGTCGTATGATTGACCACGACGAAGCTGGCTCAATGGAAAAGAAAAAGCAAGAAGGTTACTTCTAATCTCTCCCGAAGAATTTCCTTAAACCCTTTTTATAAAGAGGGATTTATAAAAAGCGGAGCAAAGTCTCCCTTTTATAAAGGGAGATTTAGAGAGATTAAAGATTAAAAACCGATTTCTAAAGAATATGTGGAGCTTTGAGCAATGTCTCATCAATCGAATTTAATTAGCCAAGATATTTTGGCGTATTTAAAACAGCACGAAAACAAAGATCTACTGCGCTTTTTAACTTGCGGAAACGTAGATGATGGTAAATCGACATTAATTGGTCGTTTGTTGTATGACTCAAAGTTGATTTATGAAGATCAATTACAAGCCGTGACTCGCGACTCGAAAAAAGTCGGCACTACGGGTGATGCGCCTGACTTGGCTTTATTGGTTGATGGTTTGCAAGCTGAGCGTGAGCAGGGTATTACCATTGATGTGGCTTATCGTTATTTCTCTACTGAAAAGCGTAAGTTCATCATTGCTGATACGCCAGGGCATGAGCAATATACACGTAACATGGCCACAGGTGCATCGACCTGTGACTTGGCGATTATTTTGATTGATGCACGTTATGGCGTTCAAACCCAGACTCGTCGTCATACCTTTATTGCGAGTTTGCTCGGGATCAAGAACATCATTGTTGCGATCAACAAGATGGACTTGGTGGAATTCTCTGAAACACGTTTCAATGAAATCCAGGCTGAATATGCGGCATTCGTTGCACAATTGGGTGACCGTAAACCAAGCAATATCATCTTTACGCCTATTTCTGCATTGAATGGCGATAACGTGGTGAACAAGTCGGCAAATACGCCGTGGTACACTGGTGAAACGTTGATGGGTACGCTTGAATCGGTAGAAATTAACCGTAGTTCAGCGAAGCAGGATTTCCGTTTCCCTGTGCAATACGTCAACCGTCCAAACCTCGACTTCCGTGGTTTCTGTGGCACAATTGCTTTGGGCGATATTCATGTGGGTGACCGCATTGTGGCCTTGCCATCTGGAAAAAGTTCGACAGTAAAAGAGATTGTGACTTTTGATGGCAATCTTGAACATGCAATTGCAGGTCAAGCAGTTACCCTAACCCTAAACGATGAAATTGATATTTCACGTGGTAATGTGTTGGTGCGTGAAGATCAGGCGCGTCCCGAAATATCACGTGCAGTAAATGCCACTGTGGTGTGGATGGCTGATCAGCCACTATCTATTGGTAAGTTATATAACTTAAAAATGGGTACGCAAACCGTCCCTGCAAAAGTCACAGCCATTCATTACCGTACCAATGTGAATACTTTGGAACAGGTACAGGTTGAACAACTTGAATTGAATGCAATTGCCAATGTCACCATCGAATTTGATGCACCAGTAGTCTTTGACCGTTATCAAGATAGCCGTTTCACCGGTTCGTTTATCTTCATCGATCGTTTGAATAACGTGACGATTGGTGCGGGTATGGTGGAAGAATCAGTTGAATGGTCTGCACATGATGAGCCTGTCACTGCAGAAGCACGTGCAGCACGTTTGGGTCAAAAACCAGCAGCAGTATGTATACCAAGCCAAGCACTTGAACAAGCGCAAGCGCTTGAAAGTTTGCTGATTCAGCAGGGTATTGTAGCGATTGCTAAAGCAGGTTTAGATGCTACACAGGTTGCATTACTCCGCGAAACAGGCATTGTGGTGATTAGTGATGTAAGCAGTGGTGTAGATGCAGAGTTGACTGCGATCAGTGCTGAAGAACTGGCAGAACAAATTATTACCCTAGTTCGTTTATAAAACTAGATTTGTTTGTAAAATAGAATCAACAGACCATAAAAACCGCTTTCAGTTGAAAGCGGTTTTTTATGCGCGTTCGCTCTATTGGAAAGTTTGTTTTAAGTGTGCTCTAAAGGGGCGCTATTAAGAAGTTTGAGCATGGGTGTGAAATGGCCATAACTAATTTTTTGCGGTTGTATTTTAAAACCATTTTTTTCATAAAAATTTAAAGCAGTCTGTGTGCTAAAAATACTCATGTGCGATACATTTTTGCATTGTAAATTGTTTATTGCTTCAAATAATAAGGCTTGACCAATACCACGTTGTTGTAATTCGGGCGCAACGGCATGTTGTAAAATTTGCCCGCGATCACTGATCATAATAAAGCCGACCACCACATGTTGTAACACATAGACCCAACAATTGTTGTAATGCAGCAGCATTAAAATATTTTCATAGCTTTTATTTTCTAGCCATGCCTGAATTTTGGCTTCATTGCGTTGATGATCTTGAATACAAGAGCGAATACTGGCATGTAATACCGCAACCAAATTGGCGACATCTTGAATTTGTGCAGCTCTAATCATCTAGGCTTATGTTGATAGATAAAAACAAGGCTCTATTGGAAGCGAAAAGCATTTAAAGAAATAGCAGAAAATTGTTATGTTTTGCTGCGTTATACTGTTGCACAAGACCTATTTTTAAGATGATCGGTATCATTGTGTAATTGAAAACTGCACTTTTTAAGCGATGCACGGATGAATCATCCGTTAAAGCCCGAGCGTTGAAGTGTAGAGTGGTGAATAGACGCTAAGTCCTGAAATGGTTATACTTTATTGAAACGCCTGAAATAAGAGCGAAAACCAAGATGGCAAAACTATTGTTATGGATTTTGTTGTTGATTGCTGTTTATGCGGTCTGGAAAGTCTGGTTCAAAATAAAAATAAATCGTAGTTTTCAGCAAAGCTGTCAAGATATTGCTAATATTGTCCAAGACCCGATTACCCACAAAGCACCGCGCCCTGTTGAAGAGGTGGTGGAAGAAGTTGCCGAATACGAACAGCAATTATTTGATGATATCGCAGAAATATTTTTAAGCTTAAAAATATCTAGTCATGACCCTGAAGATGCTGAAACCATCCAACAAGAAGTGCTGAATAAAATGCCTGCCAAAGCGCATACGCAAATTCGCTATTTAGACTTGGGAGAATGGTCGATTTACTGGAGTTTTTACGAGCAATCACTCGAATATTATGTCGGTAAATATGGTATTTTTATTAGCCATGTAGACCGTTTTGGGCAAGAGCATAAATACAATAATTCAGAGCAATTTTAAGCAGATTAATTTTTATACCTGATTTTCTGTTTATGGTTATACAGGGTTTTCTTGTAAGTTGAATTGCAGCAGCATCTTCTGGTCAGTAACGCGTTTAGTTAAATATTGAGTTTTGCGCTATATTCCAGAAAACAGGTATTATGCCTGTTTCTTTTACATAGGCAGCAACAATGTCAGTTTTAGAAATCATTGCTGTGTTGATTAGTGTTTTAGGTGTGACGCTAACCATCAAACGCCATATTGCTTGTTGGGTGGTGAATTTTATTGCCTGTTTGTTGTATGCCTACTTGTTCTTTGAATATCAATTGTATGGCGAGACGGTATTACAAACACTATTTATGGGCATGGCTGTTTATGGTTTTTTTCAGTGGAAAACAGTACAGCAACAAAAACAACATATCGTAATTCAAAGCTTGCCACTCTCTAAAATGTGGCTGCAAATTGCACTAAGTAGCATACTGGGTTTATTGTTTGGGCTGAGTTTAAAGTGGTGGACGCAAGCTGCACTGCCTTTATTGGATGCTCAACTGGCCGCCATGAGTCTATTGGCAACCTATTGGACCAGTCGTAAATACTTGGCAACATGGGTGTTATGGATTGTGGTCGATTTGGTATATATCGGTATGTTTATTTACAAAGAGTTGCTGTTAACGGCTGTGTTATATGCAGGCTTTGTGGTTCTGGCTTATTTGGGATGGCGTGAATGGCATAAAATCCGACAACAACAAACAGTACATGCTGCGCAGCGATGAGTAATTTAATTGATTTTAAACAGGTGCTGCTTAAACAATTTGATTTATTGGCATTAGATATTTGGGCGTATCCTGAGTGTTATTTACAGTTTGATTCGATTGCAGATTTTTACCAAGCCCAGTGGTTAGATGATTTTCCCAAAGGGACGACATGGTATGCCACGGGACTTGATGATGGCGCAGAGCATTTTTATGCCAAAATTGAATTTTGTGGGCATTATTTAATTATTTATAGTCACGAAACCTATGCCGCTGAATTTGGCATCATTCACACAGAATAGACTAAATAAAGTCAATGACAGCAGAAGGAAAAAACGCTTTAATAGCCTGAAAATAAAGTTGTATGTAGGATATAAAACAACTTATACCTGTTGAGCATCAGCTAAATTATATTGCACGATGATGCTAAACCTACTCCATCAATAAACAAAATAAAAGGAACTCAAATGGCTCATCAATTTACTGTAAACGCGACGATTCATGGCGTTTCAATTGACGAATTTAAGCGTTTAGTGGCAGATGTTGCTTTGCATGAAGCAGTTTGTAAGCGTATTCCTGGTGAAAATTTGGAAATTTTAGAATCTAAAAAAAACGGTGATATTTACACTTTACGCCGTGCCTATAATTTGGATGTTAATATTCCCGATATGGCTAAAAAATTATTAAAAGATGCATTTCGTTTAAAACGAAATGATGTGACCCATTTAACCACCCTAACTTCAACCGTGGAGCTTGGTGCAAACTTGCCTTTAGAGGCCAAAGGTGAGCGTAGCGTGACGGGCAATCATGAAAAAATTGATATTCAATTAAACTGGACAATTAAGGTTAAAGTGCCATTGATTGGCGGTATGTTGGAAAAACATGCAGAAGGGGAAATCCGTCGTTTCAGTGAGTTGGAAATTGGCATTGTGGAAGATGAGCTTAAGAAAAATTTAGCGGCTTAATTCTTCATTTCTACTAGAAAAGATTGCACATTTTAGGCGTAGGCTTATTCATTTAAAATTATATTGTGGAATAAGCCTTAGAGATAGGTTTGTTCAACAAAGCCTCACTACGGTATAAATTCATGATAATGGTCCTAGCATTGTGTAACTTAAACTCATCTTAATCTTTTCAACGCAGCCGACCTAGAGGTGAACAGCAACATGCCGTTCTCATAATTGCAAGATTTGCAGAACCTTGACATCTTAGCCTTTGATCGTAGCATAAAAAAACCCACGTAAACACGTGGGTCTTTTGCTATTTAAAGCGATCACTGATTATTCAAGGAATTTTACAGTCACACCAGAACGTACTTTACGACCTAAATCGTTTGCATCCCAGTTGGTTAAACGGATACAACCATGCGACGCCGTTTTTGAAATGCTCGATGGGTTGGGTGTACCGTGAATACCGAATGATTTTTTACTTAAACCAATCCAGATATTCCCCACAGGGCCGTTAGGGCCTGGAGGTAAAGACAGCGGTTTTAAGTTTTTGCCCTGAATAAAGTTACTTGGCGAATAGCTGTACCATGGGTTTGGCGCAACACCTGTCACTTTATAAGTCCCTGTTGGCGATGGTGTATCTGAACTGCCAATGGTTGCAGGGAATGAGCCGACCATTTGGTTTTGTTTGTTGAACAAATACAGTTGTTTTGCACCTTTGTGCGCCACAATCAGGTGAATATCTTCAGGTAAGTCATTGCGAACATTCGTCACCAATAACTTTTCACCCACTTTGTTAAATGTTGCATTCGGATTTAATTTCTTTAAGAAATTTTCATCCATGTGGAATTTTTCACCCAACATTTCACTCACGCGGGTATAGTACAAGCCTTTCATTTTGGCTTGTTCTGCGTAGTCATGTGGAATAGATTTCGCATAAGGACCTTTTAAATCCGCTTCAGTAACCGTGTATTCTATAAATGCAGGGCGGGAACCTTGACGTGCAACCAGCGCATCCCAAGTTTCTTTGGTTAAAATACCCGTTGGACTAATGCCATTCATTTGCTGGAAAGATGCAATCGCTTTTAGGGTGTTCTTACCACTGGTACCATCAATTGCGCCTGGAGAAGCATGTGAATTGTTCAGCATCACGTGTGCACGTGCATACACAGGGAACTGACCTTTACCAATATTTTCATACCAAGTGGCGTTATTTAAGCCATCTAACGTCCATGAAGCTTTTGCTGCTGTATTGGTTGTAGCAGCTTGGCTTGCTGAACGTGTGGTTGGTGCGGTGCCTACATCGGCAGTGGTATCTTCAGTTTTGTGAAGATCATCCAAAGTTTTTGATGCCTTATTTAAATCATTTTGTTCTTGTTGCGTTATAGCAGTTTCTGTTCCATTCAGATTATTTTGTGCAGCTGATGCTTCTATCGCTAAAGGATCAATCGGATCTTCAATAGCGTTATTGTTAATCACTTGTGGATTTAACGGTTGTTCAGCAGTAGATGCAGCAAAAGTAGTTCCTGCAAAAATGCAACTTAAACTCATTGCGAGTATTGTGCGAACTAACATGTAATTCAACCTTGAGAATTATTCATTTACATAGATAAAAACTAGTCAAGTATTACAGAAAAACTAAGGAGATGCAGTAGTTGTTTTGTGTAATTATGCAAGATAACTCCTTTTTTACTATGACTTTTGTTTGTGTGATGTATTTCACATAAATATGAGTTGAAAAGGCGAGCCAGAAATGAAGTTATTAAAACTTCAACCTTTTTGATATGATGGCTGCAAGATTGAAAATGAGTTGGGAAAGTAAATGACGACCTTAAAAAATGATCGTTTTCTTCGTGCCTTATTACGTGAGCCAGTAGATTGCACGCCCGTCTGGATGATGCGTCAGGCAGGACGTTATTTACCAGAATATCGTGCAACACGTGCGCAGGCAGGAGATTTTCTTTCTCTGTGCAAAAATACTGAATTTGCCTGTGAGGTGACTTTACAGCCTTTGCGTCGTTATGAGTTAGATGCTGCTATTTTATTTTCAGATATTTTAACAGTTCCCGATGCACTAGGCTTAGGTCTGTATTTTGAAGCAGGCGAAGGGCCAAAGTTTCGTAAAACGGTACGTACTGAGCAAGACGTTGCCAATTTACCAAAATTTAACGCCAAGTCAGACTTAGACTATGTCATGAATGCGGTATCGACCATTCGTTCTGCTTTGGGTGGACAAGTGCCTTTGATTGGTTTTTCAGGCAGCCCGTGGACTTTGGCAACATATATGGTGGAAGGTGGTTCAAGCAAAGATTTCCGTTTCACCAAACAGATGCTGTATGCACAGCCTGAAGTTTTACATGCACTATTAGACCGTTTAGCCAATGCAGTGACCGAATACTTAAATGCACAAATTGATGCAGGTGCGCAGGCAGTACAAATTTTTGACAGTTGGGGCGGTGCATTGGCCCATCGTGAATATCTTGAATTTTCACTCCACTATATGCAGAAAATTGTGTCAGGTCTGCAACGTGAAAAAGATGGACGTAAAATCCCTGTTATTTTATTTACCAAAGGTGGCGGTCAATGGCTTGAGCCAATGATTGCAACAGGTGCAGATGCTTTTGGTCTGGACTGGACCACACCGTTAAATGTCGCACGTCAAACTTTAAATGGTCGTGCCGCATTGCAAGGTAACTTAGACCCAGCTACTTTGTATGGCTCACCTGAAGTAATTGCCAATGCAACGCGTGCGATGCTAGATGATGCCTATGCCAATGGTGAAAAAACAGGTTATGTAGCCAATTTAGGTCATGGCATTACTCAGTGGGTAGACCCTGAACGTCCTAAAGTATTTATCGATACGGTACATGAATACAGTGCCAAATATCTATAATCACATAATGATATAGATGGATCATTTTTAGATGTATCAGAGTAATTTCAGCTTAGGTCAGGTTGTCACATCATGTGGATAACATGGCTAAAGTCAGGACTGGAGTTTTCGACTAAGGCAGCTTCGGCTGCCTTATTTGGAATTTTATTGCTGATTGCATTTGCACTGACGGCCTCAATGGGTAGTCAGGAATATTTCGGATTTTTCCGTTACGACTATTTATTGTTTTATGCCTTAATCATTCAAGTTTGTCTTTTATATTTAAAACTGGAATCTTGGGCAGAAGCCAAAGTCATCGCTTTGTTTCATATTTTGGCGATGATTATGGAAGTTTTTTTAACTCATCCACAAATTGCGTCGTGGCAATATCCTCAACCTGCCGTCTTTAAAATTATGACTGTGCCGCTATTTGCAGGCTTTATGTATTCTGCAGTTGGCAGTTTCTTTGCACGTTCTTTGCGTTTATATCGGGTATCTTTACTGAATTTGCCGACTTTTGGCAATATGCTGGCTTTGGCAGTGTTGTCTTATCTCAACTTCATGAGCAAGTTTTATTTCCCCGATATTCGTTATGGCTTGTTTGCGTGGAGTGTTGTAATTTTCTGGAAAACCAAAATTCGTTTTCAATTACAGCAGTCTCAATTGCAACTGCCGATGTTGCCTGTATTGCTGCTGTTGGCTTTTATTATTTGGGTGGCAGAAAACATTAGCACCTTTTATCAAATTTGGTTGTATCCAAGTCAGGTTGATTCGTGGCACATGGTCGGCTGGGGCAAACTCGGTTCTTGGTATTTATTGCTTTTACTGAGTCTGGTTTTGGTCATGAAAATTTTGGGTTATCGCGATGCACAAGGTCAGTGGAGACTGAAAGCTGAAAATCAGCAGCACTCAATCTAAATACGACCTCGAACATGAGAATCTATCTTTAAACTTAAACCCAAATTTGAAGATAAAATCAATCATCGCTACAAAATGCACAAAAATAATGCATGTTATTGGAATAAATGTTTTGCCTTCTGAGTGACATCTCGCTATCTTAAAGCGGTGTAATAAAAGTTACACAAAGCAATAATAATGATTCGAAGCATAACTTTTCGGATAATAAATTTCTGGAGTACGACTATGATGAAAAAATTAGCATTGGCTGCAGTGTTGGCAGTGGGTTCTACAGCAGCATTTGCAGACCGTGATGCAGGTTGTGGTATCGGTTCACAAGTTTGGGCAGGTCAGTCTGGTAAAGTGGCTAAAATTTTAGCAGCAACCACCAACGGTATTTTTGCTAACCAATTATTTGGTATTACATTTGGTACTTTAGGTTGTAGCGGTACAGGTACAGTAACTGCACAAGTCGTGACTTTTACCAATGAAAATGCTGAATCATTGGCACGTGATATGGCGGTTGGTGAAGGTGAAAGCTTAAACGTATTGGCTGAATTGCTAAGCATTAAAGCTGAAGATAAAGCACACTTCTTTACGGTTTCTAAGCAAAACTTTGCTTCTATCTACTCTGCAGAAAACCAAACGTCTTTAGAAGTTCTGGCTTCTTTACAAAACGTAATGGCAAATGACGACGTATTAAAAGCATACGTTTAAGTTTGAATGAAAGCCCTGTGTAATTGCAGGGCTTTTTTATAGCACGAGAATACGTTTAAGCCTGAATATGTATATAAAATTTATAAAATGTCCATGAAATCAATTGTTTTAAGTAGTTTAGTTTTTTTGTCTTCTACGGTTTTTGCGTTATCTCCTGAAATATCTCCAATACAGATTCACCCACTTACAGCGGCTTCTGCATCATCAAATACAAATAAATTAGCGATATCTTCCGCACATTATGTGCAAAAAGCCAAAGACTTACACTTGGCAGAACAGGTGACTTGGCAGCGTTTAATGTATGCGCAACAAGGCAAAAGCGAAGTGCAATATGCGGGCTATTTTGTGTTGGAACAAGGTGGAAGCAATTTAAATCAAGAGTTACTTCGCAATGTGCAGGCATTATTTGAAACAACGCCTGCCAATCAATCGGTGCAGTGTAAATTTCCTGCACGTAGTCGCTGGTTGATTGAACAATTACAAATTCCTCAACAAGATTTGGCGCAGGTGCAATGTCCTGAATTGGACGAATGGATTGGACAAATTAAACCTTATAAAGCGGTGCTGATTTATGCCACGGACTTTATGGGCAATCCAAGCTCTATGTTCGGGCATACTTTGTTGCGCTTAGACCCGAAAGATCAAAAACAACTGAATTTAATTTCCTATGCTGTCAATTATGCGGCAACGGTAACGGGCAGCGAAGGTTGGTCTTATGCATGGAAAGGACTTACAGGGCAATATCCGGGTGAATATTCACTGATGCCGTATTACCGCAAAGTAAAAGAATATGGCGATTTAGAAAGCAGAGATTTGTGGGAGTATGAACTGGCACTGAATGAGCAGGAAACCACATTTTTGGTGCAGCACATTTGGGAAATGAAGCATGTGCAATTTCCGTATTATTTCATCAGTGACAACTGTGCCTATCGCTTATTAGGTTTAATGGATTTGGTGCGCCCTGAGCTGAATTTACAGCAGCAGTTTAAAGTTGCATCCATTCCAATTGAAACACTAAAAGCCGTAGAGCAGGAAAATTTGGTGGCCGATGTTGTCTATCGTCCTGCCTTGGAAACTCAGTTATTGGCGCAAGCCAGACAGCATGGCACAGCGTTGGCAAAAACTGCACACCAAGTGGCGGAAGCAGAACCCGAAAATGTGGCGGCAGTTTTGCAAAATCACAGCCAAATCGATCAAGCTAAAATTCTGGAAATGGCCTATGACGATTTATACCTAAAACTGATTGGACGCAAAATTGAAGCCAGAGCCGCGCAACCGCGACTTAGACAAATTTTAAGTTTAAGAAGTCAGATCAATTTAGAAAAACAACGTCAGGATGTCGCACGCCCTCAGGTTGATCCTGTGCAGGGGCATCATGCACGCAATTTTGCGGTGCGTACTGGCGAAGTGCAAGGCGAGCATTTTGTAGAGTTGAGTCATCGACAGGCTTACCATGATTTACTTGATACGCAAGGTGGTTTTCGTACAGGGACACAGCTCAACTTTTTAGAAGCTTCTGTGCAATATCGTGAAGACCGCTTAAAATTGAATCAGTTAGATTTACTCTCGGTGAATTCTTATAACCCGCTGACCGCATTTAAAACACCACTCAGTTGGGGCTTTAATTTGGGTTGGCAGCAAGAAGCCTTGAATTCGTATGGTGCTTTTAGCGAAACGGAACAGCATGGTGTTGTGAGTTTAAAAACACAGTTTGGTTATAGCGTGGCTAATCAAGCGCGTGAGCATTTGTGTTATGCACAAATTCAAAATCATGTGCAAGCGGGTAAGGCTTTAGACAAAGGCTGGCGTGTCGGAATTGGCCCAACACTGGGTTGCCAAAATATTTGGTCAGCACGAGTGAATAGTTTGGTTCAGCTTGAATTGCCGTATTGGGAAGATCGTCACCAATGGCAATTTAAGCTGCTTAGCCAGTTGCAATATGTACTCAATCCGCAGCATGTGTTGCGATTGGGTTGGGAATATCAACAACAGGACAAACAGGACTGGAACAAGACCAGTTTAGGCTATGTGCATTTTTTTTAAAGAGATGTTGAATTTATACTGAATTGTAAAAAACCAGCTAAACAAGTTGAGTTGCTGGTGAAACCCGTTAGAATCTAGCAGTTTCTTTTGGCTGGGTTGTTGTGGATGTATCAAGAGTATACGCATGAGCTTGCAGAGCAATGGAAGTCAATTTGCGAGCAATTTAAGCCAGAAGATTTGCAAGCGACATTCCAGTTTATTCAAGCCCACGCAGAAGATTTTGTGATCGAGTTCTATCAGCAAATGTTGCTTGAAGAACATGCGACAGAGTTTTTGTCTGCAGAGATGGTGAAAAATCGCTTAAAAAACTCTTTATATCAGTGGCTAATTTCCAGTTTCGAAGTTCCGTTTCAACATAATTATAACGATATTGTAGAAAAGCAATTTAAAGTGGGCGATGTGCATGCACGTGTGCAAATTCCATCTTGGCTGATTATTCGAGGTGTGCGCGTCATTATAAAAAAGGCTTTTGAGTTTTTTGCAACAGAAGCCAATAGCAACTTAAATCAGTTTAATTATTTAAGCCAAATTTTGTGTTTTGCCACAGAAATTATGTGCAGATCTTATGAAATGAAGGTCGAAGTACATAATGATATGAAACATACCTATCGCCTATTTTCTGCCATGCAAGATGTTGCCGTGCAAAAAGACCGACAACGCGGAACTTTGCTGGATTGGGAAAATGAGCTGATGTTTCAGGTGGTGTCTGATCACACCAAAATGACGCAGCCGATTTTATCCAAAACAGAATTTGGTTTATGGTTTATTCATAAAGCGGCTTATGCATTTTCAAGTTCAGAACAAGTACAAACCATTACCGAATTTATTTATCAGGTAGATGAATTAATTCAGAAAATTGGTCAATGTGAGAGCCAGGCACAGGCGATTGAAATGATTCAATCCATTCGTGCCAAGAATCGTGAAATTTTGCATTTAGTCGATCAAATTTTTCAGGTGTCTGAATATATCAGTTCAGGCAATGATGCCTTAACTCAACTGCTCAACCGCCGTTATTTAAATACCATCGTGTCCCGTGAAATTAATTTTTCACGAAAAAATAATTCGCCTTTAACATTGTTGGCGATAGATGCTGATCATTTTAAATCAATCAATGACCGCTATGGACATGCAGCAGGGGATGATGCATTACAGTTTTTAGCTGATGTGATTTTGCAATATGCAAAAGGCAGTGATTATGCTTTCCGATTTGGTGGTGAGGAATTTTTACTGTTACAGATTGATACCACTATTGATCGTGCCTTGGTGGTCGCAGAAAATATTCGTAAACGTGTCGAAAAAGCCACATTAAAAACATCAACAGGTGAAGAATTTAACTTTACCGTTAGTATTGGTGTGCATGAGTATGATGGGCATCCAGACTATCAACGTTTTTTTGAAAAAGTGGATAAGGCCTTGTATATGGCAAAAAATAATGGACGAAATAATGTGTCTGTAGGCTAAAGATGAAGATGTATCTAGCTAAATTTTTAATCTAGACCCCAAAAAAACCCGAACATAAATTTCGGGATTTTTTTGTTTGACTGTGGAATTTAGCCACAATTTAAAAACTTTCAGGCACCGCACTTAAAAATTCACGACGAGCTTCTTTATCGGTTTTAAAGTCACCTACAAAAGACACGGTACGTGTGGTCGATTCCTGTTTGCCTACTCCGCGCATCATCATGCACATGTGGGCTGAATCAATCACCACAGCAACGCCGCGTGCTTTGGTCACTTCAGCCACGGCTTCTGCAATTTGCTGAGTCAGGTTTTCCTGAATTTGCAAACGACGTGCAAACATTTCGGTAATGCGAGCAAATTTAGACAAGCCTAAAACATTGCCTTCAGGTAAATAGGCAATATGCACACGACCATAAAATGGCAATAAATGATGTTCGCAGAGTGAGTAAAACTCAATATTTTTCACCAAGACCATTTCACGGTTGTCGGATGGAAATACGGCATTATTGGTTACTTCGGCTAGTGTTTGGCTATAGCCCGAAGTTAAATACGAAAAAGCTTTAGCAGCACGCATCGGCGTATCTTTTAGACCTGGACGATTAAGATCTTCACCAACGGCGGTTAGGATGTTTGCGTAGGATTGCTGCATAGACATAAGACGTGTTCACTTACACTGATATTGAACAAGGACGGCATTGTAACAGAAAACTATTGCAATGCCTTGTTTAAAAGATGAAACCGATTACTGTTTAAACTTTGGGTTTTTTTCGCTGCGTTTGAGCAACACTAAAACTGCGCCAGTGCCACCTTGTTTTTCAGGCGCACTCACAAAAGCCAAAACATCACGATGCTGACGCAGCCAACCATTTACATAAGTTTTTAAAATGGCTTCAGGGCCTTTGCCATGCACAATTTTAATCACGTTCTGGTTTTCATCTTTAGCCATTTGAATAATTTGTAAAACTGCTGCCCGTGCTTCTTCTACCGTACAACCGTGCAGATCCACAGCTTCAAACCAACGTAAGTTGCCTGCTTTTAAATCTTCAAAGACTTTATGCTGCAAGGTTGCAATACGATAGCTCAGCGAAGCTTGGCTACCTACAGGGTTGAGCATCGCTTGGGTATCTGACAGAAATGTGTCATCGGTTTGCATAGGCCCTATAGCAGCTGCGCGTTTGGCCAGCGTTTTTGCATCGGGTTTTTTCTTGGCAGTGTTTTCGATTTTTGCAATATTGCCTGCATCCATTTTTTGAACGCCTTGCATTTGCTGACGAAACAAAGCGAGATCATCTTCCTGTTGTTGCTCAGGCGTCTGAACTTTGGGTTCAGACGGCTTGGCAATACTTGAAGTATGAGGCTGAGTGATTTGCTTTTTAAAAGATTTTAGTAAATTGTACTGTTCTTTAGAAAGCGAAGAATCATGTTTACTCATGGTATTTCAAATTGGATTATAGATTTTCAGGCTGACCAAACAGTGCTGTAAAGGCATGGTCAGGACGTATTTGTTTCATAAAACTTTCACCGACCAAGAAACTGTGAATATCATGGTCTTGCATCATGCGGATGTCTTCTGGTGTGGCAATACCACTTTCAGTGACCAATAAACGAGCGGGCGGCAACAATTTTTTTAAACGCAATGAGGTGTTTAAATCAACTTCAAAGGTTTTTAAATTTCGATTATTGACGCCTAAAATACAACGCTCTGAAAGATTTAAAGCACGTTCTAATTCATTTTCATCATGCACTTCAACCAACACATCTAAGTGATGTTCAAAAGCCGTTTCCGACATTTCTTCTAACTGTTGGTCAGATAAGCAAGACACAATCAATAACACACAGTCTGCGTGTAAAGCACGTGCTTCCACTACACCATATGGATCAATCAAGAAATCTTTGCGCAGTGCTGGCAAGTTACAGTGTGAACGGGCAATCTGAATATTTTCATCTGCACCCTGAAAGAAATCGACATCCGTCAGCACAGATAAACAGGCTGCACCTGCTGCTTCATATTGCTGTGCAATTTCGGCAGGGTCAAAGTTTTCTCGAATGATGCCTTTAGATGGTGATGCTTTTTTAATTTCAGCAATCACCGCTGGGCGTTTTTTATTCAATGCTTGTGCAAAGCCACGTGCAGGTGTCGCTGCACGTGCCAATTGTTCTAGGTCTGCATAACTGTGTTGTTTTAAACGCTCGGCAAACTCTTCTTTTTTACGTTCTACAATTTTACCTAAAATGGTATTGCTAATATCCACTATGATGCACCTTCCTGATTTTTTTATGCTTCGTACTGTTTGAGCGTTTTGGTAAATTCTGACAACACGCCCATTTTTTCCAAAGCTTGTCCACCATAAATAATGTCATGTGCCAAAGCGACACCTTGCTTGTAGCTTGTGGTTAGACCAGAAACATAGATACCCGCACCCGCATTAAGTGCAATCATATTAGCCGCTTTTTCGCCTTTGTCTGATTTGTTTTTGCCTAATGCATCTTTAATCAGATTCAAGCTTTCAGCTGGGTTTTCTACAGTCAGTCCTGTTAAAGTTTGAGATTCAATCCCTACGCTTTCTGGCGTAAGTTCCCATTCGGTAATTTCACCCTCTTTGAGTTCTGCAACATAAGTGCTCGAAGCAAGACTAATTTCATCTAAACCATCTTTAGAATGCACCACCATGACATGCTCAGCACCAAGCTGTTTCATCACTTCTGCGATCGGGCGGCATAATTCATTGCTAAATACACCAATCACAAAACGCTTTACACCAGCAGGGTTGGTCAATGGCCCCAGCAAGTTGAAAATACTGCGAATACCCAGCTCTTTACGTGGTGCAACTGCATACTTCATGGCTGTGTGATGATTCGGTGCAAACAAAAAACCTACGCCCATTTCACGAATACAGCGTTCAGTTTGTTGCATATTTAAATCAAGATTAATTCCTGCTTGCTCAAGCAAGTCAGATGAACCCGAATTGGTTGAAACACCACGGTTACCATGTTTGGCAATGGTTGCGCCTGCAGCTGCAATTACAAAAGCAGAGGCGGTAGATACGTTAAATAGGTTTTGACCATCGCCACCTGTACCTACAATATCCACAAGGTACGGAATATCGCTGACATCAATTTTGTTGGCAAACTCACGCATTACACGTGCAGCAGCAGTAATTTCATCAATGCTTTCGCCTTTTAAGCGTAAGCCCATCATCAATGCACCAATTTGAGCGTCTGTTGCTTCGCCCGACATAATCGCGCGCATTACATCTTCCATTTGAGGCTGAGTCAGGTGAATTTGTTTTGTAATATGGTTCAGTGCTTGTTGAATATTCATGTGATTTGACTCGCTCATTATGCGTAAATTTCCAAAAAGTTTTTAAAGATTTGATGACCGTGTTGGCTCAGGATCGATTCGGGGTGAAATTGCACGCCTTCAACTGGTAGAATTTTATGCTTCACACCCATAATTTCTTCCATCGAACCATCTGCTTCTTTGGTCCAGCATGTCACATCCAGACAATCTGGCAAGGTTGCTTGATCAATCACCAAAGAGTGGTAACGGGTTGCAGAAAATGGTGAAGGCAGATTGCTAAAAATACCTGTATTGCTGTGGTACATATCGGATAAACGACCATGCATCACGGTTTTAGCGCGCACAATGTTTCCGCCAAAGGCTTGTCCGATACTTTGGTGTCCTAAACACACGCCCAGTAACGGAATTTTGCCTGCAAAATGCTGAATTGTAGGAATGGAAATCCCTGCTTCAGATGGGGAACAAGGGCCTGGGCCAATCACTAAATACTTGGGTTGCCATCGCTCAATATCTTCTAATGTCACGGCATCATTACGAACGACTTTTACTTCCTGATTTAACTCGCCAAAATACTGGACGATGTTGTAGGTAAAAGAGTCATAGTTATCGATCATTAAAAGCATGAGCTAACCTATTGAAAATTAAACACTTTAAGTGCTAAAGAGTCTGGGGTAATTTGCTTTATTCCGGCGCCTATAATGAGAAAGGACTTTATTTTTTCTTGTCGAAAAGAAGGTGGAATAAGGAAGCACTGATCATCATAGCAAATAATAAGCATTTTCTGCTGACTATTTATATGATAATCCCTGTTAAAGCTTATCAGCGCATTCATCATTTCAAAGCTTGTTGCGCATTATTCAGGTTTGGTCTGAAAGAAAAGATCATTTGATCAAACTGGGTCATTCAGCAGTCATATTTTAGCTTCACACTTAAGATAGCATTCAAAAATGCGCCAAAAAGTAGCATCCTGACGCATGCTATTGTGGCTCAAGTCGGTTGGTTTGGTTGCAGCGTTTCGATAGAAAATACAAATCCGCAGTATAGGTATTTTTAATCGGGTTGCTCAAAAGAATGCAGATTTAGAATTGTTAAACGATTTTATTATTTTTGCTCAATAAAAAATAAAATGTATTTAATATTGTTGGACCAAGCATAACACCGCAAAAATGGCTGCGTAGTTACAGGTTGAGCTATTTTTTGATCTACAATTCAACAGAAACAAAACATAAATGCACCAAAATAGTGCTATATTTTGCAATTTTAAATCAAATCAAATGAACAGTGTTTGAATATGGTGCAAATCATATTTCTGACAGTATAATAACGACAAAGTAATTTTTAAAATGATGTATTCTCATACGGAATTCATGGTTTTAGCTTTGCTTTTAAAAGTTGGTACGCTAATTGCTTTATAACTGCCAACTACTAACACGCACTTTCGGGTGCAACAAAAAACATCGGAGCAAAATGAGCATGGCGAACAAGGTCCTTCAACTCATCCAAGAAAGTGGCGCAAAATGGGTAGACTTCCGTTTTACAGACACTAAAGGTAAAGAGCAACACGTGACTTACCCAGCAGACACTATTGATGAAGATACATTTGAAGACGGTAAAATGTTCGATGGTTC
>ERZ650302.606-NODE-606-length-20036-cov-23.093389_pt1 | contig 20036 bp, 17 predicted proteins | sample MGYA00376238_ERZ650302 | MGnify/ENA primary metagenome ERZ650302 (study PRJEB26733, sample SAMN07839298) | wastewater metagenome | biome: urban; feature: wastewater treatment plant; material: waste water | place: USA: North Carolina | collected 2016-04-28 ... | reverse complement strand
GCTGTGCAAGATGGCCGATCGCGGCCAGATCACTGGCGGCCTGCTCGACGGGCCGTTGGCCTTCGACAACGCGATCTCCATCGCCGCTGCGCGCACCAAGGGGATCGTCTCCGAGGTCGCCGGGCAGGCCGACATCCTTGTCGTGCCTGACCTGGAGAGCGGCAACATGCTTGCCAAGCAGTTGATATTCCTGGGCGGCGCAGCCAGCGCCGGAATCGTCCTCGGAGCGAAAGTGCCGGTCATTCTGACCAGCCGCGCCGACTCGCGCGATACACGCATCGCCTCATGCGCGATTGCACTGATGCTGGCGCACCACTATCGGCTGTCACCCCCGTGAATCGACTTATCAGCAACGTATCCACCCCATTGGAGGAAACACTATGAAGTACTCATTTTCTGGCCGCGTAGCCCTGGTCACCGGTGCAGGATCCGGCATTGGCGAGGCCATCGCGCGACTTCTTGCGAGTAACGGCTTGAGTGTCGTCGTCTCGGATGTCAGTGCCGACAATGCCGAGCGCGTCGCCAAGCTCATCAACACCGATGGCGGCCAAGCCGTGGCCAATGTGGCCGACGTGGCACGCATCGACCAGGTTCAGGCTGCTGTGGCCTGCGCAGTCGATATGTTCGGCGGCCTTCATTTTGCGGTCAACAACGCCGGTATCAGTGGCGACCAGAGCCCAGTGGGGGAACTGGATCCTGCCGCCTGGAGCCGGGTAATCGATATCAACCTGAACGGCGTGTTCTATGGCCTGCGCCATCAGATTCCCGCCATCCTGCGCTCGGGAGGCGGCGCCATCGTCAACGTCTCCTCCATCCTGGGGGTGGTGGGCGACGCAGCGAACCCTGCGTACGTCGCAGCCAAACATGGCGTGACCGGGCTGACCCGCTCGGCAGGACTGGCCTATGCGTCCAAGGGAATCCGGATCAATTCGATTCATCCCGGTTACGTGCGTACGCCCATCCTGGATTTCCTGGATGAATCGGCCCTCCAAGAGGCCGTTGGCCTGCATCCGATCGGTCGCCTGGGTACACCGGACGAAATCGCCCATGCCGTGGCGTTTTTGCTGTCGGAAGGAAGCAGCTTCCTTGTGGGCACCCAGCTCATCGCCGATGGCGGCTACACGGCGCGCTGAGTCTGAAGACGATGAGACAGCAGACACCCCCGCACACCTCGGCGAAGTCGCGCGGACGGCGCGCAGAGAGGACGACCTGATGGACGTCACCATGGCCCGCTCCGGGCGCCGCGAACACGGACTGATCCTTGTGCTGAACTGCGGTTCATCCAGCATCAAGTTTGCGGTGTTCGATTCCTCGGCCGCGCCACTGCCGCGTCAGGCATTGTGGAATGGCAAGGTGCAGGGAATCGGCGGCGCCAACCCGGATTTCGGAGAGACCGGAGTTGCGCCGTTCTCGATCGAACTGGACACGGCACATCCGTATCGCGCCGCACTGCGCCTCATCCGCGATCGTGTCAGCCGGCGGCTCGACGGCCGCCACGTAGGTACGGTCGCCCACCGTATCGTCCACGGCGGCAGCAAATACTCCATGCCCGTGCGCCTGGACGCAAATGTCCTGGCCGACCTCAAGGGCTACATTCCTCTGGCCCCGCTGCACCAGCCATTCGCGCTCGAAGCCGTGGAGATCCTGCTGCGGGAGCAGCCAGATCTGCCACAGATGGCTTGCTTCGACACGGCCTTCCACCACACTTTGCCCCAGGTCGAGAAGATCCTGCCGTTGCCCTATGCCGCATGGGAGCGCGGTCTGCGTCGGTACGGGTTTCACGGCCTGTCGTATGAGTACATGGCAGTGGCCTTGCCCGAACGCCATGGCGACGCCGCGTGCGGGCGCACCGTCGTTGCCCACTTGGGCAGTGGCGCCAGTCTGTGCGCCATGCAAGGACTCAAAAGCGTGGCCACCACCATGGGCTTCTCCGCGCTTGACGGCCTGATGATGGGCACCCGCACCGGCGCGCTCGATCCGGGTGCGGTGCTCTACCTGATGGAAGTCGAGAAGCTCTCACTGGAGCAAGTGGGGCGCGTCCTCTATCACGAGTCCGGCCTGCTCGGCGTTTCGGGAATCTCGGCCGAGCCGCGCGTCATTGTCGGGCACGAGAACGATGCAGGCGAAACGGGGGAGCGAGCGCGCTTGGCACTGGCCCTTTACGTGCGACGCATCGTGCGCGAGATCGGGGCCCTGGTCGCCGTGCTGGGCGGTCTGGACATGCTGGTGTTCACGGCGGGTGTCGGTGAACACAATGCGTTCATTCGCGAGCGCATCTGTGCGGCGCTGGGCTTTCTGGGCATTGCCCTGGATACCGACGCCAACGCCCGCCACGCGGCGAAGATTTCCAGCGACCACAGCCAGGTCATCGTGGCGGTCGAGCCCACCAACGAAGAGTGGATAGCCGCCAGCCACGCACTGTCCTGCCTGGACAGGGAGAAGGCGCGATGACGATCGATGCCTTCCATGGATTCACGCTCGCCATCGTGCTGTTGTTCGTGGGCAAGGGCCTGGTTGCGCGTTGGGGCATCTTGCGTCGATACAGCATCCCGGAATCCCTGGTGGGCGGCCTGGCCTGCGCCCTGGTTGTCTTCGCCCTGTACTACGGTGCGGGGATCGTCGTCAGTTTCGATCTCGAAGCGCGTGACGCGCTGCTGCTGTACTTCTTTGCGGCCATTGGCCTGGGTACCGACGCCCGCACGCTGCGCCATGGTGGGCGGCCCTTGCTGATCCTGTCGGGGTTGGCCATCGGGTTCATGGTGCTGCAGAACCTGGCCGGGATGGAGATGGCACGCGCCTTCGGCCTGGATCCGCGCGCCGGGCTGATGGTGGGATCGATTTCCCTGACCGGAGGCGTGGGCACCACCTTGGCCTGGTCCGATCACTTCGTTCAAAACCTCGGCATTGCGCAAGCGCAGGAACTGGGATTGGCAGCGAACATGATCGGCCTGATCGCGGCCTGCACCATCGGCGGCCCGATCGCAAGCCTGCTCATGCGCAGGCATCGGCTTCAAGCCTCTGGGGACAGCGCCCTGGAAATTGGCACGCTGCACAGCAATGAGCAGCATGCCCGCCTGGACTACTACGGCGTGCTGCTGGCATTGCTCTGGCTCAACTTGGCCTTGATGCTGGGATACGGAATCAATGCCTTGGTAGCGCGTACCCCCGTCACGCTGCCCGCCTTTGTGGGCTGCCTGCTGGCCGGGATTCTCCTGCGCATGGTGGCCGACTGGATGAGGCCGAGTGGGGGCGGACGTCTATGGAACTGGCCGAGCATGCAGCCAGGCATTGCCCTGGTCTCCGATATCTCACTGGGCCTGTTTCTGACCATGGCGCTGATGGGACTCAGGCTCTGGGAGCTGCAGCCCGTGCTTGCCTTCATCACGGCGGCGATGCTGGTGCAGATTGCCCTGGTCATCGCATTCGTTTTGCTGATTGTTTTTCGGGCAATGGGCAAGGATTACCAAGCCGCCGTGGTGTGCGCGGGTTTCGGCGGTATTGCGCTGGGATCTACCGCCACTGCCATCGCCAACATGACGGCGGTGACTCGGGAGCATGGTGCGGCACGCGAGGCGTTCATTGTGGTGCCCCTGGTATGTGGGTTCGTCATCGATATTGCGAACGCACTGGTAATCAGCCTGATGGCCGGTTAGGCGAAGCGAAACAGCGGAGCGAGCTGGCAGATGGATACATCGCTGACGCGCTGGCGAGGCGTCGTCGCCCAGGAAATCGCAATCGACTCCCGTTTTCAAGCAAGGGGCTCTTTCTACTTGTGCAGAAATAGAGGTAATACGCTTTGACGAATAAAAAGAACGGCAATATCGACTCAGCCATCAATCCGAAGTTGGATGGGGATGCCCATGTCGCTTGGGCACAGGCTTGGTCGTCTATTTCGCCGGAGACATCGTTGCTCGCGTGGGTGGACTGGGCGAGCCATTTAGCAAACAGTCCTGGCAAGCAAGCCGAGCTTTTGGCGTTTGCAGCCTCCCTGTCCGAGCAATGGATGGCCGTATTGAAGAAGAATCGGGCCAACCCGAACCGGGGAGCCACCGCTCCTGACCGGTCACCTGTCAATGACCGCCGCTTCAACGATCCTGCATGGGATCAATGGCCCTACGACCTTTTCCGCAGTTCATTCGTCAATCAGACCAAATGGTGGGAGCAGGCCACGCAGGGGGTGTGGGGAGTGGATCCGAAACACCAACGCCTGCTGGCGTTTGGCGCCAAACAGTGGCTGGAAATGCTTTCGCCCGCCAACGCTGCGGTTTTCAACCCCGTTGTCCTGAAAAGAACCATCGCAGAGCAAGGCGCCAATCTAGCGCGGGGGACGTCCAACTTTCTCGACGACTTGCGTCGGCAACTATCCGGCCAGCCTCCCGCGGGAACGGAGAACTTCGTCGTTGGGCGCGACGTAGCGGTCACGGAAGGAAAAGTCGTTCTGAGAAATCGACTGATCGAACTGATTCAGTACACGCCCACTACCGAGAAAGTCCATCCCGAACCGATCATGATCATTCCTGCCTGGATCATGAAGTACTACGTACTGGATCTGTCACCGCATAACTCGCTGATACGGTATCTGGTTGCGCAAGGGCATACGGTTTTTTGCATCTCCTGGAGAAATCCGGATGCTGAGGATCGAGATTTGGGCATGGATGAGTACCTGGAGTTCGGCCTGCATGCAGCGCTGGACGCTGTGACTTCCGTTGTCCCCGGGCATGGAGTCCACGCGGCTGGTTATTGCCTGGGCGGAACGCTACTGGCCATTGGTGCTTCAGCCATGGCGCGTGATGGCGATACGCGGCTGGTGTCGGTAAGCCTGCTTGCCGCACAGACGGACTTCAGCGAACCGGGCGAGCTGAGTCTTTTCATCAACGAGAGTCAAGTGGCGCTGTTGGAAGCCAGCATGGCTCAAACCGGTTATTTGACCTCCGACCAGATGAGCGGAGCTTTTCAGCTACTGCGTTCCTACGATCTCATATGGTCTCGCATGATTGACGAATACCTATTGGGCGATCGCCGGGCAATGACCGACCTGATGGCTTGGAATGCCGATGGGACTCGCCTCCCCGCGAAGATGCATTCGCAGTATCTCCGACGCCTTTACCTGAATAACGATCTCAGCGCGGGGCGTTATCCCGTCACGGGTCGCCCCGTTTCAGTGGGAGACATCGCTGTGCCGGTGTTTTGCGTCGGCACTGCCTCGGATCATATTGCGCCTTGGCGCTCGGTTTACAAGCTGCATCTCCTGTCTTCGGCCGAGCTGACTTTCGTGCTGACCACTGGAGGACACAACGGCGGCATCGTGAGCGAGCCCGGCCGAGGTAACCGCCAATATCAAATCCATACCCGCGCGGCCGGTGATGGATACATGGCGCCGGATGAGTGGCAAGCGACGATGCAGACGCATCCGGATTCCTGGTGGCCCGCATGGTCGGCGTGGCTGCGAGAGCGTTCCGGTGATGTTGTTGCGCCTCCGCTCATAGGTGCTGAATCCAGTGGATACCCCACTGTTTGCGACGCCCCAGGGGAATATGTACGCAACTGAATAAGCGTATCCCGCGTCCGCTATTGCGACACGGTATACGCAATATCTGTTCGTCATCCCGTTCTACTCTGATAACTGGAGACATTCATGTACTCAAGAATCCTGGTTCCGCTCGACGGAAGTCCTACTGCCGATTTGGCGCTCCACCACGCTGCGGTGCTGGCACGCCTGAATGGCGCAACCATCGTCTTGCTGCACGTCATCGAGGAGATGAAGCACAGCAACGGCTTCGAGAGGCCGAGGATCTATATTGAAGAAGTGAGGCCGGGCTTCCTGGCGGCCGGGCAGAAGCTGCTGGACGAGGCGGCGCTGCGGCTGAGGCAGGAAGGCCTGGCGGTTGAGACCGTCCTTCTGGAAAGCAAGGGCGAGCGCGTCTCGGTGCTCATCGCTCAGCAGGCACTGACCACTCAATGCGAGTTGGTGGTGTTGGGTACTCACGGACGCCGGGGCGTGGACAGGCTGCTGATGGGAAGCGATGCAGAGCAGCTCGCTCGCATCGCACCAGTTCCGGTGATGCTGGTGCGCCAGCCCCAATCGGTCATTGCGACTGCAACCCCTGGGCAGGGTGGCACGCCAGCGTGACGAAGGTTCAGTCCACCGACCAAACTGAATGGAGGCTGAAAGTCGCAGCCCCCTTGCTGCTGCTATTGCTGAGCGCCTCCGCACAGGCCCAGTCCTGCCACCAGGACAACCCGCTGCGCTCAACGGGAACGCTCAATCTGCGGATCGACAACGACATGTTCGGCGGCATTGGACAAGATCAAGGCTACTCCAATGGATTTCTCGTCAGCTGGGTCTCCCCCAACCTTGTGGACTATCGCGATGACCCTTGCCTACCCCGTCTCGTCCGTGGGCTGAATCGTTTTCTCACGGTGCTGCAACCCGAGGGTTTTGACGAACAGAACATGACCATCGGCTTCGGGCAGATGATGTACACCCCCAGCGACAAAACGCGCAGCGATCTGATCAAAGACGACCGCCCTTTCGCCGGCGCAATGATGTTGAGCTTTGGCTACAACGCGCGGCGCGGCGATACGCTGCGCACCTCACAAATCCGCGTCGGTGTTGTGGGCCCCTCCTCCTTGGCCAGGCAAACCCAGAACTGGTGGCATGACACCATCGGCGTCGACAAATTCAATGGCTGGCGACACCAACTGCGCGACGAGCCTGTGCTGCAGTTGCTGCACGAACGCCGAACGCGAGTCTTCAGGCAAGAAAACGTCAGCGGTTGGGGCTGGGATCTGACCCGCCACTGGGGCGGCAGCTTCGGCAATTTCGCCACCTACGCGAATGTCGGTGGAGAACTGCGCTATGGCCTGCGCCTGCCGGATGATTTAGGCACGGCACCGCTGCGGCCTGCCGGAGAAAACACCGCGCCCGTGCGCACGACCGCTGGCGGCAACTGGAACGCCCACCTCTTCGTGGCGCTAGACGCTCGCTGGGTTCTGCACGACATCACGTTGGACGGCAATACCTTCAAGTCCAGCCATAGCGTGGATAAACGGTCACTCGTGGCGGATGTCGGCTACGGCGTCGCGATTACCCAGGGCAATTGGCGCATCTCGATAGCCCGCTACCACCGCACACGCGAATTCCGGGGACAAAACGAAATCCCGGTCTACGGAACGATCACTGTAGGAAGGAAATTCTGATGCCGGTCGATTCCTTCCTCGACTCCACATGGGCCGTCCTGTTGTTATTCGTCGGCACGGGACTGATTGCTCGTGTGGAGTACTGACGCCGACCAAGCACCCGAGTTCGATAAGTGAACCAGGACAACCAATAAGAAAGGGCTCTATGCCGTTTCCCGTGGAAATTGACTCCTCAACAAACATGACGGTAGCGCCCGTAGTCGCGGGCGATGGCCGGCACCAAGGGGTTCTGCGGTAGATGCTTGAGCTTGGACATGCGCAGGTAGGCCATGGCGATGAAGTTCTCGATGTTGCGGAAGCCTCGGGCGGCGGTCTTCGTCTGTTGAAGCAGGCCGTTCATCGCCTCGACGTAGGCGTTGCTGCGTCCGTCGAGCATGCCGCGCACGACGCCACCGAAGTGCTCCTTCAGGGTGAGGGCCAGCCGTTTGAAGGGCTCCAGGCGGCTGCGGCGCGCCCAGCTCAGCCATTTGCTCATTGCCCCTTGCGCGATCTCCTCGCTGTTGCTCGCGGCTGCATCGCGATAGACCAGCTGCAGTGCCTGCTTCAGGCGCCAGGCCCGCGCGCTCTTCAGGTTCGAGCGTTGCAGCCAGTGCATCGCCTCGAACTGGGCGCGGGTCCAGCTCACCGGGTTCTTGCGCATGCCCCACAGCAGCTGACGCAGCGTCTTCTTGCTCTGCGCGCCGACCGCTTCGCGAACCGCGACCGCCGAGCTGCGCATTTCTTCGCGACGCACCTCGTCCATCGCTGCGTTGGCCAGCGCCACGACATGAAAGCGGTCGTAGCTGATCTGGGCATTGGGCAGCGACTTGCCGATCCCCTTGGCGTAGGCCGCGCTCATGTCGATGCAGGCATGCTTGATGGCCAGCGGGTTGCCGCCGTGTGCGCGCATGTCCTGGGCAAAGTCCTGCAACGTGGCGTGATCGCGGCCCGGGGTGGCAAACAGCAGACGCTTGGCTTCAAGGTCATGCACGACGGTGATGTACGCGTGCCCGCGCTTGACGCTGGTCTCGTCGATCCCGACGTAGCGCACGCCCGACATATCGTCCCTGGCACGGGCGACCTCGACGTAATGGCGCACCCGACGCCACAGGCGCTTGGGCGCGACCCGCAACTGGTTGGCGGCCTGGCGCACCGGCATCTCCCGGCACAGCGACAGGCTCAGTGCCTCGAACAGCAAGGTAAAACCACTCCCCTCACGCGCCCACGGCACCGGCAGCTGCGTGGTCTTGCCGCAGCCGTCGCACTGCACGCGCGGGATCTCGGCATGCAGCCACGCTTCGAACTGAAAGAAATCCAGGTGACGCCAACTGCGGCGCACGCGGTCGTGGATCAGCTGGTGCTCGGCGCCACACACCGGACACGCGGCACGATGGCCGGTGTGCTCGACCTCGAAGTCGATCCGGCGCCTGCCCGTGTTGAGCTCGACCTTGGCGACATGCCAAGGCGGCTGCAGGCCAAGTGCGGTGGTGAAGAGGGCTTCGATCTGGTTGTTCATCGGGTACGAGGTCGGCGTCAGGATCGGGCGGTTGTACCACCGAGGGATGTTTGGACACCTCGAATAACCCGAGGCTTTCAGTGAATCCCGCCGCGCCATGATGACCGCGACCGAATTCGCCTCAATTTCTCTGGCAACCCACCGTGTTTCTCGGCGGAGTTGCCCCGTTTTTGCCTCGACTCGCCCCAGGCATCGGCGATTCGGCCCATTTCGGGCGTCAGAAGGCCTCGATTCCGGCCTTCCGGAAGTAGACCAGCCGCTTCAGGTTGTAGCAGGCGGCCATCATCGTCATCGCGAAGCTCGCCCGCGCCTGGCCGATGGTGCGCAGCAACTTGCCACCCATCTGCTCGAGGGCGCCGAACACGTGCTCGACCCGGGCGCGCGTTTTGGCGATGCGCTGGTTACGCCGCTGCTGGCACTCGGTCAGCGGCTTGTTGCGTTTGCCCTTCCTCTGGATCTGATTCCGGAAGCCGTTCTCCTTCAGCCAGGCTTCACGCCCCTCGGACGGGTAGCCCCGGTCGGCATAGACGTCCCGACTCGTGTTGCCCGCATCGAAGACGTTGTCAAAGTGCTGGCTGTCGTGCGTACTCGCCGTGTCGGTCTTGATTCGGCGAATGATCTTGTATTTCTTGTCGACGTTGATCGAGAGCTTGTAGCCGAAGTGGCTCGTGCCGTGCTTCTTCGTCCAGGTCGCGTCGAGGTCCTTCTGGCGCCGTTTCGCAGGCCTCCAGTCGGCGGGCATCGCACCGTGCTCGATCAGCGCCTTCTCACCCCGACTGTTGTGCTGCTTGGGGGCGGGGACCAAGGTGGCGTCGATGATTTGACCGCCGCGTGCGATGAAACCCTTCCTGAGCAGCTGCGCCGAGACACCGTCAAAGAGCGCCTTGGCGCCCGCTTCACCGATCCGGTTCTCGAAGGTCCCGTGGTGCGGTCCGGGACGTGGGTCGCGTTCGCCAGTCCGCAGAAGCGCTTGTAGCTCATCCGGTCGAGCAACTGGTACTCCATCTGCTCGTCGGACAGGTTGTACAGACGCTTGAGCACCAGGATCCGCACCATCGTCTCGGTCGGGTACGGCGGACGCCCGCCCTGCGCGCTTACCGGGCGCGGCGCAACCTTATCCACCTCGGCCGCCAACGACGCAAAGTCGATGTGCGACTCGATCTCGGCCAGCGGGTCGCCCAGCGCGTCGATCTTCTTGCGGTGGTGTTCGTCAGCGAACAGGTCGGTCTTGATGGCGCTACGCGGTTTCATCGGTGCAGGCTGCGGGGTTCAGGGCGTCGTAATTTTACCAAAGGCGGGCGAGGCGGAGGTTTTTCGAGGTGCCCTATCAAATGAAGGTGATGAAGGGGCATCACGACCAGATGGTTCGCAACGGAATTACCTACGTTATAAATCCTGCTTTTGTGCCGGCGCTGGGACTCACCGGGCCGTAGCAAACTGGAGCTGCCGGATGCTCAATATACTCATTCATGCGCCTCTGAAAGACCCATCGTACATTGGCAATTGCCCGTGGGGCCGAGCGACCGCACTCAGCCTTGAGTTGCCGCCTCAGTTGGTTAAACGTCCTTTCGAGCGACCCACTGCGTGTGCTCGCGAGAGAAAGCATTCTCAGCGTCACCCACAAATAGCGAGAACTTTTCGGGGGTATCGGGAAGCAGCGATTGTTCTTTGATAAGGCCAATCTCGTGGGCTGCGAGCGCGTAGGAGGCCGCCAGTTCAGAGAATCTCTTTGCCTGCATCCAACTCAAGACGCTGGCCGCCATCGCAACGAACACGTCCGTGGGCCAAAACGGTTGGTCTACGTACACCATACGCAGCACCGCGCAGACCACGGCGATCGTATTCACCCCGATCAACGCCCAGAAGAAATACCGCGACATCCGACGGTTGAACGCAGCCTTCTTCGCATACCAAGTGAGCTGGTCTTTGATCCGGCAGTCCGCGTAGGTTGCTCTGCGCTCTTCCAGTGTGCGGGCACGCATCTGCTCCATTACAGGCGTAAACTGCAGTCCGTCGAGATGCTCCGTCAGCGACTGGCACACCTCGCGATTCTGCTCGACGATCTGCTTGAGCGTCTGGCGGAAATCGTTGCGCGCGCTCGCATCATCTCCTTGGAACGGCTCAGCTCTGCAGACATAGCGCCAGGTAATGGTTTTGATGGACTCGGCAACCGCCCGGCCTGCGTACCAGAATCGATCTGGGCGCATAGCAAACAGGTAAATCGAGCAACCCAGCGCTCCCAGCAGGGCGAGAAGTTGGGCTGCTGCGACCGACCAATGTGGGATGCTGACAATCGAGAGGATCGCTGCAACCACGAGCGTGACGAGATGGACCCGGAGCGCACCAAAGAACTGCTGCTGCGACTTCAAGGATAGATCATCGGCGGATCGATACAAGGCGGGGAAGTCTTGTTCCTGCATGTGGGTTTGCCCTTACTTAAAGCCCAATTGCTTGTAGACCTTGTCCTTGTAGTGATAGTCATCGTTCTCGTGCATCTGGTAGTTCTCCAGCGCATACGCCACGATTTTGGGAGAGAACGGCACAAAGATCGCGCCGATATTTCGGATGATTGGCGGGCATGTGGCGTCCACGACCCGACGCGACCCATCGAGATTAATTCCGATGATCCGGCAGCCCTTTTCCCTCGCTACCTCCATCTCCCAACGTACGTACTTGTGCTTAGAGCGGGTGTCCTGTCCGATGAGAACTGCAAACGTACCTGCCATGTCGATGCGCTCGCGGCACTTGCGCCTGATATACGCCTCGTCTTCGGAGTTGATTTCCTTACCAAGCTGGCAATTGGCGAAGTTGAAGTCGATGTGCTCGTTCTCTTTCCACGCGAGCATCAAGCGGTAGTAGTGAATGTCGGTGCTGCTGAAGCCGACGAAAGTCCTAGAAAGCCCCATCCTGTCACCCCTGAAAGGTTGTTTCAAACTCACGGCATGGTAGAGCTTAAACGGATTTAAGCTCGAGCCATCCCACAGATGTCCGCCTAGTCTGAACTCACCGTTTCCGGCAACACTCTGCGAGGTGCATTGAATGACCGACTTGGAATGGATCGCTGCCGACCGTTGAGTATGGAGCGATGGGCCGCTCTCAGCCTGATGCACTTCTTGGGGAAAAATAGGTCAAGGACTGCACTTGGCCGATAGGAACACCAACACAGTTGCGCTGGCGCTAGCTTTCTTCGGCTACATCAGCGCTCATTGCTGTTGCCACTGCGCGATTAGGTGGTGGATTGGCGACGCGAATCAGTGGAGGTTTTGTTGTGCGAACGCATTGTGGATTTGCTGCAAAAACTCAACCCAGGCAGGTCGGCTCCGACCTGTCAATCTGCCGTTCCGTCTGACATCTTGACGACGCGCAAGGGCAGATGCGTTACTGGACGCTCGGCGTTGGCTGCTGAAAGGCTGTGTACCGCGTCGCCCACCGCCTTGTAGTCTCGCCAGAACCGCTCAAGTGCAGGCCCGCCTCCGGCCATTTGAACCGCGCGGATGAGGCCGGCGTGGGCTGCCACCATATGCGTGAGCTGGGCTTCCAGCCGCTTGATGTCCTGCCGGTAGCCTGCGGCCTGGTCTTGCAGACTGCCGGCGCCCCCACCTCCTGCGACGATTTTGCGTACTCCTTGCTGCTGTGCCTGGGCCGCAGCGATGAGCGCGCTTCTAGCCTCATTGCGCGTGAACGCTGAAGGGTTCTTCAACGTGCTGTGGCGCCGTGCCACCTCCCGCGCCGTGATGTCGATGTTGTCGGTGAGTAGCGTGTTGAGGATGTCGGCCAGCTCCTCGTTCTTGGGGTCTAAGAGCAGCCTCATTTGAAGATGTCCTCTTTCAGGGTGGAATGGTCGATGCCGTCTGCGAAGACGGATTGGTTCGGTTGGGCGTGAAGCGCAGCCGACACACCAGCAATCAGCCGCTCGGCATGGGCAATCTGGTTCTTGCGCCCCACGGTGGTGGCCGGCTTGCAACGAGCCGCGTCCCGCATCGCCACGAGCTTCGAGCGAAGGTCTTCAAGAGTCACCCGGTGCTCAGCGACCCCGCTGGCCGTAAAGTGCTTGCACTGGTCGAAGCACTTGAGGTGTCGAGTGCAGGGATTGACAGAGAAGCTGTTGGTGCAGAAACCGTACGGCGTGACGTGGAAGCCATCTGCGTTGGCCGCCAAGTAGATGAAGGCTGCTTCATCACCGCTCTCGTGCTGGATGCGCTTAAACGATTGCCCCAAATGGCTTTGCAGCGCCATACCACTGACGACCATCTTGCCCACCAATTCCTTGGCGCTTCCTGCGGGAAGGACCTTGGACGCTGCAGGCGGCAGTTTGACGAAGCTCAACTTCTCTGCGAGGTTGCGATGGTCATACTCGTAGCTCTGAGCGACGGTCCGTCGACCGAACTGGTGCGTAATGATGGTGTCAGGCACATTCTTACGGAACATCTCTGTGTTCATGAGATGCCGAAGACTGTGCGGCTTGATTGACATCAACTTCGACTCAGGCGACCGTCCGTACACACTGAACATCGACCGGCCTGCATGACGTCCTAGCGCGATGAGCATTCCCGGGTACAGCATCGGCTTGATTTCTGTGTCCTCTTGAAGGGGAAGCTGGAGCGGGTAAGTTCGTCCTGCCGTACTCCGCCCCAGGCTCAGAAATAGGCGGTCGCTGGTCCAAACTGGCCGCCCGGAGGAGGTACGAAAAATCCGGCAATCCGAGTCAGGAAATCGGCTGGGGTTCTGCTGTTGCAGGCGCAGCAGCTCTCGGACGGGGCCGACAATCTCTACCATCTCAGTGACCGTTGAGACCACAACATCTTCGAACATCGCGGGCACATGCTGGTGTGCCTCAACAAGCAGATTTGGGGCGCCGTCGATGTGCTTCTCGGCGTAATAGTGCAGTCGCAAGGAGCGTGAGACGCCGCCCACCGTTCCGGCCGGGCGGCCGGTGACTATGTCGAGGTGTTCATCCCAAACCAAGCAGTCGGCGGGTATCGTCAGCACCTCCTCGATTCGCAGTCCCGTGAACAGAGCCAGTTTCACGACACCGAAGCGAACTGCGTCCATGTAGGTCTGGGGCGTCTCCTGGAAGACGATTCGCGTCAGTTCAAGTAGCGCGGAAAGGTCCGGTAGCTTCTCGGCGTGCTGGCGTTCCTGCAGCGAGCCGAGCAACGCTGACGACTCCTTCCTTTTTAGTTCCGGGCGGACTGGGCAATGAACGGAGATGAGGTTCTCGTCGATGTACCTCGCGACCGTTGAGAAGTCGCGCGCCGGCTTGTCGGACCAGGCCTTAAGGCCCAAGACGGCGTCAAAGTTTTCACGTGAAAGCTCCCACGGCGGGCATCGAACCAGAGAGAAGAGGCGACGAGCAGCTCTGGCTATTTGTTGTGTGTCGCCGGTCGAGCGGCCGCTGCTGCAGTGCTCGACGATTAGGGCTTTGATGAAGTCCTGCACGTCTTCACCGAGCACCGCGCCTTCCGGCAATTGGCTGGGGTGCCATCCAGTTGAGGCCGCCATCGCGGTCAGGTCGCGCGACACCGCAAAGCCACAACTTCCAGGGACGTGGAGGTCATGGCTTTTGTTCAACTTGCGTAAGTCCCAGTCCGTGTTAGACGTGGCGGCGCCGTTGCTGTCGAGTTCGATGTGCCAGTCAAGTCCGTGCGATGAAGCGACACGACGCATCCGGTCGATGAAGCTCAGATAGGCCTGCGGCGGTGGCGTCAGTTGAGGCGAGAGGATGTGGATGGTCATCCGTGGTTCTTGGGTCGGTCATCAATCAGGGTTAACGCCTGCTGCGCCCCCGCCAGCGCGCGCGTGAGTTGCCGGTAGGCCGGCGTCTCATCGGAGATTCCCTGCTTTAGGTACAGGCGGACTTGGTCGCGCATCCCTTCGATAGCTTCGACGTGGGACTCCCGGTCTAGGGATGGCATGAACTTCGGACAGCCATAGCAAGACGTCACCGGGTTGTAGGCGCAGCTGCTCTGACCCGCTTTGCACAGTCCCACGCCAGCAACCAGCCGATACCCCACCACAGCGCCAATCTGCTGGTCCTCAGGAGCCAGCTGTATCTCGTCGGCTGAGACGAAACTGCCGGTCGATATGTCCAAGAGGCTGTTGTAGAGTTTCGACGCACCGAGCGCCGTGTTGATGAGCTCGGCTTGCTTGAAGCTTGCCCGGATGTAGTGCGACGCGGCCTCTGCGCTCTTGTGGCCGAGGAACGCTTGGATGCTAGCCCTATCATGCCCCGCATCGGCGAGCGTTTGCGCCCCGGTGTGACGGAGCGAGCGCGCCGTGCTGTCCAGTTGCACGGAGAACCGCTTACAGAGAACCACTGCCCTGTCCCAGAAGGTAATTGGTCCGGTTGCGTTGAATAGCCGCTGCCGCCCGTGAGCGAGCGCCGTCGCGTGCAGCCTCGCGACGAGCGGAACCCACTCCGGTTTGACTTGGCGTAGCAACTCGAATTCGTTGCCTGGTGTTTGCTTTGCAGCATGGAACGAGAGCACGCAAGCAAGGTCGTCGCTTGCATCACGGAAGAAGCGGACATGCGTCACGTCGAGGCACAGCGCCTGAACTGGTCGCATACCGTGTTGGTAGGTGATAAGCAGTGCGACAGCGCCCTCCACCTGTCTGTCGGTCAAGTCGTCCTCGCTCGCCGCCGCATCCAGAACTCGAACAATAGCTGCCTGGGCGTCAACGGAAGCCACACGCTCTCTCTTGCCGATGCTTCGCTTGTTCTGCCGTAAGCCTTCCTTCACGAAGGTGTCCAAGCTCTTCACGAGAGGCATGTGAACTGCTCGCCAGTGGCCGGCGCCAGCCTTGCAAGCTAGCTTCAACACGGCCTTCGCGACGTTCGTCTCCAGCGGGTGGCTCAGCACAGTGGTCCAGGTCTCTCGCAGCTTTTCCGCAGGGGTAGCGAGCAGTTCCAAGATGGCTGGCCATTTGGCTATGAGGACGTTGGCGAAGGTCCGGAATGGTGCTGGGGAGGACGCCCGTCGTGTCAGCAGAACAAGCGCTCGCTGTAATTCGCCAACTTGACCCTCGGCGAACTCCAGCCGTACCGTGCTGCCAGCTGCAAAGACCTCCCAGTGACGGTCCGCCAACCTCACCACCGACTCCCGTCCGGAATACTTGTCGAAAAGGGTCATCAACGCGGGGGCAGCGGGCCACTTCCAGTCCAAGGGAGATTTCCCACCATGCTCGGACTGAGGTTGCGGGAGGGCGATTTCAATGGCGTGGTTCACGCAGAAATCCCCCGCATAAGACTAGTCTTTTCAGCAAACAGTGTGTTCCATGCTTGCATCAAGTCGTCCTGAATCGCCGCACGTGCGTAGTGCTCAGGCATGGCTGACCTCGCTGACCATCCGAAGAACGCCCGCATCCGTTGGATTGCCAACTCGCGGTCGGGGTTCAGCTCCATAAACATCGTGTATCTGGCCGTGGCGCAGGTGTGTCGCAGGTCGTGAGGCGAAATGTTCGTCTTGCCGCCAGATCTATCGAAGAGGCTTTGGATTGCCTCGGGTGCCAGGGCATCCGTCAGTTTCCTGAAGACCTTACTTAGTGCCTCGGCAGAGAGCGGGGCCCCCGCCTTGGTGGTCAGTAGGAAACCATGTCCGGCATCGGTAGGTCGATGCTCGGCGGCGAAGTGCTGGTAGAGCAGAGCTAAGTCCTCTGACACCGGAATTTGCCTGTGGGATTCCAGAGTTTTGATGCGTGGCGTGGTCGACCTCGGATCGTTCTCGAACACCGTGGTGATGTCAAGCCAACGAACCACCTCTCCTGACTCCGGGTCCACGTCTTCCTTCAAGGAGTCACAGGCCAACAGCAGTGCTTCGCCACGACGGAGCCCAGCCAGCAGCATTAGGTTGACGATGAGCCAGTTCCGCACGCGCGTTTGATACCCCTTGAAAGGATTTCGAGGCGAGCTGGGATGCGCTACCTCAAGGAGGTCCAGCAGCGTTGTTTTCGGCAGCGCACGAATGAAGCGGAAGCCACCGAGACGGGGGGCGCGCATCCTGCCCATGGCTGCCAGCATAGAAGCAGCTGCGGCCCACTCTGGGTTACTAGGCGCTAAGCGTTTGGCCAGCGATTGCACGAATGCTCTGACTACGCCCCACCGCTGAACATCAGTCGTGTTGTAGGCCGGGTCTGAGGTTGTCGTTAGATAGAACGACTCCACCATGAGCATCACGCCCTCAGCGTCCCGAGTGCTCATACCCTCGTCGAAGGCGTCGGCACCGAAGCGTTCGTCACAGTACCGATAAAAGCTGTCCAGATGCTGGAGGTACAGCTTTCGCGTGCTGGTCGCCTGAGAACTACTCGTGAGGCCTAGGGACCACGCCGTGGACCATAGTCTTGGCATGTGTCTCACGGGGTCAACGATGACATGTTCAGGAACTGCTTGAGTACGGACGAGCACTGGAGATAACGGTTGGGGATACCTCTACGTACAGAGCTTTCCCTCTAATTGAAATGCAACACTGGCCATGGTACCTCTTAATCGATGAGTCGTTCATCGGTCTGCAGGGCGTACGCGGCGACCTGACCAAGCGCGCTCACGCTATACGTGCACGCATCAACCAATGGGTTGGCATCCCCTGCGGGGTGGGTATCGGACAGACCAAGACGCTGGCGAAACTAGCCAACCACATTGCCAAGACGGCTGAGCGCAAGCCCGGCAGCTACCCGGCCGAGCTGGCCCAAGTGTGCAACCTCGCCGCCCTACCTCCCCAGGATCTGGACGATGTGCTGGCGACCACGCTGGTGGAGGAGGTGTGGGGGGTGGGTCGCAGGATTGCAGCACAGTTGCACGAGAGCGGCATACATACCGTGCTCGACTTGGCACGGTTGGACCCTGCCACGGAGCGCAGCCGCTGGAACGTGGTGCTTGAACGCACAGTACGCGAACTCCAGGGTATGCAGTGCATCGACCTAGATGACGCTCCTGCGCCCAAAAAGCAAATTGCCTGCACCCGGTCATTCGGTCAAGCCATCACTGAGCTAGTCCCGCTGGTGGAAGCAGTCAGTGAGTTCGCCAGTCGTGCGGCAGAGAAGCTACGTAGACAAGGCGGCTTGGCCAGCCAGTTGCTTGTGTTTTGCCACACCTCACCGTTTCGACCCGGCCCCAGGTTCAACCGCAGCATCGTGGTACCGCTGCGCCGCCCCACGGCCGACACAGGCGAGCTGGTGTCGGCAGCAGCGGCCAGCATGCGGCGTATCTACAAACCAGGCTACAAGATGGCCAAGGCCGGAGTGATGCTGCTGGACCTAGTGCCAGGCGGCGTGCTGCAAGGTGAGGTGGATTTGGAGGAGAAGGACCACCGCGACCGCACCCGGCTGATGGTGGCGCTGGATGCATTGAACCAGCGGTACGGCAAAGGCACCGTTCATTCAGCGAATACTGGCGGCACCAACAAGAGGCAAGCGTGGGTAATGAAGCAAGAGAGGCGCACGCCGCAGTACACAACTCGATGGGAAGACGTACCAGTTGCAAAGGCGTGAGCGACCGCCCTTGCAGTCGGATTCATCCTAACGAAATATTGGAACCTTTGATCCAAGTGAGCGCCGGAGCTCGACACCCGGATTCGCCAGCCCACTTCGGCAATCTGTAGAGGCGTTGTATGCCAAGGCGGATAGGATCTGAGCTGAAGATTGCAGAAACCCTGCTTATGACCCACTTTTTTTGAGTGCTTCGAGACGCCGGAGGAGATCTTCAGGTCGGATGTCGCCCAATGCCTATCGTGTTTCTGGATTTCGACGGTGTTCTACATCCGGAGCATTGCCATGAGTCAAAACACTTTAGCTGCTTACCCGTGTTTGAGAGCGTTCTCAGCCAGGTTCCCGACTGCAAGCTGGTGATCGCGAGTACTTGGGGGCTGCAAATTCCAGTAGAGCGTCTTCGCGACGTTCCGCCTACGCTAGTTAGTTACGAGCGGGAAGCCGAATGCCATGCGTGGCGACGGGCCAATCAGGTTCTCAATGAGCCGTGGCTTGCGATTGATGACCGTTCCTGGCTTTACAGGCCGTTTTGCAAATCGCTTTTCCTAACCAACAGCCGCACAGGTTTATGCACCACAAGCGCGGAACGGCTTGTCGCACGGCTTCTGAAGCTTCTTTGAAGACGTGCACCATCAGAAATTGACTGAGCTGCAGTACGGTCTAGACGAAGCAAGCCCCAGGTGCGACCTCTTCGAAAGCATGCCCTTGGGGGCGACGTTTTTGATCATGTGCAGGTCGAATATGAACGACGGCAAAGAAAACGAGTGAAGCGCTGTTGCCAGGGAGCGTTGGCCAGGTAGGTTGCCATTCAATTTGAAGCCCTGTGCCCTCAAGACAGTTGAACGAGCGCAGGAACCTGTATCCATCTGTGATCGTGACGGTAAGATGGGACGAGTGATTTCTATGTGTTCAATCCGCTCTTTCGAGCCGGATTGAGCAGCCAAACTCTCTCAGCCTCCATGCTCGACGACATCAAAAAAACCCTCTGGGCCACCGCCGACAAGCTGCGCGCCAACATGGACGCCGCCGAATACAAGCACCTGGTGCTCGGCCTCATCTTCGTCAAATACATCTCTGACACCTTTGCCGCCCGCCGTGCCGAGCTGACAGCCCGCCTCACCAACCCCGACGATGAATATTTCTACGGCGACGCCGACCCCGCCGACATCGAAGCCGAGTTGGAAGACCGCGACTATTACAAAGAGGTCAACGTCTTCTGGGTGCCTGAAGGCGCGCGCTGGGAAGCCCTGCGCAACGCCGCCAAGCAGCCCGACATTGGCAAGCGTATTGACGACGCCCTGACGCTGATCGAGGCCGAAAACCCCAAGCTCAAAGGCATCCTCGACAAACGCTATGCCCGCGCGCAGCTGCCCGATGGCAAGCTGGGCGAGCTGGTGGATCTGGTATCCACCATTGGCTTTGGTGAAGATGCTGCCATTGCCCGCGACGTGCTGGGCCAGGTGTACGAATACTTTCTGGGCATGTTCGCCAGTGCCGAGGGCAAGCGGGGCGGGCAGTTCTACACGCCTGCCAGCATCGTCAAAACCCTGGTCGCCATCCTCAGCCCGCACGAAGGCAAGGTGTACGACCCGTGCTGCGGCTCGGGCGGCATGTTTGTGCAGTCTGAAAAATTCATCGAAGCCCACGGCGGCAAGCTGGGCGATGTGAGCATCTACGGCCAAGAGGCCAACCCCACCACCTGGCGCCTGGCCGCCATGAATCTGGCCATTCGCGGCATTGACTACAACCTGGGCCGCGAGCCTGCCGACACCTTCACCCGCAACCAGCACCCCGATCTGCGGGCCGACTACATCTTGGCCAACCCGCCCTTCAATATCTCTGACAGGTGGCACGGCAGAGA
>ERZ650302.605-NODE-605-length-20053-cov-12.160566_pt1 | contig 20053 bp, 18 predicted proteins | sample MGYA00376238_ERZ650302 | MGnify/ENA primary metagenome ERZ650302 (study PRJEB26733, sample SAMN07839298) | wastewater metagenome | biome: urban; feature: wastewater treatment plant; material: waste water | place: USA: North Carolina | collected 2016-04-28 ... | reverse complement strand
CTTCATTCGGCATTTATAACGTTATTTCTACCGTCGTGCTGGAAAAAACCAAAGATATCGCCATTTTGAAATCGATCGGTTTTGAGGCCCGCGATATTGAGCGGATATTTCTGATTGAAGGCGCGATTTTGGGTTTGATCGGCAGCATTTCCGGTTCGGCAGTCGGCTTAACATTAATGTATGGCTTAAGTCGTATTGCAATTAAAAGTCCGTTCAATACCACCAGTGCGTTCTTACCCATTGATTGGAGCACTGACCAGATCTTGATCGCCATTGCCTTTGCGATGCTGTCGGCTTTATTTGCAGCCTGGTTACCCGCACGTAAAGGTGGGCGCGTTCGGCCTGTCGATATTCTGCGGGGTGCCGAATGAAAAACGTCCTGCGCACGGAAAAACTAACCCGGATCTTACCCAATGAAATACCAGTAACGCTGGTGCAAGACATTGATATTACGATTGGGCAAAGCGAGTTCGTGGCGATCATGGGCCCTTCCGGCTCAGGTAAGTCGTCACTGCTTTATCTGCTAGGTCTGCTGGATTCGCCCACTTCCGGCAAATTATGGTTAGATGAAGAAGAAACCAGCCAATTTAGTGATAACCAACTGGCACGGATCCGGCTGCAGCGAATTGGTTTTGTATTTCAGTTTCATTTCCTGCTGGCAGAATTCTCTTCGCTGGAAAATGTCATGTTACCGATGCGAAAATTGGGTCAGCTTTCTGAACTACAGGCAAAACAGAAAGCGAGCCAGTTGCTGGAAAATCTGGACATGCAAGACCACCAGCACAAATTGCCCAGCCAGCTTTCCGGCGGGCAACGACAGCGCGTAGCGATTGCCCGGGCACTCGCGAATGATCCGGTGTTGATTTTGGCCGATGAACCTACGGGCGCTTTAGATACCAAATCCAGCGAGAACGTCCGCACTATATTGCATGACCTGACCCAAAATCATCAGTGTGCAATTATCGCCGTAACACACGATGCTGAGTTTGCCAAAGTGGCTGATCGGCAGATCCATCTGGTTGATGGACGACTGGTGCCATGATGAGAGAAAACTCAAGTTCAATGCCATCTCACTCACCCGGCTCACTGTCTTTACAGCAAGGCACGCCCTCTTCGTTACTGCTGATTAGTGGTGATTGGACACTTTCTCACTATGCAAGCTTACAGGAACAGATCGCGCTTCATCACAACCAACTCAATGACAACATACAAATCAATTGGGACGCTCTTGGCACACTGGATACAGCTGGTGCCACACTGATAATCGAACTCATCGGGCCTGCTCGTTTACTACAGCTGACGGAAAATAACTCCCCGCTGTCTGCCGAACGTTTAGCGTTGTTAAAGTGTGTAGCACTTGCATTAGAAGCGATGGCAGATAAAGAGCCTTTGCCAAAAAATTCAATAATTAATGACCTATTAGCTCGCATCGGTAAAACAGCAGAACAAATAGGCAAGCAGCAAATTGACCTGCTGGGTTTCATTGGTCTCACCGTTGAAACGCTCATCAAAACCGTTTTAAGACCCCGATGCTGGCGCATCACCTCATTAATCGCCCATATTGAACAAACCGGCTTTAACGCGATCCCGATTATTTCCCTGCTCACTTTTTTAGTGGGAGCGGTTGTCGCTTTTCTTGGCGCAACGGTATTAACTAATTTCGGGGCCAGCATTTATACCGTGAATTTAGTGGCTTTCGCTTTTCTGCGAGAATTTGGTGTGTTGCTAACCGCCATATTGATGGCAGGACGGACCGCCAGTGCGTTTACGGCACAGATTGGCTCGATGAAAGCTAACGAAGAGATCGATGCAATACGCGCTTTGGGGTTAAACCCAATTGAACTGCTGGTGCTTCCCCGTGTATTAGCGATGTTGATCAGTCTGCCAATTCTCACCTTTGTTGCGATGTGTTGCGGCATGTTGGGTGGCGCCGTAGTTTGCTCACTCACATTAGATATCTCCCCGACCCTATTCCTAACTATTTTACAGCGCGATATCAGTCTGAATCATTTCCTGGTCGGAATAGGTAAAGCACCGGTATTTGCCTTCATTGTGGCGGTGATCGGCTGTCTGGAAGGATTTAAAGTCGGCGGCAGTGCGCAATCTGTCGGTGAGCACACAATATCCAGCGTCGTTCAATCTATCTTTATGGTGATCCTGTTAGATGCACTTGCAGCACTATTCTTTATGGAGATGAGCTGGTGACAAAAACAGAACAACCGCTTATTCAGGTTCGCGGCTTGCTTAACCGCTTTGGCAACCAGATTGTGCATGAAAATCTCGATCTGGATGTTTGCCGCGGTGAAATACTGGGGGTGGTTGGTGGTTCCGGCACCGGAAAATCGGTGCTGCTGCGTAGCATTGTAGGTCTGCACAACCCTGATGCCGGTGATATTCAGCTCTTCAGCGAACAATTGAATACACTTTCTGCAGAGCGTCGGTCACAGTTAGAGCAACGCTTTGGCATTTTATTTCAGCAAGGTGCCTTATTTACTTCGCTCACGGTGCTAGAAAATACCGCCCTGCCGCTGATTGAACATACAAGCCTTAACCGGATCGATGCGGAACATTTAGCCAGAATGAAATTGTCACTGGTTGGATTAGCGCCAGATGCTTACAGAAAATATCCTGATGAATTATCCGGTGGCATGATTAAACGAGCCGCATTGGCGCGCGCGTTAGCACTTGATCCAGAAATTTTGTTTCTTGATGAGCCGACAGCCGGCTTAGACCCGATCAGTGCGGCTGCATTCGATCAACTGATCCTCACTTTACGCGATGCATTGGGGTTTACTGTTTTTTTGGTTACTCATGATCTCGATACGCTTTATACCATCTGCGACCGCGTGGCCGTACTGGCACAAAAACGGGTGCTGATCACCGACACACTTGAGGCTGTCGCAGCAATGGATGATCCCTGGATACAAGACTATTTCCACGGCCCCCGCGGGCGGGCAGTGAAACAAATAGCCGGAACACAGAAGGAGTAAGTCTGAGATGGAAACACGTGCTCATCATGTGTTTATTGGTTTATTTCTCGTTGTAGCAATCGCGGGAATATTGTTATTTTCACTCTGGCTGGGTAAATCCAGCTCTAAACTGGAACTGGTCTATTACGACGTACTGTTTAACGAAGAAGTGAGTGGCTTGACTGCGGGTAGTGCCGTGGAATTCAGTGGCATAAAAGTGGGTGAAGTTGAAAGTCTGCAACTCGATCAGCAAGATCCACGTAAAGTATGGGCTCGAATTCGCCTTTCTGGCGGAACCCCAGTTAAGCAAGATACACATGCTCGTTTGTCTTTAGCCAATATCACGGGCAGCGCTTTGATCCGCTTATTTGGTGGTTCACCCAATAGCCCGATATTACAAGGAATTGATGGCAAAAACGCTGTGATCATTGCCGATAAATCCCCTATCAGTCGTCTACTGGCGAATGGTGAAAATCTGATGGGAAATATCGACAGTATGGCCAACAATCTGAATAAAATGCTCTCAGATGAGAATGTGCGTAGCCTAAGTTTAACGCTAAATCATTTAGAACAAGTTACCAATGTGTTCTCCACACATCGCAATGAATTGGCAGAAACAATCAGACAAATCAGTACACTGAGTCAGCAAGCCAGCGCCGTCATGACCGATATCTCCCGCCTCACAAAGAACACCGACAAGCTGCTTGATAATCAAGGACGCAGTGTACTCAACAGCACCGCACTATCGATGGCTAATTTAGAACGTGTTACCCATCAATTAGAACAACTACTCAATAACAATCAGGCGCCGCTCCAAAATGGTATGCAAAGCCTCAATAATCTGGGCCCCGCCTTGCAGGAATTACGTGCCGCACTAAGTTCACTGAACCGGTTAAGTCACCGTCTTGAAGAAGATCCGTCCGGTTTTTTACTCGATAGAGAGAAAAAGCAGGAGTTTCAGCCATGACCATTCACTTCAAACTATTGCCTCATATCAGTTCACTGTTACTGGCTTGCTTACTCAGTGCCTGCTCTCTGCTTCCCACTTCGGAGCAAGTACAGATTTATCGTCTACCGACCGTCACATCTGCACATAATCAGGCAGAAACTCTAAACTGGTCGCTGCGACTGATGACCCCTCATACCAATCAGACACTTGATAGTGTGCGTATTGCTGTCATTCCTGAAGGGAACCTGATCACCAATTACAAAGGTATTCGCTGGAGTGAACGGGCACCGGTTCTATTACGGGATCGGTTACTGGATGCATTTCAAACTGATGGGCGGCTCCAAACTATCACCAGCGACACCAGTACATTCAATGTGGATGTAGAACTGACCAGTGAGTTGTCGGCTTTCCAAAGTGAATACCGCAATGGCAAACCCGAAATACGGATCATACTGGATATGCATTTGGTCAACTCACAAAGTCAGCAAGTTATAACAAGCCATCGGTTCGACGTTCGGCAAAGCAGTAAAAATAGTGACACGAAATCGGTCGTTCAAGCCTTCGGGCTGGCCTGTGATAGCTTGAGTCGTGAAGTGGTTGATTGGACGATCAACAGTAAGCAGCCATAGCAGGCTACAAAAAACAGAGCTATTAAGACTAATTAGCTCTGTTTTAATAAGATAAAAACTAGTTCATCAATTTATGCATAGTCTGATGCAATTCAGACGAAATAGTATGTAACTGATGACTCGTTCCTTCAGTCACATTCGCATTGTCTTGATTGTCAGTAGCAATATCTTTAATCTCAATTAAATTGCGAGAAATATCTTCAACGACCGATGTTTGTTCTTCCGCGGCTGTTGCTATCTGTTGAGTCATGTTATGGATTTCACTGATTGCTTTCGTAATTTGTTGCAACATATCACCGGCTTCCGTGACTTTTTCAACACTATCACTACTCAATAACCGACTACTCGCAATCGCCTGTACCGCATCTTTCGTCCCACTTTGTACGGTCGTAATGATGGTATTAATTTCAGCCGTAGAATCTGCAGTACGTTTTGCCAATGTGCGAACTTCATCTGCTACGACGGCGAATCCTCTCCCATGCTCGCCAGCTCTCGCTGCCTCAATGGCCGCATTTAATGCGAGTAAATTAGTCTGATCAGCAATATTACGGATCACTTCTAACACCGTACTGATCCGACGACTATCTTCATTTAACTGCTGAATAACACCGGCAGTATTCTCTATCTCTCCACTCATTCGGGTGATCATAGTAATAGTTGACTGCATCACCTGCTCGCCCTCTTGCGCTGCGCGATCAGCTTGATTTGCAGCGACAGCCGCTGTCGCTGCACTATTCGCGACATCCTGGGCAGTGGCAGACATTTCATGCATTGCTGTCGCGACTAAATCAGTCCGCCCTAATTGATCACGGGCACTGCCAGCCATAATACTGGAGGTATTTTTTAGTTTTGAGCTAGATTGATCGAGCTGATCGATACTTTGTTTCAGTTGGGTTAATGTACTAAATAAAGAATCGCGCAGGATATTAGCCGCTTTAGCCAATGAACCTAATTCATCTTGCCGTTGGATCTGGAAGCCACGTTCGAAATGGCCCTGACTGAGTTGCGTTATATAACCAATTACATCGCGGATAGGGAGAATAATCCGACGATTGATCAGCCAGATACCAAATACAATCACCAAGACACTCGAGGCAATAATAGTAGCAATGCCAAGGAAAATAGCGTCATTAGCATGTTCACGAATAAGTAATGATTCTTTGTCGGCTTTTTCATGTAACAACTTAACCAGCGCAGACATTTTGTCACTCGCACCACGGTCAATACCCGTTACCGCTTTGTCTCCTACAGTTGGATCAGCTCCGGCCGCTAAAAAAACATCTTTGCCTTTACGATAGGCAACGCCTAATTGTGTATGTTCATCAAGCAGCTCTTTTATTTGAGAAACTAACATCGGATCGTTTTGATTTGTTGCCAATGTCTGTAATGCTGTCAATTGAGCATTAACTTTCGATTCGTGAGACTCAAACTGCTTCCAGTACTTATCCAGATTCTCCGGCTTGCTTCCCCGTAACAGAACATTTTTCCATTCTTGTACCTGAATTTTAAATTCCAGATTTGCGGTATCTACCATTTGAGAGGACTTTAGCGTTCCAGACATCAGATCACTATAAGCGGTAACAGCATGTGACAAATATCGGAAACAAAATAATGCAATAAGAATGACGAGGAAGACGCTAGCTCCTTGCAATGTGAGCAATTGACTACGCAATGAACGATTAATAGACATAGGAAACTATGACCCTCTGTATTTGTAACTAAAATCTGATTTTAGACTATAGCACCAACTTCATTTATTAAATTTTTATGGCAACGATTTATTCCATTTAAGCGATAGCTCGGAGAATAAGCATCATGTGAAAACATCAGTCACTATAATGATATTGATGTAAAAATTATTTCTACGATTCATGACTTAGCAGGGAATCACCATGCTTGATCAGGTCACCGCTCGTTCTATTCGCCGCATTATTGTTGGTTTACTGCTAGGCGGCTTACTCATTCTCGGCTATATCGTGCTGCAGCCCTTTGTTATCCCCGTTATCTGGGCCATGGTTATCGCCTATGCCACCTGGCCGGTATATTCGTTGTTATGCCGATATATTCATAGCAGGAAAACACTCAGTGCATTGCTGATGACTCTCTTACTAACTACCGCATTTGTATTACCCACACTATGGATGCTTTCATTACTCCGCGATGAAATTGGTCTCGCATTTATCGAGCTGAGTGCCCGACTGACACAAGCACCGCCGGAACTACCGAAATATATCCGCACCTTACCTTGGTTGGGTCATTGGCTGAATGATCTACTCACCCAAATCACCGCTGATCCTGTGGATTTTCAAACTAAAGTCTCAACGTGGGTAAGCGAAAGCTCAAATCAGTTGATCTCGGTGTTGGGAGATGTAGGCCGTAACGCAGCCAAAATGGGGTTTGCCCTGATCACTCTGTTCTTTCTGTTTCGGGATGGTGAACATCTGCTAAAACAGATACATCAGGTGTTATTTCGTTTTCTCGGGGCACGGATCGACAACTATCTGACCGCCGTCGGGGGAATGACGAAAGCTGTTGTTTGGGGGTTAATCATCACCGCGTTGGCACAAGGTCTGGTTGCCGGGCTGGGTTATTGGTGGACAGGCATTCCCGCCCCCATGCTATTCGGTGCGGTTACTGCGCTGATCGCCCTGATCCCATTCGGCGCACCGTTTGTCTGGGTAACCATTTCTCTCGTTCTATTGGCGGAAGGACAATATCTCGAAGGTATCATTCTTATTCTTTGGGGAAGTCTGGCCGTAAGCTCTGTCGATAATCTGGTCAGGCCGATGGTGATCAGTAATGCGACCCGCATTCCCTTTTTACTGGTGATGTTTGGTGTGCTGGGTGGGTTAGCCGCATTCGGTTTGATTGGGCTTTTCCTTGGGCCAGTGATTCTGGCGGTGCTGATAGCCGTCTGGCAAGAATGGCTGGAAGAGTCAGAGCTACAAACAACGACAGACGTTCAGGATAAGAGTAATGATTGAAGCAAAGCGAAGAAATTTTGGCAAAAAAAAGGCCGCTTTTAAAAGCGGCCTTTTCTGATTTGGTTGCGGGAGCAGGATTTGAACCTACGACCTTCGGGTTATGAGCCCGACGAGCTACCGAGCTGCTCCATCCCGCGTCAGTGGGGCGGATATTAGTCAGCGCGACCGAAACAAGCAAGCTCTTTTTCATTGCCGCGCTCTGTATGGCGAATAAATAAACTATTCGCTCAAAAACAACGCGGATTCCAGCGCTTATCTAAATAAGCGTTCTATTCTTTACTAAAGAGGAACTAAATTTCAGGATGATACCAAGGGATCCGCAATGACAACGCCTAACTCTCCATCACCGCTGCGGCTGCCTCTTGAGTTTAATACAGAAGAATATCTTAACGTTGTGGATCATGGCGTGTTATTTGTTGATGCTCAGGGCATTCTTCGTTACTACAATCCATTTTGCCAAAAGCTATTCGCACTTGAATACCCCAGCCATCAGCCAATCAATTACTTCCATCTTTTATCATCGTGGAGTGACACTCAAGGTTTATCAAGGCTCTGGCTAATTGAATTCGATGCTGCCATGACGGCACAACAACGGCATTACACTCGGGTAAAACACAACGATGATACGCTTGAGTTTAAATATCAGCCTTTACCATCCGGTGGTTTTGTTCACTGTATTTACAACATCACTCGTAAAGCCAAGCAAGAGCAAATATCCGCACTGCATTATTCCCAGCTACAAACCATGATTGATGCGATGCCCTGCTTCGTGTCGTTGTTGAATACCAATCTTCAATTCGTTATCGCCAATCAATATTACGAACAACATCTTGGTATTTCACGTTCCGACATTGAGGGGTCTTATGTTAGCGATATTCTGCCACCATCGCTTAAAGAACGGCATATGAACCTATTGCATAAGGCATTGCAGGGCGAAACTCAACACTTTGATGATCATGGCCCCAGTGAAGAGAGCCCCATCAAATTTGTTCACGGTGCTTATATTCCCTGCTTTGATCAACACCACAATGTGACCGGTATTGTTGATATTACTTATGACACGACCGACCAGAAAAATCAGGAGGAAAACCTTCGCATTCTCGCAGAACGCGACCCGCTGACGGGATTATTTAATCGCCGCAAAGTGATGGAATGTCTGGACCTAGAGATCCTGCGGGCTAACCGGCAATCCTCCCCTTTATCTGTAGCCGTGCTCGATCTCGATCATTTCAAAAACGTGAATGATACATGGGGACATGCCGCTGGCGATTTGGTGTTAAAAGAATTTGCATTGCTATGCCAGCAACAGATCCGAAAACTGGACTACTTGGGCCGGATTGGCGGCGAGGAGTTTTTCCTGATCATGGGAAACACAGACCAACAGGAAGCCAGCATTGTATTGGAACGTATTTTATCCGTTTTACGGCACCATACATTTAAGTGGCAACAGATTGAAATCCATATCACGTGCAGTGCCGGTTTTGTGCAATGGGAACCAACGCAAAGCAACCAACAACTTTATTCCCTGGCTGATAATGCGCTATATCAGGCAAAAAATCAGGGACGAGACCAGATAGTCATTGCCACTTAATAAGTGGCCGTATTCTGTTTTGGACAAGCAAGCCAACAGATGGGATCATAACAACTTATCTATTATTTTTTGAGACAATGTATGAGCTACGAACTGACAGATCTGGAACGCAATGCTGCACTGAGACTGAATGCTGATTATCGCTATGATCATTTCATCAGCAAAGTCGCCCGCAGCGGTGAATTATGGGCATTAAAAGATGACAATGGCCTGCTGTTCCTCAATTCTGATAATGACGAAACCTGCCTGCCAGTGTGGCCCCATGCTGACTATGCCAAATTGTGGGCCGTTGGCGATCTGGAACGCTATCAGCCGCAAGCTATTACCCTGAAAATCTGGCTGGAGCGCTGGACTGATGGTCTGACACAAGACGGTATTTCCGTGACTGTATTCCCCCTTCAGGGTGAAGAAAATCTGGTGGAAGAACCAACAGAACTGGCAGAAGCGCTGAACAAAAAATTAGAACAATACGCTCAGGAATAGACCTGAAAAGAAAATACTTATATACCCAAAGTAATTGACGTTGCAGCAATGCACAAGTGAACGCGTCAGCGATGCAGCTACTTCAAGTACGGAGGGTATAATCAGGCCATGCATGAGCTCAATATTATCCGGAGATGAAATATGAATTTGCTGGAATTGAATGATTCGTTGATTGAAATACGTCAACAGGAAGAATCTCTGCAATGGCCTGTATTCAATGAAGCGTTAGCGTGGGAATTGGGCTGCACATTGCAATTAGCCGCTGCATTAAATGAAGCCGCTGTGCATATTGAAATTGAGGCTTTTGGCCGGACATTATTTGTTTGCGCCATGCCCGGCAGTGCACCAAGCAATGCTGATTGGGCCCGTCGTAAACGTAATGTAGTACAACTCTTACAGAGAAGTTCTTTAGCTATCGGGCTTGGTTTAAAACGGGACGACACAGATCTGCAGCGCAAAATGGGGTTACCAGACCGTGACTATGCTCCTCACGGTGGGAGCTTTCCACTTCGCATTTTAGGTTCCGGCTGTATCGGTTCAATAACCGTTTCAGGTATGCCAGAATTTGATGACCATGCATTGATTGTTAGCGTTTTACAAGCCTGGCAGGACAATGGCTGGCAAAAGCCGGATCTTTTCCTATAAAGTGCAGTACACAAAGATAAACAAATATCGATTATCTGATAAAAAAAGACCGCCAATAGGCGGTCAAACATTTCACTTGGGGTGAATTACTTCTGTTTCAGCCAGAGGAATTGGAAAGGTTCCAAAGTGAGTACGCCATTTTCCAGCACAACATCTTGCTGCTGATATTGGTCATAAACGTAGTGACCAAAACCAGTTTGTTCCAGAATAGCTTGCGACAACGTTTGCTGTTGAGCAGACATATTCATCAGCACCAAGGTTTTGTGCCAGTCACGTTCACGTAGGAATGAAAATACATGCTGATTTTCATTTTTAACCAGTTGGTAGTTATTTTCGTTGTAAAACTCAGGGATGGATTTGCGCAATGCGATCATGTGTTTTAGCACACTGAACACCCGATGTTCGATAGTACCGGCATCGTTACGTTTTGCGGCTTTCTTCCAGTCGATGATCGGACGGTTCAACCAACGGTTATCATCCTGTTTACTTGGGTCTTCCAGGAATGAATAATCATTCGTACACGCTAATTCATCGCCATAATAAATCAGCGGAATACCGCCGAATGACATAATTCCGCTGTGCATCAGCAAGGTTTTCCGGATCGCCTGTTCGATCAGCTCAGCATTATCCTCTTCCAACCCTTTTTCCAGACCCAGCAAAGTGGCTGTCGCCCCGGTAATGCGAGCATCCTGCGTTTTCGGGTTATACATGAACCGTTGGCCTTTTGCCGGACTACCGGCAAATTCACCTACGTAGTAAGAGATCATGAACTGTTTATGATCGAACGGGTTATAACCGGCGGCCAAAATATCCTGATCGGCATAACCTAAACCGATGTCATCGTGACAACGGATGTAGTTGATCCATGTAGTACCTTTCGGCAAGCGTGGAATATTCTGCAGACCATGTTCCAGAATACGTTTGTTCTGCGTTGCCATCGCATCCCACAAATACACCATGTAGGAAGCGTTATAGGCAATTTCGCACTCATCAACGGTGCCACCGCCGAGGTATTTGACGATTTCAATCGGCTGAACAATGGCTTCGGCTTTGAAGATCGCACCCGGTGCAGCAATTTTGGTACACGCCTTAAACAGCTGCAGCAGGATATGCGCTTCGTCTAAGTTCTGGCTTTGCGTGCCCAATTTTTTCCACATGAAAGCCACAGCATCAAGACGCAGAACATCTACCCCCTGATTCGCCAAATTGAGCAGGATCTTGATCATCTCAATAAAGACTTTCGGGTTGGTGTAGTTCAGATCCCACTGGTAGGTATTAAAGACCGTGAACACCCATTTATTGATGGTTGGCAGATAAGTGAAATTACCCGGCGCGTTTTCCGGGAAAATCTCCGGCAGTGTTTGTTCAAAGGCATCAGGCATCGAACGATCATCGTACATGTAATACATGTCTTGATATTCTTTCTCGCCCTGCAGTGCTTTTTTCGCCCACTCATGTTCGTTAGAGGTATGGTTTAAAACCAGATCCAGTTCCAGCAACATGTTTTTAGCACGGAAAGTTTTGGCAATTTTGCGGATATCGGCCATCGAACCAAAACGTTTTTCCACGGTGCGATAATCACTGACTGCATAACCGCCATCATTGGCTTCTTGCGGCATTTTCAACAGTGGCATCAGATGCACATAGTTGACACCTAGCTCTTCCAGATAGTCGATCTTTTGCATGAAGCCTTTCAGATTTTTACTGAATCGATCAACATACAACATGGTCGCAACCCAGTTCGGGCTCATGATCCAGTCTTTGTCTTCTTCACGCTGCCGATCGAGATCGCGTAGTTCAGGCTCCCGCGCCAGATGCATTTCTGCCAGCGCTAATACCAGTTCTGCAAAACGATTCGAGAAATCTGCCCGCTCACCATACAAGCGGGTGAATTTTGCAAATACTTCACCGAATTGGGCGCCGAGGCGCACCAAAAATTCGGATAAATCTTTACCGGCGTGTTTTTTACTCAGCAGGCTTACTACATCATGCAGCAACTTGTCTTTATTCACTGACATTGATTACCTCACTCTTCACTCAGGCCGCAGACAAAATTTTGGCAACAATTGGCGCTTTCTGTTGCAGTAACAGACTGCCCGCCGTGCTGGTATCAAACAGATGCACATGATCCAGTTTGAAGCTGACTTCAATGGTTTTGCCACGCGGAATGATATGGCTGCCATCAGCCACCACAACGACCTGATCTTCACCGGCATATTGGGTATACGCGAAGGTGGTTCCCCCCAACGCTTCCACCACATCGACATTCAATGCGATATTTACATCACCGGTTTCACCGATCAGCAGATGCTCAGGACGAATCCCCATCAGTAATACATCGCCGACTTTCACCGGACGATCTAAGGTCATGGAGAATTGCTCGCCGCCAGACAATTGCAGCTGCACTTTTGTTCCATCCATTTGCAGCACTTTGGCATTGAGGAAATTCATGCGTGGTGAACCGATAAAACCGGCCACGAACTGGTTCACTGGGTTGTGATACAGCTCTAATGGTGCGCCAACCTGCTCAACACGACCGTCGCGTAAGACCACAATTTTGTCGGCCATGGTCATGGCTTCAACCTGATCATGAGTAACGTAAACCATGGTGTTGCCAAGTTGCTCGTGTAGCTTGGAAATTTCCACACGCATCTGCACACGCAATTCGGCATCCAGATTCGACAACGGTTCATCGAACAAAAATACTTTCGGGTTACGCACGATAGTACGGCCAATCGCGACACGCTGACGCTGACCACCGGAAAGTTGTTTTGGTAAACGATCGAGCAGTGGTTCCAATTTCAGAATACGCGCAGCTTCGCCCACACGTTGTTCGATCTCTTCTTTCGGGCGTTTCGCCAAGCGCAGGCCAAAACTCATGTTTTCTTTCACCGTCATGTGCGGGTAAAGCGCATAAGACTGGAACACCATGGCAATGCCGCGATCAGACGGCGACACGTCGTTCACCGTCAAACCATCGATGATCACTTCGCCATCAGAGATAGTTTCCAGCCCGGCAATCATGCGCAACAGGGTGGATTTACCACAGCCTGATGGGCCAACAAACACCACGAATTCACCATGTTTAATATCCAGATCCACCCCATGAATGGTTTGAACCTCACCGAAACGCTTGATGACTTTATTCAGTTTTAAATCAGCCATTCTGGTAATCCTTCTCGAAATCTTTATTTCATCAATTCTTAAAAGTCGTTGTCTGTGCGCCTGAAAATCAGCCTTTCACACCAGCGCTCGCCATACTTCTGACAAATTTCTTCTGGAACAGCAGGAACACCACCAACACAGGAATGGTCACCATACTGGCGTAAGCCATGATTTCGCCCCATTCGGTTGTGGTGCCGAAGAACTGCTGAATACCCGGTTGCAGTGGGCGCACTGATTCGCCCTGCACCACCATGATTGGCCACAGATATTGGTTCCACATATTCAGGAATTGCAGGATGGCGACGGTAGCAAACACAGGGCCGGACATCGGCACAATCACCTTCCAGTAGATCTGCCAAGGGGTAGCACCATCAATCGCTGCTGCTTCATCAAAGTCTTTCGGAATATCACGGAAGAATTGATAGAACAGGAAGATAGAGAAGGTGTTCGCCACCATCGGTAAGATCTGTACGTGCAAGCTGTTCAGCCATGAGTTTTCCAGAATGATCTGACCGTTCTCCCAGCCAATCCAAGGCAGGTGCGCCACCAGCATCAGCAAAGGCACTGAGATCGCTTCAAAAGGAATAATCAGCAACGCGATGATGGCAGCCAGCACAAATTTCTGACCCTTCCAGCGCAGACGTGACAGCGAAAATGCCGCCAGACTGTTCACCAATAACCCCAGTAATACGGTTGCGCCCGTGATAAACATTGAGTTAACAAACATGGTCTCAATGGCACTTTTTTCAAACACAGAAATGTAGTTCTTCAGTGAGATATCTCCAACCGGCAGTAAAGCCCGCAGCGAGAATAAGTCGGTGAAGATCTGCTGTTCCGGCTTAAATGATGACATGATCATAAAAATCAGCGGGAACAAGAAGATATATGCCAGCAATAACAACGCCGCATAGGTCAGCAAGCGTTTGTAAATGAGGGTTGGATCAACCATAGCAGAAGTATTTTTCATGCTTATTTCTCCCGCTTGTCGAAGTAATATTTCTGACCCATGGCAATAGCTAAGATCACCAGGAAGTAAACCACGCTGATGGTCGAACCATAGCCGATATCCTGCTCACGGAAGCCTTTACGCACGGCGTGATACATGACAGTCGAGGTAGAGTCAGCCGGGCCACCCGAGGTCATGACATCGACCTGAGTAAACAGACCGAACGCGGCAATAGTGGTAGAAATAATCACGAAGATGGTGGTGTTGCGTAGCCCCGGCAGGGTCACGTTGACAAATTTCTGCCAGCTATTCGCGCCATCCAGTGACGCCGCTTCATACAGATCTTCCGAAATGTTCTGCAAACCCGCCAGGAAGATAAGCATTTGATAACCCGCCCCCTGCCAGGCCGACATGATCACGATGGCAGGCATTGACCATGCAGGATCACCCAGCCAGTTGATCTTGTCGATCAGGCCAAAAGAGACTGAACTCAGAAACTCGTTAATCAGACCAATATCTTTGTGGTAGAGGAATGTCCAGACAATCGACACCACAACCATTGAGGTAACCACCGGAGCAAAATAGGCGGTTCGGAAGAAATTGGTGCCTTTCAACCCCATATTGACGAGTAGAGCCAGCAACAAAGCCGCGCCACACTGCAGTGGAATAACCAGAAACGCGAACTTAATCGTATTTATAAACGATTTAATAAATATCGGATCTTTAGCTAACAGCACGACACGGGAATCAGAAAAAGTAATGGTCGACAGTTCGCTATAACCTTTATAAGAAGGATCTTGGCGCAATACTTTACGCAGGCGCTCGAATTGCGGTTCGCCTTTTGCGTCTAATACCAGTTTGCTTTGTTCATCACGTTGCGCATCTTGTGTCAGCCAGCTAACCGCCAGTAAGCGATCGTAGTTGCGTAGCCCAACACCTTCCGTCGGGTTAGGTGATAATAAACGTTGATCCGTGAATGAGAGAATTACTGCCATCACGAAGGGAACAAAGATAAAGAGGATCAATCCAAAAAATGCCGGACTGCCCATGAGCCAGCCGTAAAACCGCTGACGTCGCATCAGGCTGTCATTCTTTTTTACCCGCGCAGCGGGTGGTGGTTGAATAAATGCTGAATCCGCCATCATTTACGTCCTATCTGAACTTCGGATAAGGCCCGCATTGCGCGGGCCAGACTACAGATTATTTTTTGAAACCGTAACCGTTGTTGTCTTCAATGTTACGTTCGATAGCTTCTACTGCTTTATCCAGCGAATCCTGAACATCGCCACCATCCAGAATGTCATTCACCGCTTTCTCGAAGCTGCTGGTGATCACAGGGTAAGCAGGTGTTTCCGGACGCATTTTTGCGTATTTTTCAGAGAACTCGTAGAACAAACGCCATTTACCACCGGCCTTGTAATTTTCAGTCATCGCTGCTGCAGCCGCTGTATTTGGAATCAGGCTGGTCGCATTAGACATCGCAGCGATTTCGTCTGGTTGCAACAGGAAGCTCAGCCATTTAGCGGCACCCGCTTTATCCGGACAGGCTTTGCTGATCCCCCAGTGCCATGAACCACCACCGATCACCGGACCATTACCAAAATCAGGCACAGGCATGATAGCTAAGTCGTCACCGTAGGCTTTCGTCATGTCACCCACTGCCCATGAGCCGTTGTAGTGAATAGCCACTTTGCCTTGCAGGAAGCCTTTATCATCAGTTGGCTTACGGTCGATGTATTTTTCTTTAACCAGTGACTGCATCCAAGTGCCCCATGCCACAGCTTTTTCGCCGTTCAGCACGCCTTCTGATTCCACATAGTTCGCGCGGTTGATTTGATCGCCACCAAAACTTTGCAGGAATGGGCCAAAACCATAAGAGTACCATTCGCCGCTCCAGCTGGTGTTGATATCAAATGGATAGCGGAATTCACCTGATTTTTTCAACTTTGCCAGAATTTCGTTGAACTCGTCTTTTGTCCATGGCTTATCAATTGTCGCTTTACGGATGCCGTGTTTATCCAGAATGCTTTGACGAGAGAACAGCGCCAGTGACACGTCATACTGACCAACGGAATAAACTTTACCTTTATAGGTGCCTTTACCCACACTGTTGAGCTGTTCCAGTTGTACTGCGGGCAGCAAGCCATTCAGTTCCACCAAATTACCGGCCCAGGCAAAGTTAGGTACAACGGGCTGATCCATATCGAGCGCACATGGCAATTTACCTGCCAGCGCAGCAGCGTTAATGGTTTCGGTATAGGCCCCTTCCGGGATCATTTCCATTACCACTTTGTATTCGTTCTGGCTTTTATTGAAACGTTCCACTGCAGCTTTAGAGGCGGCGATCTCTTTTTCATTGGTATCGTGACGCCAAACTTTAATTTCGGCTGGCGCAGCCATCGCTTGTGCAGATGCAGCAGCAATCAATGTGGCAAGAACAGAGTAACTCATTGTTTTCATGTTCATTCGATCATCCTTTGTTTTGGTTTCTTGCTTACAAATACAGTGGAACACTGTGTTTTACAGGCTTAGATATAACCCAGCCAAATGTAACTATTCATGTAACAAGCCAAGCATAGCTAAACCGTTTCAGTGGCGCTAAATATGCCCACAAAGTGATTCCGCTTATGTGATCTATGTTGTGGATTTGTAACAAACAGAAAAATGTAACATGTTACAAACCTCGGATGTGATCAGTGTCATAATACGTTGATATTTCTTGATCTAACTCTGCTGATTCGATACAGCAATGAATTTTGCAAATTGCAAAATGCCTGTATTCGTTGCGTTTTGCACCAAAGCTTCGAAAGAAACCAATTCTTTTGTGATATTGGTAACTATTTCCAATTGGCTTGATACTTGCTTTGTGAAATTGACTTAGATCAATGTTTGAGTACGCTGAATTTGATGTAAGCCCGACCGCTGCATTGTCTGTTCTGGAGACGCCAATGAAACTAAACCAACCCGTTACTCAAAATGAAAGAACCTATTCTCAGGATCTAAATCTTATTTCTACCACCGACCTGCAAAGTAACATTACAGATGCCAATGCCAGCTTCTGTGAAATTGCCGGGTTTACTCTTGATGAATTACGCAACAAACCACACCACGTCGTGCGCCACCCTGATATGCCTCCGCAGGCGTTTGCTGATATGTGGAAACATATACGCCAGGGCAGTAGCTGGATGGGTTTAGTCAAAAATCGTTGCAAAAATGGCGATCACTATTGGGTTAATGCCTTTGTTACGCCGATCAGAGACAACAAAGGAAACGTCATTGAATATCAATCTGTTCGTGTCTCACCGGGTGATGAAGAAAAAAGACGCGCGGAAAAAATTTATACCCAACTCAACAACAACCAAACGCCTTGGCAGCTTCGCATGCCTCATTATTCATCATCGTTCCTGATTCAATGCATTCTAACTATTAATGCGTTGTTACTTAGTTGGATGGCAATATCAGGCTTTAACCCTATTCTTATGACGCTGTGTGCATTCACCATACTGACTGCATTGTTATTAAATAATAGACAGTCATCTCGTATTCGCAAATTAAGCAAAAGAGCACAAGAACGATTTGATAACCCATTAATGCAATTGATTTATACCGGCAAAGTAGGCTCACTCTCTGCCATTGAACTGTCAATGTTAATGAACGAGGCAGAATTACGCGCAGTTGTCGCCAGAACAGGTGAAACCAGCCATAACATCTTGGCCGCAGTAAATGAGGATGTAAAAAATGTGTTGTCAATTACCCGCAATCTGGAACAGCAGCGCGCTGAAACAGAGATGGTGGCCACTGCAGTAACAGAAATGAGTAATTCAATTAAAGAGGTGTCTGAAAGTGCGGAACACACCTCATTGGCGATAGATAAAGCAACCATCTTATCCAGTGAAGGCAGAGACAGTGTCGATAGCACCATTCAGGCAGTTGTCGGCATGCACGATGAAATTAACCGTTCTCAACAAGTGATCAATGCACTGGCGGGCGATTGTCGGGCCATCGAACATATTCTCGATGTCATCAATAATATTGCTAATCAAACCAATCTATTAGCCCTGAACGCTGCCATTGAAGCCGCCCGAGCCGGAGAACATGGCCGCGGATTCGCCGTCGTTGCCGATGAAATTCGTTCACTGGCAATCAAAACACAAACCTCAACCAATGAAATTCAGAACATGATCAACGAGTTACAAACTAGTGCGACAAAAGCAGAACAGGCGATGGAATCTGGCCGACAACTGTCTGCCGTTTGTCAGGACAAAGCGAAAAGCACAGGTCTGGTATTAGAAAAAATTGATGCGATGTTGCAAGAAATTGCAGCAGCGGGCTCTCAGATTGCGCAGGCGGTGCACCAACAGGCAGGCGTTACCGAAGAACTCTCTCATAATGTATTTAACATTAAATCTCTGGCGGAAGAATCAACCAACAGCAGCCACAAAACAACCAGTGGAATTAATGATCTGGCCGATCGTTTAAATGATTTGGATCGTCTGATTATTCAGTTCCAAAGGAGTAAACCGCATGAATCTCGTCGTAATGGTTATGTTACTCAAGCCGCTACTGCCTGATGTCGGCACATTCCCTGCTAAAACCTTACTCTATTACAGGGAATGTGATATAGCGCTGATTGTCGTGAGGTGACACAAGTGAGCCGCTTGTCACAGACACACCCGCCGTACTTCATGGACTATTATTAATAGTAGGAAAATCAATAACGCACCGGAGTGCATTACCATGAAATATCTCGTTCTGGATGTCGGTGGCTCGGCCATTAAATATGCGTTAATGGATAAACAAGCTGTCGTACTGGAAAAAGGCCAGGTAGCAACACCGTTAGATAGTTTTGGTGCTTTCAGCTCAGAAATCATCCGTTTATATAAACATTATCAGGATCAAATTACCGGTATTGCGTTCAGTTTGCCTGGAGTAATAGACAGCGAACAAGGTCATTCTATTACCGGTGGCGCACTGACCTATAACGATAAACGGAATTTTGTTGCAGATATTCAGCAGCATTGCCCTGTGCCCATCACAATTGAAAATGATGCCAAATGCGCGGCATTAGCAGAAGCGTGGAAAGGGAGTCTAGTCGGTTGCAAAAATGGAATCGTTGTGGTGTTAGGAACCGCTGTTGGTGGTGGCATCTTTCTGAATGGACAACTTTATAAAGGATCTCATTTTGCTGCAGGCGAACTTAGCTTTTTATTGACCGACAGCTGGCATGCGAAAGGCGAACCATACCATTATTGGGGGCATGATGGCGGAAGCCGAGGTTTATGCCGTGCAGTTGAACACATCAAACGCCTGCCACCAAAAAGTGTAAATGGACAACAAGTATTTGACTGGGCGAATGAGGGTGATGAGGACGTTTGTGAAGCACTAGACGCCTACACCTATCGTCTCGCTATGCAATTTTTCAACTTACAATCGTTGTTTGACCCGGATGTGATTGCCATTGGCGGAGGGATCAGTGCACAGCCATTGTTGCTTCAATATATTGAGCAAAACATGATTTATCTGGAACAAAACTTACCGATGCACCTGACTATTCCAAAAGTAGTCCGTTGCCATTTTATGAATGATGCCAATCTGGTGGGCGCACTGCGCCATCATCTGCAGATCACAGAAACACCTGTGCCTTAACTCATCTTCACTTTGGCCCCCTGACACAACAAGGGGGCTTTTCATT
>ERZ650302.604-NODE-604-length-20094-cov-14.765258_pt1 | contig 20094 bp, 20 predicted proteins | sample MGYA00376238_ERZ650302 | MGnify/ENA primary metagenome ERZ650302 (study PRJEB26733, sample SAMN07839298) | wastewater metagenome | biome: urban; feature: wastewater treatment plant; material: waste water | place: USA: North Carolina | collected 2016-04-28 ... | reverse complement strand
TTAGATTTTCACTTAAATATTTTTCTAAAAACATTAAAATTTCATGTTCTCCAATTGTTTCAAATAGATATGAAAAATAGATAGATTTTCTTAAACTATGTGTATTATTTGAGATATTTACAATTAGTTTTGATGTAGGTATTTTGGGTAAATCTAATATTGAACTGGCTTCATGTGAAAATTTATTTACTAAAGCTTTTGTATCTTCTTCTCTTTTACTTAAATTAGGGATTTCAAGATTAATTGAAAATATATCTTTTAGTTTTTGATTTAAATTTTCTGTATTGGAAATAGCAATTACTCTGATATTATTGTTTTCAAGCCATTTTAAAAATAAATCTATATTTGTAATTTCATTTATTTTATCAATAATAATGGCTTCATTTTGCAAAAGAAGTATGTCATCATTAATATCTTTTTGTAAATCTTTTGCATCATAAATATCAGAATTAGGTAATATATATTTAGCTAAGGATTTTTTCCCTGTACCCGCATTACCTAAAATAAGCGCATTAACTTGAACTGCTTGTAAAAGTTTAGCTGAATTCAAAATCTCTTTTGAAATTCCATCTTCTGCAATAAAATCCTGCATAATATATTTACCCCTTCTTCCCAGATTAAAAAATATTATACTGTATAAAAATAAAAATATGATAATTTTTTGTATATTAAATAGACATTACAGAAGAATTGTTTATGATTTATATAAATATAGAGTTTTAAAACTCTATATTTTAAAGTTATTCAGAAATATTTTTTGATTTTTTATTTGAATAATAGATAAATATTGTTAATGAAACTAATATTAAAGCGATTCCTGCAATTAAATAAAATGCATTAATCATTTGATCATAATCATTAATTGCTATTTTAAATACGACAATTAAGGCTTCAATAGATAAAGCAATAATAATAGTTGTTAAAAACTTTGTCAAAATTTTAGTTTCTACTTTTGAATTTTTTGAGTAAGATTTAAAGAATACTTCTTGCTCTAAAATGGTTTTAGCCAAGTCAAATATAGCAATACTTAATGTGAGTGCAATTATTGGTTTAAAAATCATTTCAAGTGATAATGCATGATTTGAAAAAAGAAAAGATAGAAAATCATAAAGAGAAAATAAAATAGTGATTATAGATAAAATTATCATTGAAAAACCAGCTAAAATATAAAATCCTTTTGTTATACCATGGAAAGGTTTATTTAATTCTACTAGATTTAATTTTTGTAATAGAATATCTATTTGAAAATCAAGGAAAAAAATATCTTCTCCCTCTTTTATACTAATAGTTACACAATTACTTCCTGTTGCACCACTAATGTAAGGCTTTGAAAAGGCGATATTTGACTCTTTAAAATGTAATTTTGAAATAAGATATGATCTATCTTTATCTTTACCATTTTCATCAATTTTATATCTATAAAAATTATCTGAAGTCTGGATTTTTGTATCTTTGTTTACAATGTAAACTAATTCTAAAGATGAGAATATTGTGTATAGTTGTTTAAAATCATTTTTTTTATGATTTGATAAACTTCCTGAATTTTTTAGACTTTCTTGCAAAAAATATTCTATATCTTCTTGGTGTTGTATATATGTTTCGAAAAATTCTTTCATATTTTAATCCTATTCTGTATATTTTTTATCAAATTATATTCCAAATAGGCTAATATAATAATATATAGCTATATAATAAATATACAACTTACTTAATATTAAATTCTCTAATCATAGTATCAGCCAATAATCTTAAATTAAGTGCATCAACCTCTGTTTGAGCATCTTTTGATAAGGTCAAAATATTTGAATGATATTTTTCTAGGAATTTTAAAATCTGAGGGTCTTTATTTAATGGATTATTTAGTTGTGCACCAACATCTAACATCTCAACAACAAGAGCTTTTTTACCCATAAATGCAGCATAATTAATTGGTTTTATTCCAAAATTATCAGGAATATTTACTATCTCTTTATTGTAGTGATGAAGTAATTTAAAATATTTTGTAGTGTTTTTCCAAATACAAGTATGGATTATACTTCTCCCTTGATTATCAGTTATAAAGCAATCTGCTCTTAATTCTAAAAGAAGCCTTATTGTATATTCACATTTTTCACCAACTGCTAAATGAAGAGCAGTAACTCCTTCATTATTTTTTGCATTTATATCAACACCTGCATTTACAAGACTTTTTATTGTATTTAAATATAACTTTTTATCTTTAATAAGATTTTTATTGTTATATTCCATTAGTTTGAAGATAATGTTATTACCATTTTTATCTTTTTGATTTAAATTTATACTTTTTGTTCTTAAAAGTTTGAATAATTTAAAATTGAAAAATAGTATAGAATCAAAAAAAAGTGGTTGACCTTTTGAATCAAGTCTATTTATATCAATAGAATAATTTTTTAGAATAATATCTAATACATTTGCATATTCAGCATTCTCATTTAAAAGAGTTTCATTTTCAAAAGCTAAAGGCTTTTTATTTTCGATATGTAAAATAATATCAATTAGTATTTCAACAATAGATTTTTTCGATAGATTTAATAAATCAGGATTTGCACCTTTTTTAAGACACAAAACAATTAAATCCTCATTTCTAATTCCATTTAAAACTAAAGATAATAAAGCTGTATTTCCTAGGTTATTTTGATGATTTATATCAATATTAGCATTTTCTAATAAACAATGTATTAAGTTTCTATCTTCACTTTTTGTAGCTAAAAAGAATGCATTTTCATTGTTATTATCACTTGCTTGGACATTTATACCCAAATGAATTAACTCTTTTATCATTTTTAAATGGCTTAACTTTTCTTTTTTATCATCAAGTGCTGTTGTTAAATAAAGATTTATAGATTCCATTAAAAGTGTTTTATTATCTCTATTTCTAGCATCTAAATTACAACCTAAACTAACAGCTTTTTTTAAAATACTAATATTATCTATCCCTTTTAATATGGCGTAGAATAGGAAGTTTTTGCCATTTTTATCTAATATAGTAGGGTTTATTCCCAAATCCATAAGTAATAAAGCTAAGTTGTTATTCTTCAATACAATTTCTTTATGTAAAACTGTATTTCCTTCAAGATTGATTTGATTTAAATTTATCTCTTTATGTAAGGCAATTTTTTTAATAATATCAATATTGCCATTTGTAACAGCATCAAATATTAGATTATTTCCATAAATATCACAATTATTTAGAGCTTTGGTTTTTGGTAATAGATAATTTATAATTCGATTGTTTGCACTTATTACAGCTTCTTGTAAAGCAGTTCTATTAAAAATATTTAGATGATTAATCTCGATTCCATTTTCAATTAGAATTTGTAGTATTGCACTATTTTTTGCATGAATAGCATAAAAAATAGCTGTTTCTTTTTTTTCATTTTCCATTTCTAAATTAATTTCATTTAAAACAAGCCAAAGAACAGATAAATAAAGATTCTTTTTAGAACAATAATGCAAAATACACTCATTATCAAAAGATAAAGTATTTAAATCAATATTTAACTCTTTATAGAGTTTATCTAACTTCTTGGTATTTATTTTTTCATTTAGTAATTCTTTTAAAAAAATTTCTTCACTTGATTTACTCTTATTTAGGAGTACTTTAAACATTCACTAATCCATATGTACATAATAAAATTTATTTATGATTATATAATAATAAACTAACTTCTAGCTGTTTTAATAAAATATCACCATGTATATAAAACATACAAAAAAATATTCCTAATAGGATTCAAAATTTATATAATTATTTATTATAAGCTAAGAAAGGAATTTGATGGAAAATTTTGCTGATGTAAAATATATTTTAAATGGTTTTTTATTCATATTTGCAGGTATATTGGTTATGTGGATGGCAGCAGGATTTGCAATGTTAGAATCTGGATTAACAAGAACAAAAAATAATGTTACTATCTTAACAAAAAATATCATGGTTTTTAGTATTTCAAGTATTGTATTTTATTTTGTAGGTTATAATTTTATGTATGGTGAAGGAAATGCTTTTATTGGTAGTGGAGTTATGTTATCAGGTAAAATAGATAAGGAAGCTGTTCATCCAATTATGGCAGATTTTTTCTTTCAAGTAGTGTTTGTTGCAACTTCTGCATCAATTATTTCAGGAGTAATGGCTGAAAGAATGAAGTTGTGGGCATTTCTTATTTTTTCTATAATTTTAGCAGGAATAATTTATCCAATTCAAGGTCATTGGTCTTGGGGTGGTTCAGAACTTGGAGGTTTATTAAGCGGATTTTCTGATTTTGCTGGTTCAACAGTTGTTCATTCAGTTGGTGGATGGGCTGCACTTGCAGGAGTATTGATTTTAGGTGCAAGAAAAGGGAAATATGGATTAAATGGAATGTCAAGAGCAATTCCTGGTTCAAATTTAACCATAGCAACACTCGGAACGCTTATTTTATGGATGGGCTGGTTTGGATTTAATGGTGGTTCACAATTAGCAATGGGAACAAAAGAAGATATTGATGCCATTGCATCGGTGATTGTAAATACAAATATGGCAGCATCTGCTGGTGGAATAATTGCAGCCATTTTAACTCAAATTATTTATAAAAAAATTGATTTAACTATGGTTTTAAATGGTACATTAGCAGGACTTGTTTCATGTACTGCTGGACCAAATTTAGGAATTAATGTTGCATTATTTGAAGGTTTAATTGGAGGTGCATTAATTGTATTTTCTGTTCCATTTCTTGACAAATTAAAAATTGATGATCCTGTTGGAGCTTTATCTGTTCACCTTGTATGTGGTATTTGGGGAACACTTGCTGTTGGTATTTTTAGCCCAGAAGTTTTCCTTTGGAATCAAATTAAAGGTATATTTATCGTAGGCTTATTTGTATTTATTACATCATATATTGTTTGGAAAGTATTAGATTTGATAATTGGACTAAGAGTAGATGAGGAAATAGAAATTATTGGTCTAGATGTTCATGAAACAGGATTAGAAGCATATCCAGAATTTAGAAGAGCATAGTATATAATTTATACTGTTTAATTTTGAATCATTGGTATAAAATTTATTTTATTGTATATTTTATACTCATTTTTGATTTTATATATAAAAAATATACTGATATAATACTCTAAAAATCAAGGAGTATTTATGAGTGTAGAGTCTATATCTTACATCGTTAACACTTTGTATGCAATTTTTGCAATGACATTGATAATTTTTATGGTTCCAGGTTTTGCAATGTTGGAAGCTGGAATTGTAAGAACAAAAAATGTTACAGCAGTATTGACGATAAATACCTTAATTTACGCAGTTGCTTCATTATCTTTTTTACTAGTTGGTTATTCATTAGCTTTTGGTGAACTTGGAAGTGATACAATGAGTAAGTGGGCAGCATTATTGTTTCAAATGGCATTTGTTGGAAAAGTTGTAAATATAATGAGTGGAGGAGTTAGTGAAAGGGCTAAAATCATTCCATTAATTGTATTTACTGTTATTATGGCATCTATTATCTATCCAATAGCAGTAAATGTAACTTGGGGTGCAAAGTTTCTAACTGGAACAATTTTAGAATTATCGATGCATGATTTAGCTGGTTCAACAGTAATTCACAGTACTGGTGGATGGGCATTACTAGCAGCAATCTTAATAATTGGTGCAAGACGAGGAAGATATACTAAAGAAGGTGCAATCAGAGTTATTCCTGCTTCAAATATCCCTTTAGTAACCTTGGGAGCTTTTTTATTATGGATTGGATGGTTTGGATTTAATGGTGGAAGCGTTGGTTCAATTGCAAGTAAAGAGAATGCAGATTTAGTTGCCCTTACTATTATGAATACAAATACAGCAGGATTGAGTGGAGCAATAATTGTTGCAATCATTATGCAAATAATATATAAAAAACTTGATTTAACAATGATTTTAAATGGTGCATTAGGAGGATTGGTTGCAATAACTGCTGGTCCAGACTTATATGATATTTATACTCCTATATTAATTGGTGCATTAGGTGGTTGTTTAGTTGTAGTTGGTGTAGCATTCTTTGATAAATTTAGGATTGATGATCCTGTGGGTGCTTTATCAGTACATCTTTTAAATGGAATTTGGGGTACAATTGCTGTTGGAATTTTTGCTTCAAATGGAACAGATATTACTTTATTAGGACAACTAAAAGGTATAGCTGTAATTGGAATTTTTGCTTTTATTAGTTCATATATTGTGTTATTTATAATTAATAAAATAATGCCTTTAAGAGCTGATAACGATGAAGAGATGCAAGGTTTAGATGTTGAAGAATGTGGTATTGAGGCTTATCCTGAATTTAAACGAGCATTCTAATATTAATTTAAAAAAATTTTGTTAAAATATGAATAGAACTAAAAAAAGGACTGATAGTGAAAAAAATTGAAGCTGTAATAAAGCCATTTAAATTAGAAGATGTAAAAGATGCCTTATCTCAAGCGGGAGTTACAGGTATGACAGTGTCTGATGTTAAAGGATATGGTAGACAACAAGGGCATAGTGAGCTTTATAGAGGAGCTGAATATGTGGTTGATTTTTTACCAAAAATTAAATTAGAATTAATTGTTGCAGATGAAGATGTAGATTCAATAATTACATTAATTATTGAATCAGCAAAAACAGGAAAAATTGGAGATGGTAAAATCTTTGTTTCACCTATTGAAAAAATTGTTAGAATTAGAACAGGTGAGCAAGATGAGGAAGCTATCTAATGGCAAATATTTCTTTTGAAATAAATGAACCATTAGATATGCATCTTCATCTAAGGGATGAAGATATGTTATCTCTTGTTGGTCCATTAACTTCTGAAACTTTTAGTGGAGCTTTGGTTATGCCAAATCTTGTTCCACCAATTACAACTAAAGAAGCATTATTATCTTATAAACAAAGAATAAAAGATGTATGTGATAAGGACAATTTTGAGCCTTATGTTACATTATTTTTTAAAAATGATTATTCTTATGAGTTTTTGGAAGATATTAAAGATGAAATAATAGCAATTAAACTTTATCCAGCAGGAATTACAACAAACTCTGAAACGGGTGTTTCTTCAATGAATGTAGAAGTTTTAAGACCAACTTTAGAATCAATGAGTAAACTAGGAATTCCTTTATGTGTTCATGGTGAAACAAATGGTTTTGTAATGGATAGAGAAAAAGAATTTATGCCAATTTATGAATCATTAGCTATTGCATTTCCTAATCTTAAAATAATTATGGAACATATCACAACAAAAGATGCTATTGAGTTGCTTGATAAATATGAAAATTTATATGCAACAGTTACTTTACATCATTTATTAATCACTCTTGATGATGTTGCTGGTGGAATGTTAAATCCACATTTATTTTGTAAACCAATTGCAAAAAGACCTGAAGATAGAGCTGCTTTATTAAACGCAGCATTGGGAGCACATCCAAAATTAATGTTTGGAAGTGATTCAGCACCACATCCAAAAGATAAAAAAGAGTCATGTGGTTGTGCAGCTGGTGTATTTACTGCACCAATTGCTTTACAAGTATTAACACAACTTTTTGAAAAACATGGATGTTTAGATAATTTAAATAAATTTGTATCTTTAAATGCACAAAAAATTTATAATTTAAAACCTTTAAAGAAAACAGTAAAATTAATTAAAAAAGATTTTATAGTTCCAACAGCTTATGAATATAAAAATGAGAGTGTTGTTCCTATGTATTCAGGGGAAATTATCTCTTGGAGTATAGAAAGTATTAATTAAAAGATTAGCTTATATGCTAATCTTTTTGTTCCAGAAGTTTTCTAATATTTTCAGACATTTCTTTTGCTTTTATTTCTCTTTCTTCTCTCATATTTCTTAAATTATCTAAAGTTTCTTGTTTTTCTCTATCTAGGTTAGCTCGTATTTGAATTGCTTTTCTATTATTTGAAATTCCCGAAATTGCAGAGAATTTTTCCTTTTTATTTATATAAATTGTTGCAGATGAAGATGTTGCATTTTTATTAAAAACAATAACATCATCAACTTTTAAATTCAATATTTCATATGCAGAAAGTTCTGTTTCAGCCATTATTGATTCAATTTTCATTCTAGCCCCAGAAATAAGAGTTTTTATATCTCTCTTTCTACTAGATTTTCTATTTTTCCCTTCACTAAATATCTTTTCAACTACTTTATTTAATAAAGGCTCATAATATGAAATTGGATAACAAATAGATAAAAATCCAGACTCCTCATCAATTGTTATTTCTAAAACTACAAGTAAAACAATCTCATGATCAGATACGATTTGTATTGAGTTGGCATTTGTATCTCTAGATTCAATTTTATAATTTAATACAGAAATATCACACCATGCTTTATATAGATTTTTTATAAACATTTTGTAAAAATGCTCAAGTATCTCGACTTCAATTTCCGTTAATTCTCTATCAACATTATCACTTGTATTAACTGCTCCAGAACCCAATAGTTCAGCAATAATTTTATGGGAAATTGCAGGATTACACTCTATTACAATTCTTCCATCAAGAGGTTTAATTGATAATGTATTTAAAGATGTAATTTGAGGTATTGATAAAATAAATTCCCCATAGGTCATTTGTTCAATTGAATATAATTTAACATCAACAATTTTTCTTAACATTGAAGATAAATCATTTATAAAATCTCTTACCATTTTGTCATGCATTGCTGAAAATGCTTTTAATTGTTCTGGCGTGATTCTATTTGGTTTTTTAAAGTCATATATTGAATAATTTTTTTCTTTTGAAATAATTCTTTCAATGGGAGTCTCAATATCTTCCCCTTGTTCAGCGATATCTAAAAGAGCATCTATCTCATCTTGACTTAAAAATTCTGCCATTTTACCCTCTTACTTCAATTTCTACATTGATAGCACCCATTTCTTTAATCATTTTTAAAGTATCAATAATCTCACTCATTGGCAATTTCATAACTTTCATTGCTCTTACTAAATCTGAAATTGTAGGTGTTCCTTTTGTATTAATCATCGCATTATCAATATTTACTATGGGTTTATCTGCAATTTTTACATTATCTCCTATATCCACACCTGGATTTTGTGCAGAATCTTTCCATCCAGCATCATTCAATCCTGTTTTTGTAATTCTAATTGAGAAAGAACCTCTAGCAATTGTAACTGGGTCTATTGGAATATCTCCACCCATTATTATACTTTCTCTTGCCATATCAATAATAACTTTCTTTTTGAATGTTTCACCATCAAGTTCTATCTCTTCTACCATCGAAATAAATTTAACAGCAGAAATATTATCTGGTCTTACTATCTCAACTGTTCTTGTATCAACAGCAGTTGCTAATTTTTTTCCAAATTTACTATTTACTTTTGTTTCAATCAAATCTGCATTTTTAGCAGAACTTTTGAAAAGACTCAGTTGAATAGTTTTTTCATCTTTTAAGTCATATTCAATTTCATTTTCAACAGTTGCTCCATCATCAATAAAACCTGTTGTTTTATTATTTACATTTGCTACTATTGTTCCTTGGGCTAATGCATAAACATTTCCATCAACACCCTTTAATTGGGTAATTAGAAGTTCCCCATTATCAACAGATTTGGCATCACCAATTGTTGAAACTTTTACTTTTATTTTATCACCTTGTCTTGAAAAAGCTGGTAATTCAGCTGTTACCATAACTGCTGCAATATTTTTTGAGTTAATTGAACCAGCAGGAATTTTTATATAAGAATTTCTAAGAAGATTTTGTAAAGACTGCATTGTGAACTTTGATTTATCACCCGTTCCTGCAAGTCCAACGATTAGTCCATAACCTATTAATTGATTTTCTCTAATTCCAATTACATTTGAAATATCTTTGACAGTTTGTGAATATACAGATGATAATAAAAATACTACTATTAAAAAAAATCTCAATATCATCCTCCATTATTAATTGTTCTTATTTTATCGAAAATTTAATAAAAAAAGGTATAATCAAGGATATTAAAATAATTTCACAGGGTTATAGATTGAAGATTTACATTTATGGTAACCAAAGTTTTAAAAAAGAGATACATCAAACCTTAGAACATTCAAATATTAAACTTAAAATAGATACAAATATCATAATTGAAGAAATAAGTAGTTTAACAAAATTAAAACAAGCTATAGAAGAAAATCCAAAAGATATATATTTAATAGATGATGCAAAAATTATTAAAAAAAACTCTTTAAACAAAAAAATTAAGTTTTTAGCACCAAAAGATGGAATTGAAGAAGAATTTTTACTTAAAAGTGGTGTAAGTGATTTGTCTCTTGATTCTTTAAAAGAACTTCCAAAATATATTATAAAAAAATATGAAGAATTAAAATATCAAGAACCTTCAGAATCAAATATCCCACCAGTTACAGAAAATAAAATTGAAGACGAAGAATCTGATTCTATTGAATTAGATGAAGAGTTATCGATGTTATTAGCAAAAGGTGATAAAAAAAATTCAATTATTGAAGAATCTTCTTCTCCTGATGATTTAGATGATATTTTTGAGATAGAAAAAGATATAAATCTTGATGATATTGATGATTTTATTAACAATATGGACAATACACAAAATGATAAATTAGATGAAATTGATAATTTTGAGGATGTGCTCAATTTTAATGATAATTTTGGATTAAATAATATATCATATGACTATGATGATGATGATATTTTATCTAAAGAAGATGAAAATTCTAAAACAGTTGATGAATTACATTTCTTTGGCGAAGAAGTAATTGAAGAAAAGAATGAACATATAGATTCAGATAATTCAGATGTATTACAAGATTTTGATTTTTTTACTAAAGAGATTGCAGAAAATGATTTGAGTAAATCTGTTGAAATTGATGATATAGCTGATATAGAAGATATAGATGATAAGCTGTTGAATGATTTTGATTTTTTTGATGAAATAAAAGAAGAGAAACAAAAAGAAGAGAAACAAATAGAAAAATCTTTGCAAGGAGATAAAATTATGGATGAATTTTTTGAATTAGATTCGATAAGTGAAAAAGATTTATTAGAGGCTTTAAATTGTAAAGGTGAAGAAAGAAGTTTTAAAAGTGAGTATAAGTCAGCTGATTTAGAAAGTAAAAATGAAACATTAAGTATAGATAGCTCGAATGTAAATGATCTCTCATTATTAATTTCTAAATTATTAAATAATAAAACTTTAGAGATAACTATAAAAATAAAAGATTAAATATGGATTTAATAGCAATTGCTGAAAATACTGTAAAAATTATATTAATACTTGGATTACCTTCTTTAATTGTAAGTATGATTATTGGACTTGTAATTTCTATTTTTCAAGCAGTAACACAAGTTAGTGATGCTTCTTTGTCATTTGTTCCAAAAATGGTTTTTGTTTCAGCTTTTATTTTGATTTCACTTCCATGGATTGGGGATCATATAGAAGCCTATACAAAAGACTTATGGGATATAATACTTATATTTGGTAATCACAATTGATAGATAAACTATATAAATTAAAAAAAAATCAGACTGATCAAAAGCTAATGCAAAAGGCACAATTATTGTCAAAAATTGAACAAATAAGTATTGAAATTGCATTAACTCAAAATAGAATTGATACATCAAGTGTAGAAAGATATGGTGCAATTTCAGATTTTATGATTTTAACTATACATAAAAATACAATGAAAATGCACATAAAAGAATTAAATAATCAAAAAAACATTTTAAATATGCAAGTAGAAAATCTATTAAAAGATATAATTGAACTTCAAAAAGAGTCAGAACAGTTTTCATATATTTTGCAAGAAGAAAAAAAAGAAGCAATAAAAAAAATATTAGCTCAAGAAGATGAAGAAGCGAATGAATATATACAAAGTAAATATATAAGTAGACAAAAGGATTTTGTTTGATTAAATTTTTTATAGCTTTTATAGCTTTTGGAACTCTATTATTCGCAGTAGAAGAGACTAGTAGCTCTTTAACTAAACAAAGAATAGAAGTCTTAGAATTAAAAAAACAGTTAAATAATTTTTATAATGAAAAAGAAACAGAATATCAACAGAGAAAAAAAGAACTTGAAAATATTCTTGCACAAATTGAAAAAGAAAAAGGTAAAATTCAAAAATTACATGATGATAATTTAGCAATATTAAATGATATAAAACAAGAAGTTGAAAATAAAACAACAAAAATATATAATGCTATGAAACCAAAAAATGCAGCTGATATTTTCAACCAAATGATACAAGAAGGTAAAATTGATGATGTTTTTGGTATAATGGTTAAACTAAAAGAAAATAATGTAACTCAAATTATGAAATTATTAAGTGTTTCTAATGCATCTTTATTAACAGAAAAGTTTGAAAATTACAGTGATAAAAATGTGAAAAAGGAATAATATGGCAGATGAACAAGAACATAAAAATTCAGGTAGTGGTAAGGGATTACTAATTGCGTTAATAGGGTTAGTTATATTTTTAATAATTGCTGTTATTGGTGGTGGATTTTTTCTTTACTCTCATGCTTTAGCAAATAATGGTGCTCAACAAGAACATCATGAAGAGGTTAAAAAAGAGGAAGCAGTAGACAAAGGTGGCTCATTTAAAGCAGATGTTTCTGATTTAGTTTTAAATTTAACTGATTCAAAAGGGAAAGATAAAATTATGAAATTATCTTTTTCAATTAAAAGTAGTGAACCTACTATTGCTGCGCTTGTGGAAGAAGCTAAACCTGAAATTATGGATAAAGTTATTTCTCAAATTAGCTCAAGAAGTTCAGAAGAGTTAATGACAGTTGGAGGTAAAGATTTATTAAAAGATGAATTACTTCATGAAATAAATAACATTATAAACGAAGCAGGGGCATCAAAGAAACCTGAAGTAATTAGAAATAATGTTAAACAAATTTTATTTACAACATTTGTAATTAAATAATAATGATAGTTGCTGTAAAAAGAAATAAAAAACAAAATCTATTAAAGATTTTATCTTTATTGATTCTTATTATAATTTCTACTACTTATTATTTTCATATGAAAAAAGTTAATGAAGAACGGCAATTAAAAGAACTAGAGTTAAAACAAACTCAGAAATTAAAAAAAGAAAAAGAAGAGAAAGAAGAGAAAGAAAAAAAACAATTTGAAAAAGCTATTCTAACTGAAATCGAAAAAGCAATTGATTTAATTGGACAAGAGAATGTTCAAAATGTAAAAATAATTGATGATAAAGTTATAATTATTTGTGAAGCTAATACTAATTTAGATGCATTGATGGTAAGATATGGCGCAATGGCACTTACAAAAAAGACTTTAAATGAGATAATAATAGCAGTTGATATTAATTTTATATTAAAAAGTAGATTAAATGAGAAATAGTTTTTTAGTAGTTTTAATTGCAATTATATTTTCTGCGTGTATCAATTCAAAGCCAGAATTAGAGTTTGAAAAACCAGAGATTCAAATACCAAAAAAAGCTCCAGAACCAAGAAAAAATAAGGGCTCACTATACTCTGTACAAGGTGCTTCATTATTTGCAGATAAAAAAGATTTGCAAGTTGGAGATATTATTCAAATAGTTATATCAGAAAATACAAAACAAGCAGCTAATAATAAAAGAGAACTAACAAGCACAAGAAATGAAAATTTAGGTGGTGGATTATTATCTGGTACAGGAACAAATACTTTAGGTGGTATGGTTGGAAGTGCAGCAAATGAGTTTAATTCAAATCTTGGGGTAGGTTTTGGAACAAATAGTTCATCTGCTGATAAAGGAAAAGTTAAAACCGAAGTGGCTGAAACTTTTTCTAGTACAGTATCTGCAATTATTGAAGAAACTTATCAAAATGGTAATTACTATATAAAAGGTAAAAAAGAGATGTTAATTGAAGGTCAAAAGCAAGAAGTGATTATAAGTGGAGTAATAAGACCTTATGATATTACATCTGATAATTCAATCAATTCATCTCAAATTGCAAATTTAAAATTATCATATAATAAAGAAGGTACTGAAGCTGATATTTTAGAGACACCATGGGGATTAAAATTTATGAGAACAATCTGGCCATTTTAATCTAATTTTAAGAAATGTAATGAGATAATTAGAAAAATTATAAGGAGTCTATGTGTTAAGTACATTAAGTGTATCGCAGTCGGGTCTAAATGCTGCAAAAATTGCTGTTGAAAATGTATCTAACAATATAGCTAATGAAAATACTGTTGGATATAAAAAAAGAGTTGTACAACTTAGCGAATTAGAACAAATGAATTCTGGATTTACTGGTCGAGGGGTAAGTGCAGATAATGCTTATAGAATAACTTCTCAATATATGTATGACAAGTTAATTTCAGAAAATTCAAAATTGAGCTATTACAGTAAATCATCTTCTATGTTGAGCAGTGTAGAGGCAATTTTTAAAGAGACTACAAATAGTGGTTTATCTTCTGATTTAAATAGATATTATCAATCTATAGAAAATTTGAGAACTAATCCTAATTCACAGGTATATAAAACAGCTTTGCAAAATCAAGGTACGGTTTTAGTTGAATCATTACAAAATCTTTATACAAGTGTAGAGAATCAACAAAAGAGTGAAAAAAGTGCACTTTATACAAATGTTGGTGATGTTAATGATACTTTAAAGCAAATAGGTATCATTAATGAAAAAATAGGTAAGTATGGAGAAACTAATGACTTACTTGATAAAAGAGATCAATTAGAGTCGGAATTATCGAATTATGCTGATATAAGTGTAAGTAGAGATAATGGTTTTTATGAATTGAAAATTTCTGGTCAAACAGCAATTAGTAATAATACGAATGTAAAAACTTTAAATATAGTAGAAGAAAATACCGTACAAAAAGATAAGTTTAATTATACAAAATTTAATACAATAACAAATACAACGGATATTTTTAATCCATTAAAATATAATGATGATTTTACATTAAGAACAACAGCAAATAATGATGCATTAGATACAAATGATGTTATAACTTACAAATTAAATAATGAATTTGATGTATCCGTATCTATTGGTGAATATGTACCTGATGTTACTAAACCTAAAGATATCATTACAGGATTGTATCCAAATGTTGATTTTGATGGAGATGGTACTGCTGATCCTGTTAGTGCAGACAATGCAATTAGAGCTTTAGTGTTCAAAATAAATACAAATTCTAACACAAAAGATTTAGTTACAGCATACAATGGAGATTATTCTATTGATGCAAATGGAAATAAAATTACAAATAATAGTAAAGATAATTATTTAAGAATTGAATCAAATTTTGGAGGAACTGAAAACCAATTTGATGATAGACTTGCCATTGAAAAAAGAGATAATACAAATCCAACAAAAGTGGATAGTAGAGAATCTATATATAGAAATGATCCAGAAAGTAGTGATGCTGAATCAAGAATTTATCTAGCAATTAATGAACGAGAAGTTCCACTAAAAAGTGGTATATTAAAAGCTCAAGTTGAGAATTTATCTTCTGATTCACCTACAAATAAATTTCAGGTTTATTTAGATAAGTTAGATGCATTTGCTCAAACATTAGCCGATATTTCAGAAAAATATATTAAAACAAGTAGTGGTGAATATATATATGGAGAAGCTGCAAGTGATGAGTCTAAAGGAGTAATTAGTTCTACTGGATTATTTAGTGGTTCAAGTATTAAAACTTTAAAATTTAATGAAAATTTAGTAAATGATTTGACACAAGATAAATTAGATTATTTAGCAACTATTCAATGGAAAACAGATATATCTTATGAAGGTAAAGGACAACTAGCTACTTCAAATCAAAAATCTTCATTATTAGAATTTTATAGGGATATAAAAGTAAATGTATCAGCAGATAGAGAAAATATTAATTTTTCAAAAGATACTCAGAGTAATGTAAAAATGTCAATCCAGTCTTCATATGATCAATTAACAAAAGTTAAAAAAGATGATGAAATGTTGGATTTAATGAAATTCCAAGCAGCTTATACTGCTAATGCCAAAATTGTAACCGTATTAGATGAAATGTTACAAACTTTACTTGGCTTAAAAAGATAAAAGGATAAATTATGGCTAATGGTGTTTTAGGATTAGGTTCAGGGCAAGCATCGACATTAAATAGTGATTTAATTGATAAATTAAAAACTGCAGAAAGAAAATCTACTGTTGAGCCAATAGAGACAAAAATAACAAAAATTGCAACAGAAAAAGAGACTTTTTCTAGTGTTCAAAAGAAAGTAACTGCTCTTTTAGATGCTGTTAAACCTTTTGATTTATTTATATCAGGTGGAGTTACAGCATTTGAACAAAAGACTGCAACTACTTCAGGCGATTCAGCTACATTTGATGCTGCTGATGTAAAATCTTTAAATAAGGGATTTACAACAGTAGATGTAACACAACTTGCTCAAAAAGATGTTTATCAATCTAATGCTGTTAATGCAACAACAAAAAATGCAACAATGACTTCTTTAGGTGATTTAACAATTAGTGCAGGTGGAGTTAGTAGTACATTTATAACAGAAGGGAAAACTTATCAGCAATTAGCAGATGAAATAACTACAAAAACTGGAATGAATGCATCTGTAGAACAAGTTGGAACAGATTCATATAGATTAGTTGTTAAAAGTGAAGACTCTGGAACTGCTAATCAGTTAACAATAACAGGTGCTGCAAGTCAAGCTTTAGGATTTACAACAGATGGTACAGCTGTAAATAGTACAAATCATATATTAACATCTAAAGATATGATGGCAAAAGTTGATGGTGTTGAATATAATGTAGCAAGTAATACGGTTACTGTAAATGGTCTTAAGATTACTGCAAATAAAGTAGGAACTTCAAGTATAAATGTAGTTGAAGATAACACTCAACTAGAAACACAAATGAAAACTTTTGTTGATAAATATAATGAACTAGTTGCATTAGTTGAAACAGAATCTCAAAGTACAAAGTCTGCATTAGGAGATAAATCTTCTATTCGAAATATAATTAGTCAAATTAAAGATAAATTATTTGGTTCTTATGGTGCAACTGGAGATAAAAAATCAGTATTTAATTTTGGAATAGAACTTGATAAATATGGTTCTTTATCATTGGATTCTACAAAATTTAATAAAGCTGTACAAAGTAATATATCAAGCTTAAAGGATTTATTTGCTGGAACTGCTGAAAATAAAGGTTTAGGTACAGTTTTAAAAGAGACTTTAGACAGCATGACTTTTACAGGTGGACTTTTAGATAGTTATGAAAAAGGAATGTTAAAAAGAGAAACAACTTTAACTGATGAAAAAGAAAAAGCTCAAGCTACATTAGATAAAAAATATGAACAATTAGCTCTTCAATTTAGTTCATATGGAACAATAATTACTCAAATGGAATCATCATTCTCTGGATTAAAAATGTTAATCCAACAATCAACAGCTAGTAATTAAATGATTTTTTCATAGAAGAGAGAAATATTATTTTTCTCTTCTTATTTAAGTCAATATGTAATATACTTACGAATAAAAATGATTATTTGGGGATATAAAATATGGGAATAGAAGTATATAATCAGCAAAATGCAGTTTCTGATGATCCTTATGTATTGGTGCTTAAACTTTATGAAGGTGTTATAAAATATCTTTCATTTGTAAAGAGTGCAATGCAAGATGGGAATATAGAATCAAAATTTACTTATATAAATAAATCAATAGCAATTTTTGATGAATTGAGAAATGTATTAGATTTTGATGGTGGAGAAGTTGCTTATTATTTAGATGGTTTATATCTATATCAAATTGAAACATTATTTAGTGCTGGAATTGATGATAACATCAATGCAGTTAATCAAGTTATGAAAGTTACTCAAGGATTGATTGACGCATGGAAAGAAGAGACAGGTCTTTAAAAGCACTCAAAGAGTTAACTTATATTGACTCTTTGGATTCATATGAAAAAGCAGATGCAATAGTAAGATGGTTTGATACTTATTTAAAAGATGATTCAATTGAGAACTTTGATTTAGAGTTACTTGATTTAAAAAGACTTGAAGAGTTGTTTTTTAAGAGTATTAATTTTCTAAAAAATCATAGAGAAGAAACGAGACAAGAAATTATAAAAATGCAAAAAATGAAAAGATTTTTAAAAAATTAATTCATTTAAATCTATACTATTTTTAAAAATATAAGCTCTTATATTTTTAGGAATATTTTTTATCCTACATAACTCTTTAAATTTTTTATCCATAATTTCATTACAAACTGGTGCTATGTAAATATAATTTTCTAAAATTGATATATTTATTTTATGAGAAATTGTAAGCTCTTTTTGCTTTAAAATCTCATTTCTTTGGGCAGAGCTAAGTAAAATTCCTCTTTTTTTTAGACTTAAATCAATAGTTCTAATATTTAAATTATCATCCTTTTGATTTAAAAATATTTCTAATTCATTTATTCTTTTTAGTGAGTTACTTTGAATATTTAAAGAGTTTAAATCATTTTGTAGATATTCAAAAGATTTTTTTACTCCAGAACTAAAATTTTCTAAAAATGGATTTGAGAAATTGTGTCTAAAAAAATTTCGTGTATATTTCTCATCAAAGTTTGATTCATCGATGAAATATTTGTGATTGTTTATTTGTAAGAAGTTTTCTAATTCATCTTTTGTTATATTTAAAAGGGGTTTGTAGATTTTGTAATTATTTTTTTGCTCAAATTCATTAAAGCCTATTAGTTCAACTAATCCAGCACCTTTACTTAACTGCATTAAAAACCATTCTAGTTTATCATTTAGTTGGTGTGCAGTGATTAAGTTTTCATAAGAATTTTCAGAAATTATCTCTTCAAAAAATGAGTATCTTATATCTCTTGCTGTTTTTTCAAAATTTGAATTATTCTCTAGTTTAACATCTTTAATAAAAATAGACTTGTTGTATTTAAGAGCGAGTTCTTTTGCATAAGAGATTTCATCTTTGCTTTGAACTCTTAGATTATAATCAACAATAGCAATATCAAAAGAAATATTTTGTTCAAGTAGTAAAAAAAATAGTGCAACAGAATCAACTCCAGCTGAAAAAGCTAGAAGATTTTTTTGATTCTTAATTGCACTAAAATCTAAGTTCATAACTATTTAATAACAGTTGCTAGAAGTTTGTCCCCAACAAGTTCTGTAACTTTTACTGTGTAGATTTGTCCAAATTTGATTTGTTCACCATCACCTAATTCATTGTCATTGATATAAATTTCCCCATCAATATCTGGCGCCCAAAGAGTTTTTCTAGCACTCAATAGATATTCATGTTCATCACTTTCTCCATCAACATAAACTTCAAAAGTTTTTCCAATTTCATTTTCAAGTGATTCTTGAGTTGTTTGAGCAATGATTTCGCCAATCTCTTCAGCTCTTTCATCAATGATTTCTTGATCTACCATATCTTTTGATAGTGCTGCCGTTGTTCCTTCTTCTGTTGAGTATGAAAATACATTTGCTCTGTCAAATTTGAACTCTTCAATATATTTGCAAAGAGCTTCGTGGTCTTCAATTGTTTCTCCAGGATGACCAGCAATGAAAGTAGTTCTTACAAAAGAGTTTGGTTTGCTTCTCATGTGATTCATAAGTTCATTTAATTTTTCAACACCTTTTCCTCTTTTCATGATTTTAAGCATTGATGGAGTTATATGTTGAAGTGGCATATCAAAATAGTTTACAAATACTTTTGAGTCAGCAATTTTGTCAATCAATGATAAAGTTGTAGTTGATGGATAAAGGTATAAAATTCTAGCCGTTTTAATTCCCTCAATTTTTTCAACTTCTTCAATTAAAAGTTCAAGACCATTTTTTATATCTTGGTCCCTTAAAAAAGATGATGAATCTTGTGATACAAATGAGAAATCTACATAACCTTTTGAAACAAGTGATTTAACTTCTTTTACAAGTGATTCAAGAGTTCTTGAGTGAAGTTTCCCTTTAAATGATGGAATTGCACAAAATGAACAAGCTTGATTACAACCTTCACTTAGTTTTACATAAGCGTGGTATGAAGAACCAGTAATTACCCTTTCATTTTCATCGCTAGCTAAAAATACTTCATTTGAAAAAGCACTTCTTTTTT
>ERZ650302.603-NODE-603-length-20099-cov-16.469567_pt1 | contig 20099 bp, 17 predicted proteins | sample MGYA00376238_ERZ650302 | MGnify/ENA primary metagenome ERZ650302 (study PRJEB26733, sample SAMN07839298) | wastewater metagenome | biome: urban; feature: wastewater treatment plant; material: waste water | place: USA: North Carolina | collected 2016-04-28 ... | reverse complement strand
CTTGTCAATACGCGAACGGTAACCTTCATCTGGACGGAACTGATCGCCAACCTGAGTAAACAACTTGCCGTTAGTAGGCATTAACCCTAATCCGCCCATTGTCCACTCATGGATATGACTGAAACAACCCAAAGTTTCAAAAGTTGGTTGATAACCGGCCTGCCAGCCCATATTTTGATTGTCCGGACTCAGCTTCACCATACTGAAAGGCATCCAAGGTCCCGGTGCAATCATCCATCGAGAATGTGCCGTACCTATTTTGGTATCTACATAGTCGGCAAATGTCTGCATCTTTTGCGGAGAACGTATAATAATACCCTTTTCCAGCAATTGTCCATCTACAAACACTTGATATTCACTCTTTCTACTTTTTTTCACAGCAGGCATAGGTACTTCAAATACATAACGTGCCGTGTCCAACTGCGCAGAAAAAACATCTATACCGTCTAATTTTACACTCAATTTCGGGTTACCGGATAGATGCTCTACATCAACCAATAAAGGCTGTATTTTTGCTCCATCCATTTCCATTTCATATTCTGCCGGAGCCACATTGCGCAAGAAAGCATATTCATTATTCTTTTCCAGAACAAGTTCGTCAGCACCTTCCAAACGTATCTGATCGAAAACAATCCAGCCCCCTTCAAGAACAGAAACAGTGACCATATTTCCACCTTTTTTCAAATCATTGGCTGAAATTGGAAATTCAAGAATTTGTTCCTTGGCATCTTGAAGATTACCCTCCAGTACTCCTTTCGAATGCCCTTTAATTTCAAACTTCTTTTCGGCAGAATTCACCATAACTTTAACCACCGAACGGCTCGGATTGGCATCCACCAAGTCTACCACCAATTTCCATTTGCCATGTTTCGGCAATTTTTTAATGCCAAACAATATATTTGCATCATGAGTTCTCCAACCGGAAGTACTCCATGTACCTCCCCAAGTATCATCAGGCCCTGGCAACACATAAGGGAAATCATTTTTGTCAACAGAAGTCCCCACTAAAAAGTAACGATCTTCATAACCAAAATCATGAGCCAGGAACTTTTTATACTCAGAAGGGCCCAAAGCCAGTTCTGTTCCGGAATTATCCGCAACGCCAATTTGCCATACCACTTTTGCAGCAGTTGCACACATAGCGCAACAAGCAACGATAAAAAAAGATATTATTTTTTTCATATTCATAATGAGTCTTATTATTTTTTGTTATCCGTGAAAACAATCTTATCTACTTAAAAAGCAAACTAACCCTTATATCTTCTTGTCTATCTGTTGTAAAGCAAAAGCACTGTAACGCGAACGCATTAATTGCTCTGCATTTTGAGCAAATTGTTGTTTCAAATGCAAAGGCTGGCAGCATGTTACATATAGTCCATTTCCACATGGGCAATTCTCTGTCAATGTCATTTCAATACTCAAATAAAAATAGCCTTGAGCAAAACGACCGTAATCACGATGGTAAAACTCAGAGGCTATTTAAAACAAACTTAATTATGTATCGGCTAACTTTTCTTTGGCAATAATACGCACTTTTTCAATTTTGTGCCCATCCATTGTAACAACTTCAAAGCGATAGCCATCAGCTTCAACCATTTCCCCATTTTCAGGTAAACGACCTAAATGGAATAACACATAACCAGATAAAGTTGAATATTCTTCACTTTCATCAACCAGATCTTTACCTAATAACAGTGATACATGGCGAATGTCCGTTGAACCTTCTAATAACATTGAACCATCATCCAAACTGGCAGCCACAGCTTCCAATTCGTCTTCATCAGGGAACTCACCTGCGATCGCCTCTAATACATCTATCGGCGTTGCAATTCCCTCGATAGAACCGTATTCATTTAAAACGATGGCAATTTGTAATGGAGCCTGACGTAACTGCTCCATCACCATTAATACTTGTGCATTTTCATGCACAATCACAGGCTCACGTAAGTGTTTACTGAAATCAATTGCACCTGTTTCAATATATTCATTCAACACTTTATGCGTTAAAACAACACCTTCAATATTGTCTAATTCACCACGCGCAATAATCAACCGCGAATGGGTCATTGCCATTAAACGTTCTTTCAATTCTGCAGGATCAGCATCCAAATCCAACCATTCCAATTCTGGACGTGGTGTCATTACCGACTTTACAGGTCGTTCAGATAATCCTAAAACCCCTTGTACGAGTACACTATGATAAACACCGTTGTCTTCATCAAACACTTCGTTAGCATAGGCTTGAGTCGCTAAAACATCTTCGGCTTCTTTATTTTGCCCTTCTGAACTGCCATTACCTTTACTGCCCAACATCCGCAATACCGCAGAAGCTGTGCGATAACGTAAATCAGTCGTCGTGACTAATTTCTCTTGATTACGACGCATGGTCTGGTTGACCATTTCAACTAATACAGAGAAACCAATCGCAGCGTATAAGTAGCCTTTCGGAATATGGAAACCAAAGCCTTCAACCACCAATGAGAAACCAATCATCATCAAGAAGCCAAGACACAGAATGACCACTGTTGGATGCTTATTCACAAAATCCATCAGCGGTTTGGATGCCCAAAGCATAATACCAACAGCAATAATCATTGCCAGCATCATGACACTTTGATGCTTCACCATACCAACTGCAGTAATCACACTATCTAAAGAAAAGACGGCATCTAAAACTACAATCTGAACAATCACCATCCAAAAAGTCGCATGTACAGGATTTTCTTCTTTCAGTGTTTGGTGACCCTCGATTCGTTCATGTAACTCCATCGTACCTTTGAAGAGTAAGAACACACCACCAAACAGCAAAATCAGGTCACGACCAGAAAAGGCATGGTCAAAAATATGGAACAGTGGTTCAGTTAGAGTCACAACCCATGCAATTGCAGCAAGCAATCCTAGACGCATGATTAAGGCGAGAATCAAACCAACTCTACGAGCAGCATTACGTTGTTCTGGTGGTAGTTTTTCTGCCAAGATTGCAATAAATACTAGGTTATCAATACCTAGTACGATTTCAAGCACCACCAATGTGGCTAAGCCAACCCATGCAGCAGGATCAGACATCCATTCAAAAATCATTGATGTGACTCCTCTGCAAAATCAGCAATATCGTTATGAAGTTGAAATTTTAAAAGGTCGGCACAAATAGCCAAAACATTTTTTTTAGGAAATAAGAACAAAGCGGAGCGACAACAACCACTACTCATAGAGGTACATAAATTAATAAAAGGATTTTCAGTATAGGCAAGATTGCAGTGAAATTCATCTTTTTTATGTGCTTGTTGTTTTCAAATTTTTTCTAAAATTCATAATATTGTTTTGTACGTAAAGTGTGCATAAAACTGTCATAAAAGTCATTTAACCTAGACAAGCACAATGAAAATGATAAGGTGAAAATAAACCGAATGAATAGTGTATTTAGAATGACAGATAAAAAAACCATTTCTTCTACTCCCAGAAAAACCACCCAATCTCTTATTGCGTTATATTGCGGTTCTCGTACAGGCAACAAACCCATTTATCGAGATAAAGCCATCGAACTTGCTCAACACATCGCAAATCAAGGTTTTGGAATTGTCTATGGCGGGGCGAGTATTGGCTTAATGGGTCAAGTTGCAGATACTGTACTGGAACATAGCGGTGAAGTAGTCGGTGTAATTCCTGAGTTTATGTTGGACTATGAAATTGCACACAATAAATTAACAGAGCTTCATATTGTTGAAACCATGCATGAACGTAAAGCATTGATGGCAGAACGTGCCAGTGCTTTTATTGCTTTACCTGGTGGTTTGGGTACTTTTGAAGAGATTTTAGAAATAGCGACTTGGGGCCAACTCAATCAGCACCAAAAACCGATGATTATTTATAATGTTAATCGTTTTTATGATGCCTTGATTGCTCAACTAGATCATGCAGTTGAAGAGGGATTTTTACCTCCTCAACATCGTGCCAAAGTGATTATTTGTGATTCGCTTGAACAAATTACCAATGTGATTAAAAATTTGAATAGTCCTACACGTATCGAAGTTTAAAATACTGAGCATAAAAAAACGGATCAAATTGATCCGTTTTTTTATGCTCAGAGTTTATTGAAGATTAACTTGGTAAACAGCCGTTGAACCACTGACTTCATTACCAACCACGAGCAATGGCTTACCATTTGGAGAGTCTTTTGCAGAGACAAAAATCAACCCCTCAGGTCCTAAATCACCATGCTGCGCAATATCTGTTTCTACAAAGTTACGGGTAGTAAAGTATTCAATAAACTTAGGTTTATTCGGCGTGGTGATGTCATACGCCATGATGCCACTCATACGTTCCAAACCAATAAAAGCAAAGGTTTTCTTCCCGATTGTGCCCACAGCAATACCTTCTGGTTCTGGGCCTTTGGCAGCACTTCGCTTATCAAAAGTGACTTCTTCATGATCACTATTAAAGTATTTAGGGAATAACTCTGCTATTTTCTTTTCAAATTCGCTGCCCGAATCCCAAACAAGTTGACCTTGGGTATTCCAGATACTAAATGAACGTGCACCATAGGCATAGAGTTTGTCATAAACCAGATAACCATCTGCATCCAGTTTTGGTGAACCGTCTTGATTCATTTGGTATCCTTTGGTCCACGTCACTTTTAAACGACCTAATTGACCATCTTCACGACAGCCTTTTGCATCTGTTGCCGTTGCGCCACAATAACCAAAAGTTGATGCATTTAATCGTGCACCTTTTACGCCTACAGCGATTTTCTGTAAATGCGCTGGATACTCATCTTTGACTTTATTGGTAAAACCACTACTCTTAAACAGATCTTTAACGCGAATCTCCTCTACAAAGCCCTTACTGGTATCACCACCAAAATATGCCTCAGCGTCTTTTAACCAAGCTCGTGAATCCCCTTCATTGGCAGTCACCAAATAAGTTTGGCCATTCACCTGATAATTCGCAATCGAATCTGGTTGATACATCCCCACTAAACCTGCCCACGGTTTGATATTAATAATTCCCTTATCTTTATCTTTGGTATCAATAACACCATCACCATTACAATCTGTTTTTGGATCACAATCCCGATCACTCACATCTAAAGCATTCTCAACCAAACTATGGTCTTTATAGCCTAATGGATAAATATCGGTGACTTTCTGTTGCGCGATATCTATTCTCGCAATTGCATTATTTTCTTGTAACGTGACCCAAGCGGTTTTGCTATCTGCTGAAATGGTTATATATTCAGGTTCTAAATCTTGAGCAACGCTGGCATTTGGACCAAAGATACGTACTCCTTTGGCCAATAAATCTGACTTTTGATTATTCCATGCACTAAAACCTGCCACACTGGCTTTAGGTTGTTGAATATTGCTGATATCAATAATGCTGATTGAACCTTCAGGATCAACCGAATAATCATCATTCGGTTCTGCTTCATTTGCGACTAAAACCGTTTTAGCATCTGGACTAAAAGTCAGCATATCAGGTAAAGCACCCACACTCACTTTGCTAATAAAACTGAGATCTTTGGCATTAAAAAACACCACCATTCCGGTATCCGTTTTATTCTCAGCTTGTACTGCAATCGCAACAATGCCATTTTTCACAGCAACACTATTTACTTCAGAATTTGCTAAATAAGTTCGTGCTGAAAGCTCTGCAATGTGTACAGGCTGTGCTGGTTTAGATGCATCTAAAACATCGACTAAACCTTTTTGTGCATTGACTACAAATAAGCGTTTACTTACCGCATCATACGCAGGAATCTCAGCTGCACTTTTAACAAACACCTTGGTTTCATAACGCCCTAACAGACTTAACTTAATTGTTTCAGGCGTTGCTTCTACAACCTCTGTTGAGCTCGTAGCGTTATCATTCTCATTACAGGCAACCAACCCTACAGACAACAATGTTGTCAATAAAACTGAAATCTTAAATTTCATCATCAAATTCCATACCCTTATTTTGTATGGTTAATTTAGTGATTTGAGATGCAAGTTCGATGACACTTTAATGTCAGTTCCATGACCACTCTTTGACAATTTTGGTCTTTATTTCCAATAGGGTTGCATTAAACTAGAACCGATTTCTTATGTGTCAGAACTCATGACAACGACAACACACCAAGCTGTAGAGCCCGAATTTCGATGGTTGGTCATATTGGTTTCGATTGGCTTTTTTATGCAAGCCTTAGACACCACCATCGTGAATACTGCAATACCAGCCATGGCGATTCAACTGAATGAAAATCCATTACAAATGCATAGTGTGATTGTCGCCTATGTATTATCTGTTGCAGCCTGTATTCCCTTGAGTGGCTGGTTAGCCGATCGTTTTGGGATTCGTAATATTTATCTCAGCTCTATGGTGATTTTCAGCTTGGCCTCATTGGGATGTGGCTTATCGCAAAACCTAGAACAACTGTTGTTTTTCCGTGTGATTCAAGGTATCGGCGGCGCCTTATTGATGCCTGTAGGCCGTTTGGCTTTATTAAAGCTAATTCCACGCTCCCAATTTCTTTCAGCCATGAGTCTCATGAGTTTGGCAGGGCTAATCGGTCCACTGATGGGACCTACATTAGGCGGTTGGTTAGTTGAAGTCGCAACATGGCATTGGATTTTTCTGATTAATCTTCCGATGGGTATTCTCGGTATGATCATGACATTTAAGATCATGCCCAATCAAAAAGAGCCGACGGTGAAAACTTTCGATTTCAGCGGTTTTATCTTATTAATGGTCGCGATGGTCGGCTTATCCTTAGGCATTGAAAATATGGCCTCCTCACAATATTCAAATCTTGTGAGTATCAGCTTATTGTTGATTGGTATAATTGCCACAGTTAGCTATGCCTATCATGCGCATACCCATCAAAATGCGCTATTTCATGGGCGTTTATTCCGTTACAAAATCTTCTCAATCGGTGTATTAGGTAATTTCTTCGCACGTTTGGGCAGCAATGCTATTCCTTTTATTTTACCTTTGATGTTGCAAGTCGCCTTTGGCTTTGAACCTTTCATTACAGGATTAATGATGATTCCATTGGTCTTGGGTTCATTATTTTCGAAACCAATTATTCGTCCATTAATTCAACGTGTAGGGTATCGTCGTTTTCTACTCACCAATACCATCTTGGTCGGATTATGTATTGCGAGCTTCTCATTAATAACAGCAGTTACACCACTGTGGTTGAAAGTCTTACATCTGTTTATTTTCGGTACATTAAACTCACTACAGTTTGTAGGTATGAATACGCTCACCCTCAAAGACCTGCCGCAACACGATGCCAGCAGTGGTAATAGTTTCTTATCAATGATTATGATGCTGTCTATGAGTATTGGAGTCGCAATGGCAGGCACATTGATTAATCTATTCAGTCAGCACTTTTCAACGACATCGATTAGCAGTGCTTTCCATGCCACATTAATTACACTGGGTTGTATTAACATCATTACTGCAATCATCTTTTGGCAGATCCCGAAAGAAACTACGGATGAGAGCTAACGTTTTAATAAGATGAAAAAGAATAAGGAAACATGAGATGATCATTCCAAAGTATTGGGCTGAAGCGAAAACAAAAACAAAATTTGAAGGAAAACAATATACCATCAAACGCTTTGGTTGGTCAGATCAAAGCCTTGAGGCAGCGCAAATACATGCTGAACAACGTGTTACAGCAGCGATTGAGCAAATAAAAGTAGATCAAAATATTCGCAGAATCGATCATAAAGTTGCCTATAACGGTGCTGAAGGTCTCCCGATCCGAGAAGAGATTGTTGCACAACATGATGATGTGATTATCACGCGCAACACCTATGGAGCTTTATGTTTAAATACACCTGATGTGTTATTTGCAGATATTGATTTTATCTATCATCCCCGCTCTAAACTTTACATGACGGTATTTTTTCTACTACTGGTCATCTCAAGCTTGTGCGCTGTCTATTTTAGTTCATGGCTCATCTTTGGGCTTGGATTCGTGGTATCACTGTTATTGACCAGTTGGATCAGCAAATGTTTATTCAAACTGAAATCGAAATTGAGAGGTACACCAGAGCAGCAGGCTTTGGAGAAAATTAAAACTTTTTCTCAAGATCATCCTACATGGCATTTACGTGTTTATCGCACACCAAAAGGTTATCGTGTTTTGGTGATGCATCAAACCTTTGAACCTCGAGGTGAGGATGCGCAGACCTTATTTCATGCTATTTATGCGGATCCGCATTATGATCTGATGTGTCGCAATCAAAATTGCTTCCGTGCACGAATTAGCCCTAAACCGTGGCGCATTGGGGTTGAGCGTTTACGCCAAGGTGTTTGGCCTGTCAAGGATGAACGCTTAGCACAACGAGAAAGTTGGGTACGCCACTACGAGCAGCATGCTAGACATTACGCTTCATGTAGATTTATAAAACAATTCGGTAGTCAAACGATTCATGAGAAAGCAAAACGAGTACAATCGCTGCATGACGAATACTGTAAATCTAGCACTCAACTCGATATTGCATAGTACAAAACCTCATTATGGCAAAGAAAATACCGAAGTATCCACTCTCTCAGCATTATCCAGCACTGACTAGTATTGCTTTAACAGTGATGCTCGGTATCGTCAGTTATTTTGGACTGTTCTATCAACAAAAAGCCGTAGCACAAGACTATTCAATCCGTGGATTTGATGTATCACATCATCAAGGTGAGATTAACTGGAAAAAGATCTCTCCGATGCAATACCAATTCGTGTATCTCAAAGCCACCGAAGGTGGCGATTTCAAAGATCAAAATTTTCAGCAGAATTGGCTCAAAGCACGTGAAAGAGGTTTACATGTCGGTGCGTATCATTTCTACCGTCTCTGCCGTGATGGCACCGTTCAGGCTGAAAATTTTATCGCTACTGTGCCAAAGAAAGCAGATGCCTTACCACCTGTGATTGATCTTGAATATGACAGTAATTGCATTAATACCTATACCAAAGAGCAGCTACTCAAAGAAATTCAGATCATGAATGATCAACTCCATAAACATTATGGCAAACAACCTATTTTTTATATTTCCAAGACTTTTTACCACATTGTCTTGATGGGTAATTTTAGCAATACCCCATTATGGGTGAGGGATTATGAGGGTAAACCTGAATTAAAAGATGGACGGCAATGGCTCTTTTGGCAACATAGCCAAAGTGGAAAGATAGATGGGATTCCCAAACCTGTTGATCTGAATGTCTATGCAGAGTCACCAAAACAGTGGCGAATCTTTTTAAAACAACAAGGCATCGTAGATGCCAAGTGAACTGCGCAAAATCATCCACATTGATATGGATGCCTTTTATGCATCGGTTGAACTCAGAGAACGCCCTGATCTCAACGGCTTACCTGTGGTGATTTCTTCACATCACCCTCGTGCCGTAATCGCAGCAGCATCCTATCCCGCTCGTGTCTTTGGTCTGCGCTCTGCCATGTCGATGGGGCAAGCTAAAAAACTCTGCCCTCAGGTTGTGGTGATTGAGCCGAATTTTGAAAAATATCGTGAAGTCTCAGCTCAAATTCATCAGATTTTCCAACAATACACTCCTCTGATTGAACCGCTATCATTAGACGAAGCTTATTTAGACGTGACTGAGAATCTAAAAAACATTCTGAGTGCGACTGAGGTCGCTGAACACATTCGTGCTGATATTTTTGCAGTAACAGGACTCACTGCGTCCGCTGGGGTAGCGCCCAATAAATTTTTGGCAAAAATTGCCTCAGATTGGAACAAACCCAACGGCTTGTTTGTGATTAAACCGAATCAAGTCCTCAAATTCATTCAAGATTTAGCACTCAATAAAATTCCAGGAGTGGGTAAAGTCACTCAGGAAAAGTTGAATCAACTCAATCTGCATACACTCGGTGACCTACAAAAAATAGAAGAAAATATACTTATTCATCATTTTGGCAAATACGGAAAACAACTGTATTTATATGCTCAAGGGATTGATCATCGCCCTGTAAAAGCGGAACGGGAACGCCAACAAATATCAAAAGAGATCACTTTTGATGATGATTATACACTTGAACAATGTCATCACACTTGGCAGCCCCTAGCTGGGCAAGTGTGGCGTAGTCTGAATAAAAAACAATTAACTGCTCGGGGAGTCAATGTAAAACTTAAACTTAAAAATTTTCAGGTTTTACAACACAGTAAAAGCTTCAAACAAGCGCTACAATCTGAACAAGACTTAGCACAAGTCATCTTTCAACTACTGAATGAAATGCATATTGACCCGACTTTTCAATTCCGTTTAGTCGGTGTTGGCGTCTATCAATTACAACCCATGCAACAAGAATCTCAACTTTCTTTGTGGTAGTGGCGTTTTTTTACACAAAAGCATATCCCAAACTAAAATTTATGTTTGCTTTTTATGCGGTTTTCAGTACTCTAGGCGGCGCGGTAACATTATCCTTGTTGCTTGCCCTTGCTAAAGAAATCCTCGCTTTTAGCATTTGCTCCTGTGGTTAGCGTGACGATCAAATCCGAATATTACAGGGCACTTCAGGTGTCCTTTTCTTATTTATCTTTTATAAAAATTCTCAACATTAGCTCTCTCGATCCAGAGTTCAGTTAAACTGACATCATAAAATTAGAAAATATTGATTACTGATCATTATGAATCAAAAACAAATTCTCTGTATTGAAGATGAAGCTGCCATTGTGTTACCACTACGTTATGCGCTTGAACGTGAAGGTTGGAGTGTCAGTTGGGCAAATACAGGAACGCAAGCACTCGAATTACTCTCTCAACAGACTTTTGATTTTATTATTTTAGATGTAGGTTTACCTGATCTCAATGGTTTTGAAGTCTGCAAACAACTGCGTCAAAAATATCAAACACCTTTATTATTTTTAACAGCTCGCGATGATGAAATTGATCGGGTTGTCGGTTTAGAAATCGGTGCTGATGATTATTGTACCAAGCCTTTTAGTGCACGTGAAATTGTGGCAAGGATTAAAGCCTTTTATTTTTCCAGCAACGCAGGCTGGTTCGCATGGAAAGCTTTGCTGCCTGATTTATACAAAATTACACTGTAGTTAGGGGCCATGCAGTACAATCAGCCTATGTTTTTTCATTAGGTTACCATTATGTCTGTGCAAAGACTGCATGTCACTTCACGTTATTGCGAAGTCGCAATTTCAGGAAATCTAGTTCATTTGGCAGGTCAACTGGCAGATGATACCAGTGTCGATGTTACTGCACAGACACAACAAACTTTAGATAATATCGATCGTTTACTCGCAGAAGCAGGTACAGACAAAACGCATATTTTATCTGTACTTATTTTTCTAAAAGACATTGAACAAGATTATGCAGCAATGAATGCGGTTTGGGATGCATGGATTGCTGAAGGTCATCCCCCAGCACGTACCTGCGTAGAGTCTAAACTGTATACGCCAGATGTTTTGGTTGAAATGACCGTGACAGCAGTACGTCCATAATCAATTAAGATGATTTTGCTGCTAGAACATTATATTTCATAACTCGTTCCGTTTTCGGCATTGTGGTTGCTGTGATTGAAACAGGCATGATCGGTTCAAATAGATCAGGAACTAAGTTCTCACGTAACTCTTGCTCCGTTGGAATACTGCTATAGCGCAATACTCGATAACCCGCTAATTCTAATAAGCTGTCTTGATAATGCTTTTGATGTAGACGATTCACATATGACTCGTCTGCAATCTCAATAATTGCAAGCACTTGATGTTGCTGATCAAGTACGACAAAATCAGCAACTAAACCTTGATACTTACGACGCGTATGTGCAAATTTTGTCGTTAATAGCGCATCAAAAGAAACATGCGCCAAAATCGTATGACGAGGTAATACAGCTTGTAAACGCATCAAGGTAATTTGCTCAGAAATATTGAGAATACCACGGCGTTTTAATGGACTATCTTGACGCCGATTAGGATGTAGACGTCGAAACACAAGTGCTGTAATCAACAGCAATCCAACTATTGTTATGAAATAATACATTTCTAACGAATCCCTTTAGATTTTTTATAATCATTTTGGCTTTGAGCCATTTTTTTAATCAGTAACAACGATAGTTAAAGTCATTTTAGCAGTGTAACTTAAATTTTTTTAATCGTGTTTCACTCGTCGACCAAAGTCGTAAAAGCATCCTGCATCTATATTTATAATCATCAGTAGGCAAATATTCAAGCGGATATTGTCAGTATATGTTTCGATAAATTGTACTTTTATAACCAGATTGTGACTACCCTACCATTTATGTATAAAAAAGAAGGCATCATGACTGATGCCTTCTTTTTATTGATTTAACGCTTTGGTTTCACTTTAGGTTTTGATTTTCCTGAGAATGGTTTTTTGTCACCTGTTTCACGTGGCGGTAAACCTGTATGTTGCGTTAAGATCTGCCCTTTTTGTGGACGTTTCTGACCTGATTGTGGCTGAGATTGCGCTTGACCACGCTTCGCTGAATCACCTGCAACAGTTGAGTTCTTTTTACGTGCAGATTTATATTCACCTTCAGCCGTACCTTGTGGCTGATAGGTTGGGATCAGATGCTGCTTCGAATTACCAATTAAATCCGAACGCCCCATCTCTTTCAGTGCTTCACGTAACAAAGGCCAGTTATTTGGATCATGATAACGCAAGAATGCTTTATGCAGACGGCGACGCTTTTCACCTTTCACAATATCGACATTTTCAGTATAACGTGCCACTTTAGACAACGGATTTTTGCCTGTGTAGTACATCGTGGTCGCAGTGGCCATTGGTGATGGGTAGAAGGTTTGTACCTGATCAGCACGGAAACCATTTTTCTTCAACCAAATCGCCAAGTTCATCATGTCATAATCGGTGGTACCCGGATGCGCTGCAATGAAGTATGGAATGAGATATTGTTCCTTACCTGCTTCCTTACTGAAACGCTCAAACATTTGTTTAAAGCGGTCATACGTCCCAATTCCCGGTTTCATCATCTTCGACAATGGACCTTGTTCAGTATGCTCAGGTGCAATTTTTAAATAGCCACCCACATGATGCTGTACCAATTCTTTCACATATTCAGGGTTCAATACCGCAAGGTCATAACGTAGACCAGAACCAATCAAAATCTTCTTCACACCTTTGATTTCACGCGCTTTACGATAAAGCTGAACAAGAGGTGCATGATCGGTATGTAGGTTTTGACAAACCCCTGGATAAACACAAGATGGCTTACGACAATTTTTTTCAATTTCAGGGTCGTTACAATGCAAACGGTACATGTTTGCAGTTGGACCACCTAAGTCTGAAATGATGCCTGTAAATTGAGGTGCCGTATCACGGATCTTTTCAATTTCACGTAAAATTGAATCTTCAGAACGGTTTTGAATAATACGACCTTCATGTTCAGTAATCGAACAGAAGGTACATCCACCAAAACAACCACGCATGATATTGACCGAGAATTTGATCATATCAAAGGCTGGGAAACGTGCATTTCCATAAGAAGGATGCGGTAAACGTGCATAGGGTAAATCAAACACATAATCCATTTCCTCAGTGGTCAGAGGAATTGGTGGTGGGTTGATCCAGACGTCCCGCTCACCATGACGCTGCACTAAGGCACGTGCATTACCCGGATTGGTTTCCAGATGCAAGATGCGGTTGGCATGGGCATATAACACATGATCATCAGCAACGGCTTCAAAAGACGGTAAACGAATCACGGCCAATTCACGTGGCGGTAACTTATGTTTAATCGCTTTGGATGGCGCAGGTTTTAACTGTACGATCTGCGTATCTGGATCAAGTTGATCCCCTTCACGAACGATTGGATTGGCAACGATTTCTTTTTGGAAATTTTGATACTGCGCTAATGAGTTACCTTTTTCTTTTTCAACTTCACAGCCATCAATATCTTCAGTCATGACATAAGGATTAATAATTGGATCGACACGTCCAATGGTATCCACGTCATTACTGGCAATTTCAACGAATTTCGCTTTAGATGCTTTATTATGCTTATTAATAATAAATGCTGTACCACGAACATCTGTAATTTCGTGGATTTTCTCACCTTTGGCTAAACGATGCATCACATCGATAATCGCACGCTCGCCATTACCATACATCAATAGATCAGCTTTTGAGTCCATCAAAATAGAGCGGCGAACTTTGTCAGACCAATAATCATAATGTGCAATACGACGCAAGCTGCCTTCAATACCACCAAGCAAGACAGGAACGTCAGGAAAAGCCTCACGGCAACGCTGACAGTAAACTGTTGCTGCACGGTCTGGACGCTTATTTGCTTCATTGTTTGGCGAATAGGCATCATCGGAACGAATTTTACGATCTGCCGTATAACGGTTGATCATTGAATCCATATTCCCTGCGGTCACACCCCATGCAATGGTTGGCTTGCCTAGAACACGGAAGCTCTCTGCGTTGGTCCAATCTGGTTGTGCAATGATTCCGACACGGAAGCCTTGTGCTTCAAGTACACGCCCAATCACACCTGATACAAAAGATGGATGGTCAATATAGGCATCACCACAAACCAAAATAAAGTCACACGCATCCCAGCCGAGTTGATCCATTTCTTCTCGTGACATCGGCAAAAATGGTGCGGGTTCAAAACACGACGCCCAATATTTGTCGTAATCAAACAACGCTTTTGGCGCGGTCTGCATAGTATAGGCAGTAGACATGGCTTGCGAATCTCGGCTAGCAGATGGAGGAGAGACATCTAAAGATGAAAGCCGATCATTTTAGCATGAATTCAATTCATTTTTATAGATCAAAAAACAAACAGAAGCATTTCCCCAAAAAGTATTTGTAACTTATTGAGGAAATAGCATCATAAAATGTTGATAATTATACTTCTTCGTTCAAGAAGCCTTCTTTAATTTCAGAAGGTAAATCTTGATGCCACCACGTATAAATAGAAGCTTTAATTTCTTCATCTTCATCAGGATCATTCAATGGTTCATCATCTTCACGAATAAGCTCATCGCCATCAAATTTGAACCAAAACTCCCATGGATCATCATCACCACAGCCCCAAGCTTGTGCATGAATATCAGGTAATAAGCCTTTTAAAAATAATAAAATATTTTCAATGTTTTCATCGCCATTTGAGCCATGGGTAAAATCTAGGACAGCAAATCCATCAACATAGTGCAATGTCTCTGGCGCAAGATCATGTTCAATCGAATCAATCAAATCAACTAGCTCTTGAGTAATCTCATCCGCTTGCGGATTGATGAGTAAAGCTGTCTGAATGAACTTTTCTTCATCTCCATGATGTGTGGTAAATAAGACCTCTAATTGTCCCATGATTGTTGAGTCAGGATGCTTATAATAAACACGACTATGTAATTCCATCTTATCTCCCCCAATTTTAATATTATCTCTACACCCAAATAGGTGCTTGTTTAAATTACTAAATTTTCAGGACTTTTATCAAGTTTATGCGACTTTATTTGTCGTTTTAGTTTCGTTTTTCATTAAGTGTATCGCGAGCGCAAAACCAATCACTAAGACCACTCCGACACTCAAATTAATTCCAATCCATCCAAAATGCTCCCAGACCAAACCACCACTACTCCCAAGCAAACTTGAGCCGATGTAATAGCAAAATAAATACAGCGAAGAAGCAACTGCCCGATATTGTACCGCCTGAACGGAGACCCAACTACTGGCTGTCGAATGTGCCGCAAAAAATGAAAAAGTGAAAATCGTCAATCCCAGTAAAATTGCCCAAAGCGAAGGAATAAGCGTAATGAACAGACCAACCATCATGCTAAATAATAAAAAAGGCAGCACTTTTGCTCGACCATATTGATACCCCCATCGCGCAGCTTTCGGTGAACTATAAATTCCAGCAAGATAAGCAATCGAAATCAAACCAATCCATGTTTGTGATAAATGAAATGGCGCTTCTAATAAGTGGTAACTGATATAGTTAAAAACTGTGACTAGGCAGCCCATTAAAATAAAGCCTTGGGCAAATAAAATTCGTAGTTTCGAGTCTTTTAAATTTTGCTCAAATGCAGCCTTAAAACGGGAAAAGCGAAAAGGGTAGGGTTTAAAATGCTGTGATTTGGGCAACAATAAATAAAATAGACAAGCAATAATAAAATTTAGAAAACCAATGATATAGGTTGCAGATTGCCAAGAAATAAAGTCAACCAATACCCCTGCAATTAAACGTCCACCCATGCCGCCAATCGCTGTGCCAGAGATATACAATCCCATCGCAAAACCGATATCTTTCTGCGCAATTTCTTCGCCGATATAAGTCATTGCAACGGCTGCGACCCCACTCACGGCTAAACCAATGAGAATACGGGTGCTGAGAAAAATCTCCCAAATTGGAAACGAAGCACTAATCAATAAGAGAATCGAAACGAGGAATAAGGCACAAACCATGATCGGTTTACGTCCAAAACGATCAGAAATAAAACCTGTGAATAACAGACCAATTGCTAAGGCGACGGTAGAAAAGGATAAAGGAAAACTACTATGCGTCGGTGTAACCTGAAAGAATTTTGCAAAAATTGGCATCATGGGTTGTACACAGTACAACGATGAAAAGGATGCAAAACCAGCAAAAAATAAAGACCATAAAATCGCAGTAAACGATTTTGAACCATATTCGATATGGGTTTTGACAATGTCCGACATAAATCAGCTTTTTCTACAGGTCTGGTTTGATTTTAGTCCCTTTTAGACTTCCTGTAATGGCTGCCTTTAAAAAAACCTGAAAAGTTGGGCATTGCATATAGTTTTCTGCAAAATGACCCTATATTTTGTAGGCTAAAACGTACACGAGTTGGGGTAATTAGCGAATATACGACTAAAGTTTAATTATCTATGATATTAGTCATAAAGAGATAGGATGTCTCATTCAGAACAACAAGAAACACAGGATGTGGTCGTTGACAGGAGTTAACGGCAAGAAACCAAATATGAAAAAGCCTCGACAGGATGTCGGGGCTTTTTCTATTGATAAAGAGATATTCACATGATCATAAAGTAACTGTTATTGACTCATTTATTCGTGGTTAATACCATCCATTTAACTTAACGCTAACGGTTTATTATTTTGCAATTCATCTCCATTCACCATGATCAACAACGATCTATAAAAAAATTAAAAAGGCTGATTATTCAAATAAGTTTGATTGTGATTGCAATCAATATGACAGCTTGCAGTAGTTTAAGTGGATCATTCGCCAATCGCTCTACTCAGTTGTCATCTGGACTACAAAATGCCTATTCTGTTTCTCCAAATACAGCAAATCGCTTATCCCCAATGATCGTGCAAAATGCAGAGCGTTATGATGTATCACCCACTTTACTCGCTGCGCTCATTCGCCAAGAATCAAATTATAATAGTTCAGCACGCTCCCCTACAGGTGCGATCGGTTTAACTCAAATAGTTTCGACTCATTGGCGCCAGTCTTGTCCTGGCAATCTTTATGATGAAAATACTAATATTAATTGCGGTGCATATATCCTATCGGCCTATTATAAATCTGCAGGCAGTTGGTCAAAAGCCGTGGCGTATTATAATGTTGGGCCATCAGGTTATGAACGGAGTTTTTGGACACGCCATAAAGGTAAAAAGTATGCTCGTTCAGTAAAACGTCATGAAAAAATCTTAAAAAAAGCCCTATAAAATAAAGAGTAAATAAGAAACCATGCTCTTAGGCATGGTTTTTATTCGCTGAATAATGAAATTATGCTTCGTCAAACAAACCTTCAAATAACACCGAAGACAAATAACGCTCACCACTATCAGGTAAAATTACAACAATCGTTTTGCCTGCATTTTCTGGACGTTCAGCAATCTGGCCCGCCGCCGCCAATGCCGCGCCGCTTGAAATACCCACTAAAATTCCTTCTTGCATTGCACATTTTCTTGCCCACTCAATCGCATCCGCACTATTCACTGGCAACACTTCATCGACCAAGTTTAGGTCTAAGTTTTTAGGAATAAAATTCGCACCAATCCCTTGAATTTTATGCGGTGCTGGTGTAATGCTTTCACCATTTTTAGTTTGGGTAATAATTGGAGATTCAGCAGGTTCGACTGCAACAGAATAAATTGGCTGATTTTGAACTTGCTCAAAATAACGTGAAATTCCTGTAATTGTTCCACCAGTACCAACACCCGCAACTAAGATATCCACTTGTCCATTGGTTGCCTGCCAGATTTCAGGACCAGTCGTATCAACATGAATTTGAGGGTTGGCTGGATTTTCAAATTGTTGTGGTAGGAAATAAAGCTCAGGATTTTCAGTGGCTAAACGAACAGCTTCATCCACCGCACCTTTCATGCCCTTAGCAGGCTCGGTCAAAACCAGATTCGCTCCTAAAGCTTTTAATACTTTTCTACGCTCTAAGCTCATACTTGCTGGCATAGTTAAAGTAATAGGATAACCTTTTGCCGCTGCAACAAACGCTAAAGCAATACCTGTATTACCGCTAGTCGGTTCAACAATATGCATACCCGTTTTAAGTACACCACGTTTTTCCGCATCCGCAATCAACGCTGCGCCTATACGGCATTTTACTGAAAATGCGGGATTACGGCTTTCCACTTTTGCCAATACTGTAGCATCTGATTTAATCAAGCGATTGATACGAACTAAAGGTGTATTACCAATGGCTTCGGCATTGTTTGCATAAACAGCGATACCTAGGTTGGCAGGCGTTGGAAATTGCTGATCGGTCGACATGTTATTTCCTTATTAGATTTGGAATGATTCTTAAGCATTATAGGCTTGTGAATCTAAGAGGAAAGTAGAAAACATTAAGATTTATGAAAAGTTTTTCCCATATTCATAGTTTTCTTCGCCGATTATGCACCCGTAAACCATGAGAAAAACACATAGTCATCGGACGTTTCATAAAATATCTCTATCTCATTCCAATCTGCTGTTAATCCTAATGCTAATTTTATATCTGAAGAAATAGGTAAAGTAAAACTTTCAACTGGAGTAACCTCCACACCGTTATGATAAATTCCCCAACGATCAGAGTATTTTAGATTTTTCGCATTCTGATTTTTCTTTATTAATTTTTGGATAGAATACACTATCCATTGTGTTTGTTCTTGTACTTCTAATTCAGTTAGTTTTTTAAAATTAGCTTTCTCTAATATAGGTAATAGCCAAATATCAAAAATATTTTTTAAATCTGTTGTAGTTGTTTCAAGAATATCCCATTCTTCATAAAAATGAAGTTTATGAATAACTAGTATTATAAATGCTTCTAATGAATTCAAACCTTGTGATTTTTTACAAATAAAATAGACAGCATCACACATCCCTTCATCGAAAGTCCTATATTCAACTCGATCAATGTGTACACGGGTAGAATTAGATAGTATATTTTTACTTGTTTAAAATTTGATTTAATTTTTTCTAATGAGATTTCATCCATAACATCTTCTTAATCAATGACAATCATATAATTAAAATAAATGTAACATAAAAAACACCCCTAACCGTTAGGTTAGGGGTGTTTATATTTAAAAGCTGGCGATGACTTACTCTCACATGGCAAGTGCCACACTACCATCAGCGCTAAGAGGTTTCACTTCTGAGTTCGGGAAGGGATCAGGTGGTTCACTCTTGCTATTGTCGCCAGCAAACTGTTGTGGTGTTTTGGGGTCTTATTGATCATGTTGTGTTTTCACTTCATGTCTGCCTTACTTACGAACCAAAGAGTTATTAACGGATTAGATATTGAGTCTAACTTTGTGTTCAGCATTTTAACTAGTTTTCACACTAAATCAAGTTGTGTATTGAATTTATCTTGAATACAACAACTGTTTGGGTGTTGTATAGTCAAGCCTCACGAGCAATTAGTATTGGTCAGCTTCACATATCACTATGCTTCCACATCCAACCTATCAACGTCGTAGTCTTCAACGGCTCTTTAGAGGACATAAAGTCCTAGGGAAATCTTATCTTGAGGTAGGCTTCCCGCTTAGATGCTTTCAGCGGTTATCCCTTCCGAACATAGCTACCCGGCGATGCGACTGGCGTCACAACCGGTACACCAGAGGTTCGTCCACTCTGGTCCTCTCGTACTAGGAGCAGATCCTCTCAAA
>ERZ650302.602-NODE-602-length-20160-cov-19.772594_pt1 | contig 20160 bp, 17 predicted proteins | sample MGYA00376238_ERZ650302 | MGnify/ENA primary metagenome ERZ650302 (study PRJEB26733, sample SAMN07839298) | wastewater metagenome | biome: urban; feature: wastewater treatment plant; material: waste water | place: USA: North Carolina | collected 2016-04-28 ... | reverse complement strand
AGCCGCACATGTCCAAGGTGCTGGAAACCCTGCTGATTGCCGAGCGGGCAGAGGCCGCACAGCGCTGATGTCATGATGGTGCATCAACCTGAGTCTGCGGCCACCCTGGTGGCGCTCCAGTCGGTCAGCCAGTGCTATCCAGGCCGGCAGGGCATGGTCAAGGTGCTGGATGAGGTGTCGCTGTCGGTGTGTCAGGGGGATTTCATCGCCATTACCGGTGAATCTGGTTCAGGCAAGAGCACTTTGCTGAATATTATTGGCTTGTTGATGCCGCCTTCGTCTGGCGTGGTGAGCTATCAGGGGCGGCCGGTGAGTTTCGGTCGGGGCGCCGAGGTGGCCCAGCGTGCTGCGGGTCGGCCTATTGGCTTTGTGTTTCAGCAGTTCAATTTGATTCCATCACTGTCCGTGCTGGATAACGTGGCCCTGCCCTTGCTGTATCAGGGGCTGGCGCCAGCAGTGCGGGCGGCGCAAAGCCTGGCCGTGCTGGAGACGCTGGGCATTGCCGACAAGGCGGGGCAACGGCCGGATGATTTATCTGGCGGGCAAAAACAGCGGGTGGCGATTGCCCGTGCCTTGGTGGCGCAGCCCGCGCTGATGATTGCCGACGAACCCACCGGCAGCCTGGACCCACGCCATGCCGATGAGGTGATGACTTTGCTGTGCGAGCTGAATCAAGCTGGCATGGCGCTGGTGATGGTCACCCATGATCTGGCCCTGGCGGCGCGCGCCAAATCGCGCTGGCGGATTGCCGCAGGACGGATTGTCCATGATTAAGCCCCGCACCCTGTGGCTGGCGGCGGAAGCGCTGCGCAATATTCAATTCTCCCGCACCCGCATTGTGCTGACCTTGGTTGGCATTGTGATTTCCACTGCGTCGGTGGTGGCGATTCTCACCATTGGCTGGAATGCCGCCACTGAGTCGGTGCGCCGTTTTTCCAGCTTGGGGGCCAATTTGTTTGTGGTCAGCAATCTGGAGCAAGGGCAGGTGGCCTTGTACGCCGATATGGAGGCCGAAAAGCAGGCTTTGCGCGCGCGCTTTCCGTTTGTGCAAGGTGCGGCATGGGTGTTTTCTTTATCCAGTCGCGCCAAGGGCGGCGCGCGCCAGGCGGATGCGGTGCTCTACGCGGGCGATGCGCAGTTTCGACCCATGGTGTCGCCGCAATGGCGGCAGGATGGGCCGAGCGCGGGCGTTTGGGTGGGGGCCGGCTTACTGGCGGAGCTGGGCTTGCCCGCCCGGCCTGGTCCAGATGTTGGCCTGCGGCTGGAGGGGCGTTATTACCCGGTGGCCGGGGTGTTTGCCGAGCTGGACAATATTCCATTTGTGGATATCGACGCGCGCAATGCGGTGATTTTGCCGGCATCCGCCACCCGTCATCTGTTTCCCGGCCCTGCTTTTGCCCGCATGCTGATTCGGGCGCCGGCAGCGCAGGTGAACGAATCCACCGCCAGCGCCTTGCGCGGGTATTTTGTTCAGCGCGGCTTTGTTGCCGCCGAGGTGAATTATCCCGCCAAGATCATTGAATCACTGAAAACCCAACAACAGTTGTTTGCCTGGTTGCTGGCCGGGGTGGCGTTGATTTCAGTGGTGGTGGCAGCGGTAGGGGTGATGAGCAGCACGTTGTCTGATTTGGCGGATCGTCGGCGAGAAATTGCCATTCGGCTGATTGTGGGCGCCTCGGTGCGCGATATTTTCTGGATGCTGTCGGTTGAAGCCTTGGCGCTTAGCTTGCTGGGCGCGGCGGGCGGCGTGGTGGTGGGTTTGCTGTGTGCGGCGCTGGCGGCTTGGCTGGCCGGTTGGGCATTTGCCGTGCATGGTGGCTATGTGCTGCTGGCGGTGCTGTGCTCCAGCGGCATTTGCCTGGGGTTTTCTTTGTTTCCTGTGCGCTATCTGATGCGCCCCTCAATTGTTGAAGCCTTGCGCGCTGAGTCATAGCACGCCGTTCCTTAAGAGTCGCTCACAAAACCCCCTGGCGTTGTTGTGTGACCTTGCCGTACTACCCGTACTGTCTGCGGTCACACGCCTAGCCAAGGCCGCTTCGCTGGGTTTTGTGAGCGACTCTTAAATACTTGTCCACGCGACAGAACCGCACTGTCCACACCCCAGGGGGACAGGGGTGTGAACCGCCTGTGGACAAATCATCCAGCTGGCTGATTTATCATGACTTTTCTGTGTTGCCTATTTTTTGGGCAGTGGGGTGGGCATCCACACCGGCGCGGGAGAGAAGTGTGCACCGGTTGTGGATAAAGCAGTTTATTGATTGATTTTTAAGCAAAAACTTTTATTGCACATTTTTTACGCAGATTCTGCCGCCGGCAGCAGCTTGCCGGGGTTGAGAATCCCGTCGGGGTCGAACACCTGGCGGATGCCGCGCAGGTAGTGGATTTCTTCGGCGCTGCGCGTCACCGGCAGGTAGTCGCGCTTGAGCAGGCCCACGCCGTGTTCGGCCGACATACTGCCCTGATAGCGCGCCAGCACGTCAAACACCAGGCTGTTCACCCGCTCGCAGTGGCCACGGAAGGTGTCGATGTCCATGTCCAGTGGGCGCAGCACATTGATGTGCAAGTTGCCGTCGCCAATATGGCCAAACCACACCACGTCAAAATCCGGGTATTCGCGCGCCAGCAGCGCGTCCAGCTCGGCGATAAAGGCCGGCGCGCGTGAGATCACCACTGAAACATCGTTTTTGTACGGGGTGCGCGGAGTGATGGATTCGCTGATGTCCTCGCGCAGCCGCCACAGCGCCGCCGCCTGCGTGTCGGATTGGCTGATCACGCCATCGGCCAGCCAGCCGGCGTCCACGCAGGCCTCAAACGCCGCCAACGCGGCGGGTTCGTGTTCGGCGTCGAATTCCAGCAGCGCGTAATACGGCGTCACCGTGTCAACGGCGCGGCGCACATGGCCGCGCGCCAGCACCGCTTGCTGGGCGGCTTCGGAGAAAAACTCAAAGGCGTTCAGCGTCAGCCGGGCGCGAAAGGCGTGGAACACCTGCAAGATGTGCTCCAGCGCCGGCGCCGCACACACCATCACCCGCGCCGGGGCCGGCGCGCGCGCCAGGCGCAGGGTGGCGTCCACAATCAGGCCCAGCGTGCCTTCGCTGCCGACAAACAAATGGCGCAGGTCATAGCCGCTATTGTTTTTCACCAAGCCCTGGTTCAGCCGCAGCACATCGCCAGCGCCAGTCACCACGGTGAGCCCGGCCACCCAGTCGCGGAACATGCCGTAGCGCACCACCTTGATGCCGCCGGCGTTGGTGGCGATATTGCCGCCAATGCACGACGAGCCGCGCGAGGCAAAGTCCACCGGAAAATACAGCCCCTGCGCCAGGGCGTACTGTTGCAGGCTTTCGGTCACCACCCCGGCCTGACAGCGCACGGTGGCGGCCACCGGGTCAAAATCGCTGATCTCGCGCATCTGCTCGAACGACACCACCACTTCGCCAGCCACCGCGCAGGCGCCGCCAGACAGGCCGGTGCGCCCGCCCGAGGGCACCAGCGCCAGCCGCTCGGCGCGCGCCAGCTGCACCAGCGCCTGCACTTCGCCCAGGCTGCGCGGAAACACCACGGCGCTGGCCGCTGGGGCGTAATAGCGCGTCCAGTCGCGGCCATATTGTTGCAGGCTGTCGGTGTCGGTGCGGATGCGCGTGGGGTCAATCACGGCGGCAAGGCGGGCGGCAAGGTCGGTCATGGTGGGTGAGTCCGTGGAGGAGGGGCTAAAAAAGTTTTGCAGGGCTGGGGCTGGCAAAATACAGAATACCTGATAAATTTACTCAAGAATTCAGCAAAAAGGAAGCCTCCCATGCAAAGCTATTCGCTCGACAAGGACAAAATCAAGGTGCTGCTGCTGGAAGGCGTGCACCAGACCGCCGTGGAAGCGTTTCAGGCCAGCGGTTATGTCACGCTGGATTATCACGCCAAGGCGCTGCCCGAGGCGGAATTGTGCGCGGCGATTGCCGATGCGCACATTGTCGGCATCCGCTCGCGCACCCAGCTTACCGAGACGGTGTTTGCCGCCGCGCGCAAGCTGATGGCGGTGGGCTGCTTTTGCATCGGCACCAATCAGGTGGACTTGGCCGCCGCCGCCCGACGCGGCGTGCCGGTGTTCAATGCGCCGTTTTCCAACACCCGCTCGGTGGCTGAATTGGTGCTGGCGGAAATCATCATGCTGATGCGCGGCATTCCGCAGCGCAATGCGCTGGCGCATCGCGGCGGCTGGCTGAAATCGGCGGACCACGCTTACGAGGTGCGCGGCAAGACGCTGGGCATTGTCGGCTATGGCCATATCGGCGCACAGATCAGCGTGCTGGCGGAAAACCTGGGCATGCAGGTGGTGTTCTACGACATCGAAACCAAGCTGCCGTTGGGCAACGCCCGCCAGCTGCCCAGCCTGGAGGCGCTGCTGGGCGTGGCCGATGTGGTGACCCTGCATGTGCCGGAAACCGAACAAACCCGCCATTTGATTGGCGCGGCCGAGCTGGCGGCGATGAAGCCGGGCAGCCATTTGATCAACGCCTCGCGCGGCACGGTGGTGGACATCGACGCGCTGGCCGCCGCGCTGCACAGCAAGCATCTGCATGGCGCGGCGATTGATGTGTTTCCGCTGGAGCCGCAAGCCAATGGCGATGAGTTCCTGTCGCCGCTGCGCGGGCTGGACAATGTGCTGCTCACCCCGCACATCGGCGGCTCCACCCAAGAGGCGCAGGCCAATATCGGCGCCGAGGTGGCCAGCAAGCTGATTCGTTATTCGGACAATGGCTCGACCCTGTCGGCGGTGAACTTCCCGGAAGTCTCGTTGCCTGCCCACGCCGACAGCTGCCGCTTGCTGCATATTCACCGCAACCAGCCCGGCATGCTGGCGCGCATCAATGCGCTGTTCTCCGGGCAAAACATCAATATCCGCGCGCAATATCTGCAAACCAGCGGGGACTTGGGCTATGTGGTGATCGACGCCGACAGCGCCGCCAGCAGCACCGCGCTGGCCATGTTGCAGGCGATTGAGGGCACGCTGCGCTGCCGCGTGTTGTATTAAAGCGGCGCGCGGCTGCTGCGGCGCGCCATCGGCGACGCTGGCATGGGGGGGAATCCTCACTTATGATGAGGTTATTGCATCGTCGGCGGGGTACGCATGACACAGCCAGATCCCTTCCACGACCCATTGTCGCGGGCGTTCGGCTCGGCCGAACTGGCCGGGATTGTTCAATTTTGTAATCAGGCCAGCCGCGCCGACGTCTGCGCCGCCGTGGTGCGCCTGGTGGCGCAGCTGCGCGACGACGAGGTGACCCTGCCGGGGTTTCCGCCGCGTCGCGCCTGTCCGGGCCACCCCGGGCAGTGCCAGCCGGATTTTCATGCCGCGCTGACCTCACTGGAAAGCGAACTCACCCAAACCCAGGCCAGCCTGGCGCGCCTGTCGGCCGCCGTGGCCAGCCTGCGCGCCCGCACGCCCGATTGGCAGGGCGGCGCCAGCCCGGATGAACTGGCCGCTGGCCTGGAGCATTGGCTGCATCGTCAGCCAAGCCACGCCATTCAGCAACCGCCGCAGGCGCGCAACGCGCCTTACGCTGCGGCTGATCTGGCGGTGCTGCTGCCGGCGCGGCTGGCCACGGGCAAGCCGTTTTCGCTGTTGTGCCTGAGCCTGGATCATTTTGCTTCGCTGCGCCTGCGCCATGGCGCGGCCTTGGCCGAGCGTTTGCTGTCGCAGCTGGGCCAGCGCCTGCTGGCGCATGTGCCGCATGATCAGGTGGCGCATCTGGGGCAGGACGAGTTCGCCATTTTGAGCGAGCATATTGATGACAGCGCAGGCCACGCCGCTCGCCGGGTGTTGCAGCGGGTGGGCATTGAACTGAAAATTGACGGCGAGCGTTTTGCCTTGTCGGCCAGCGTTGGCGTCAGCCAGTTTCCGGCGGATGGCGAGGACGCCGAAACCTTGCTGCTGCGAGCGCGCCAAGCCACGGCGGCGGCGCGCCGCGCCGGCGGCGCCACGTGGGCGCGCTATCATGCCGAGCACACCCCCGCCCAGCAGGCGCGCGAAGCACTGGAAAACGACCTGCGCCTGGCGCTGGGCCGCCCGGACGAAATGCATCTGCATTATCAGCCCATCATCAATTTTCGCACTGGCCAAGTGGTGTGCATGGAGTCTCTGGCGCGCTGGCAGCATCCGCGCCTGGGCATGGTCAGCCCGGAGCGGTTTATCCCGATTGCCGAAGAAAGTTCTTTAATCGTTGCCCTGGGCCATCGCCTGCTGGACACCGCGCTGGCGCAGTGGCAAAGCTGGCGTCAGGCCGGCTTGCCTGTGGCGCCGGTATCGGTAAATTTGTCCGGCCGGCAATTGTGCAAGCCCGATCTGGCGGATGATGTCGCCGCCTTGCTGCATCGCCACCAGATGCCACCGGCCATGTTGCAGCTGGAAATCACCGAAACCGCGCTGGCGCAGGCCGGGGCGGCGCCCATCAGCCGCACCTTGGATGCGCTCAAGGCGTTGGGGGTGAGCATCGCCTTGGACGATTTTGGCTGTGGTTACGCCAATTTGCAGCAGCTTTACCGCTTCCGCCCCGAGCAAATCAAGATCGACCGCAGCTTTATCAGCAAAATTGGGCTGGATCCGCATAGCGAGGTGATTGTCGCTGCGCTCTTGAGTTTGTCGCAGAATTTTGGTGTGGGTGTGGTTGCCGAAGGGGTGGAAACCCTGGAGCAGGCCAATTGGCTGTGGCGGCATGGTTGCGATGTGCTGCAAGGCTTTTTGTTCAGCCGACCATTGCCGGCGACAGAAATGGCGGCGTATTTGCGCGATTTGCCGCAATCGCGCGCCATGTGCCCGCTTGGCGAACGCGCACCGATGTGATCGCCGTCAGCGTCAAACCGGCACGGGCGCCGCTGGCGCGCGCGCCAGGCTCCAGTGGGCCAACGCCCAGCTCCATAGCTCGTCCAAGCCTTGGCAGTCAGCTGGCGGCGCATGGTTGAGTCGGGTCAGCGCCAGGCGCAGCTCATCGGCGGCTTGATCGGGGCGGATGGCCGGCGCCAGGGTTTGTTTGCTGAGTTTTTCACCGGCAGCATTCACCAGCAATGGCAGGTGGGTGTAACGCGGTGTGGGGGCGTTCAAAGCCCGTTGCAGCACAATCTGACGCGGTGTGGAGTCCAGCAGGTCGGCGCCGCGCACCACCTCGCTGATGCCTTGCCAGGCGTCATCTACCACCACGGCCAGTTGATAGGCAAACAGCCCGTCGGCGCGTTTAAGCACATAGTCGCCTACTTGGTGCGCGACATCCTGGCGCTGTGCGCCGTAATGGCCATCCATAAACATCACTTCGCCTGCCGGGACATGCAGCCGCCAGGCGCGGCCGGTTTTGCCTGCTGCCAGGCCGTTGCGGCAAGTGCCCGGATACACTACACCGTCTACTCCGGGGTGGCCGGCCAGGGCGATTTCGCGGCGGGTGCAGGCGCAGGGGTAGGCATGGCCGCTGGCAATCAGGGCATCCAGCGCGTCCTGATAGGCGGTCAGTCGCTGACTTTGCCATATCACGGGGCCATCCCAGGCAAACCCGAGGGCTTCCAGCGTGCGCAGAATGGCGTCGGCGGCGCCGGGCATTTCGCGGGGTGGGTCCAGGTCTTCGATGCGCAGCAGCCACTGGCCGCCCTGGCTGCGTGCGTGCAGATAGCTGCCCACGGCGGTGGTCAGTGAGCCGGCGTGCAACAGGCCGGTGGGGCTGGGAGCAAAGCGCCCGCGGTATGCGCTGGCGGGCAAGTCCTGAAAAGAGGGTGCGTTCATGGGCGTGGTTGTAACCGAATCTGGGCTGTCCTGCCAAGTTCAGCGCAGCAATCGTCACAGGTCGAACACTTCGCCTTCATGTGGCTGTTGCAGCTCGCGCAGGCGATGGCGGTATTCCAGTTCACGCTCGAAAATGGTGCGGTTATGCGCCTCGCGGATGCCACGTATTTTGGCGCGTCCGCGTTTTGGCTGAAAATAAATCTTGCGCGGCATTATCCCCAGGGCGGCTTCGTCGTGCAGTGGGATGCCTTCCTGGCTCAGGTAATTGCGGGTGAACAGCACATTGCGTTCGCCTGGTGCGCCCAGATACAGGCCCTTGAGGATATTGGCGCCGCCATAGAGCAAGGCGGTCAAGCGTTCGCGGCGGGCACCCTGCAGCAGCATGGCGTCGATCAGCGATTCCATGATGTGGCTGGCGTAACGGGCCGGTGCGTGGGTGTCGGTGGCGCCGGCTTCCAGATCCGGCACCATGAAGTGGGCCATGCCGCCTACGGCTGCCACCGGGTCGTGCAGGCACAGCACCACGCAACTGCCTGTCACGGTGACCAGCAGCCAGTCTTCGCGGGTGGCCAGTATTTCTCCTGGCCACAGTTTGGTGGCTTCCAGGCCAAAGTGTTTGTCGAAATACACTTCACGTGGCAGCGGGTTCTGCAAGAAGGAGAGCGGAATGGGCATGATCGGGGCCGTCGCAGGGTCAGGGTTAGCGGTCGAGCAGGATGCTGATGATGGCCAGCAGTTGTTCCGGAGCAAATGGCTTGGCCAGCCAGGCATGTGCCCCGACTTCGCGCGCCAGTGCGCGCAGATAGTTGGTCTCGACGGTAGACATCAGCACCATCGCGGTGTGGGTGGTATCTGGTCGCTGACGCAGAATGTGGATCAGGCAGGCGCCATCCAGATCGGCCATGATGTGGTCAACGATGCAGACTTTGGGCGGACCGGTGCGCTCCAGTTCGCGCAGGGCGGCATCAGCACTGCTGGCTTCTCGCACCTGATGGCCGGCACGACGCAGGGCAAAGCCGATGCTTTGCCGGCAACACATGGAGTCATCCACCAGCAGGATGTCGGCGTGGGCTGCTTGCGGGGATGGCACGTTCGGTCCACTCCTTCGGTCTGTCGGGTTCCGGGAAGATGGCGCGCCGTGGCGTGGGCTGGGCGGTCTGGCGCAAATGACGTCATGCCGACATCCCGTGGTCATGGTGGCGTCATGCCGACAGTATAGAAGCGTTGCCGATTTTTTTCATGTCATTATCGTGGGCAATGAGATATTGATTGCTGCAATCGGCGGTAAACAAGCATCAGCCTTGCCCAGCAGGACGAAAATGGCTCATAAAATGCTGCAGAGCAGCCAAATCCGGCGTGTCGTGGGGCAGTCAGAACCGGCCTGCATGCGGGCAAAACGACGCAAGCTGGCTCTGGCAAGCGGTGTTTCAGTCTGCTGGCTCTTGCGGCATGACCCGGCACGGCAGTTGCAGCCGGAAGCAGGCGCCGCGGGTGCTGGCTTGCAGGGTCAGTTCGCCGCCAGACACCTCGGCCACGCCACGTGCAATTGCCAGGCCAAGCCCGGTGCCGTCGGCACGGGTGGTGAAAAACGGATCAAAAATCCGGGGCGCCACCTCTGCGCTCACGCCGGGGCCGTCATCCTGCACGGTCAGTTTTAGCACGCCATTGCCCAGTTCGGTGCTGACGCGAATATGGCCTTGCGGTGGAGAGAACACCAGGGCATTTTCCAGTAAATTCACGAATGCGCCCAACAATGCCTTGCCATCACTGTACAATTCGACTTGTGGTGCCTGTGCTGGCCAGTCCAGCACCACCTCGCGCGCCTGTGCCTGCGGAGCAAAAACCTGCTCGGCATCGGCCAGCAGGCGTGGCAGCGCCACCCATTCCCGCGCCTCGACATGGCCGCGCACAAAGCCCAGCATATCGCTGACCAGGCCTTCCAGTGCACGCAGCCGGGTCAGCGCCTTGCCGGCAAATTTCAGCCGGTCGGCGTCGTCGATGCTGGGCCGGTTCAGGTGGGAGGTGTACAGCATGGCGGTGGCCAAAGGTGTGCGCAGCTGGTGCGCCAGCGAGGCAGCCATGCGGCCCATGGCGACAAAACGCTCTTGCTGGGCCAATTGTTGTTGCATTTCCAGCGCACGGCTGACATCTTGCACAAGGATAATGGCGCCATCGTCATCCGGAAGAGGCTGGCGCTGGATCAGCATGTGGCGTAATTCACCTTGTGGCGTGTGGTAACTCACCTGACCATCGTCATGCGCGGCATGGCCAAAGCTGCTGGCGCAGGCTTCCCATGGGCGGTGGGTCCAGTCCTCGCCCAGCAAGGTGGAGGCGGCACGGTTTTGTCGGCTGACACGCCCTTCGGCGTCAATTTCGATCACACCGGCGGGCAGCATATTGAGTAAAAGCGATAAACGCCCTAATAATGCAGTGTTTTCGGCAACCCGGCGCGAAAGTTGCTCGTTGGCCAGTGCCAGTTGCTCGGATAAATGGGAGACCTGCTGCTGAAGCGCCAGATAGGCGTCAATCAGCTGGCCGGACACCTGGGTAAAGCGGTCAAAGGCGTGTTCCAGCCCTGTGGTTTGTGGCGTGGAGCCCGTGGCATCATGAGATCGCATATTTATTTATGACGTTTAGCACGCTTTTTTGTTTATAATAGAGATGGAAAATCGTATCAGACTGCCCCTGGCTTGCCGAGGCACTACCGCTGGCCTGGTCAAGAAAATCACGGCATGTCCGATACAGTTACACAAAACAGCGTCTTGCGGAGCAGACTGTGTCTGAACTTCTGAAAAAAATCGATGCGCGAACCAAGCTCGCCGGCACCAACAAGCTTGAGATCCTGCTGTTCTCGCTGGGAACGGACCAACGCACTGGTCGCCGCGAGACGTTTGGCATCAATGTCTTCAAGGTGCGCGAAGTCATGCGTACCCCGGAAATCACCGCCGCGCCAGAAATGACCGCGTCGGTGGAGGGCATGGTCAGCCTGCGCGGCCAGCTGGTGCCGGTGATTGACCTGGCCAAGTACACCGGGATCGTCACCGAAACCAAACCCGACATCATGATCGTGACCGAGTACAACGGCCACACTCAAGGGTTTCTGGTCGAGGCGGTGGACACCATCCTGCGCCTGGACTGGTCGCTGATGCGCGTGCCGCCGGAGATGATCTCCAACCGTATGGGCGGCCTGGTTACTGCGGTGACCGAGCTGAACGACCAGACGCTGGTGATGATGATTGACGTCGAAAAGGTGCTGGCCGAAACCACCCAGATCGACGACTCTTACCAGTTCGTCAACATTGAGCCGGTTAGCGTGCCGCGCATGGTGTTCTACGCCGACGACTCGGCGGTGGCGCGCAAGCAGATCGAGCGCACGCTCGACGCCATGGGCATCCGCCACGCTGGCGCCATCAATGGCCGCCAGGCTTGGGAAGAGCTGCAACGCCTGGCCACCCAGGCCGAAATGGCCCATCGTCCGCTCAACGAAATGCTGCATCTGGTGCTGACCGATGTGGAAATGCCGGAGATGGACGGCTATATCCTCACCAAGATGATCAAGACCGATATCCGCTTTGCCGGCATCCCGGTGCTGATGCATTCCTCGCTGTCCGGGCATTCCAACCAGAAGCTCGGCCAGTCGGTCGGCGTGGACGAGTATGTCTCGAAGTTCGAGCCGCACAAGCTGGCCCAGAAAGTGCGCCAGCTGCTCAAGCTGGATGCGCCGCAGTCCACGCTGCTGCCGTCCGGACAGGCCACCCTGCCGCGCGACTGACCCCCGTTCACCTGGCTGAAAATAGGTTTAGAAGATGACCGCTTCCGACGCTTCGCTGCTTGCCAACATCGATGCCCGCACCAAGCTGGCAGGCTCCAACAAAATGGAGATCCTGCTGTTCACGCTGGGCACCCGCGAAATCTTCGGCATCAATGTGTTCAAAGTCCGCGAAGTTTCGCAGACTCCGGAAATCACCAAGACGCCCAATATGCCGATGGGTGTGCAAGGGGTGATCTCGCTGCGTGGCAATATCATTCCGGTGATTGCGCTGGACAAGTTCATCGGCCGCAGCAAGCCTGACAATGTGTATGCCTCGATGATCGTCACCGAGTTCAACAAAAGCACCCAGGCTTTTCTGGTGGGCGAAGTAGACCGTATCATCCGCGTGGACTGGGACAAGGTGCGTGCGCCGGAAAACATGGTATCCACCAGCCAGCAGGCCATGATTACCGCTGTGACCGAACTGGAAGACGGCAAACTGGTGTCGATTCTGGACGTCGAACAGATTCTGGCCAGTGTGATTGGTGAAACCCGCATTCCGGATATCCCCAAGGCCAATCTGGATGCGGATCAGTTCATCTTCTTCTGCGACGATTCGGTCGTGGCACGCAAGGAAATCACTGGCGTGCTGGACAAAATGGGCGTCAAGTATCATCAAGCCAACAATGGCCGCGAAGCCTGGGATCGCCTGCAAGCCTTTGCCAACCGCCAGTGGAACGAGGGCGAGAGTCTGCACGACACCCTCAAGCTGATTCTGGTGGACGCCGAAATGCCGGAAATGGACGGCTATGTACTGACCCGCCTGATCAAGAATGATCCACGCTTTGCCGATATCCCGGTGGTGATGCACTCCTCGCTGTCGTCCAACGCCAACCGGGCAATGGGCACCAGCGTGGGCGTCGATGCCTATGTGGCAAAATTCGAACCCGCACTGCTGGCAGAGACCATGCTGCCATTTTTGCAACGATAATTCCATGTGAGCTGATTTAGAATCACGGCTTTCACTTAAACAACATCGGTTCCTCAGGACATCTACAAGCATGGTAGAAGCAGACAAAAACACCCGGTTCCTGATCGTGGACGACTTTTCCACGATGCGCCGCATCCTCCGCAACCTGCTCAAGGAGCTCGGTTTCACCAATGTGGACGAAGCCGAGGATGGCCAGGCCGCCTTGCACAAGCTGCGCACCTCGCACTTCGAATTTGTCGTGTCGGATTGGAACATGCCCAATATGACCGGCATCGAATTGCTCAAGGCCGTGCGTGCCGACAACAACCTGAAGCATTTGCCTTTCCTGATGATCACAGCCGAAGCCAAGCGCGAGAACATCATTGAAGCGGCCACTGCCGGCGCTTCGGGTTACATCGTCAAGCCGTTCACCGCCGCGACGCTGGAAGAAAAGCTGTCCAAGATCTTCGCCAACGTCGGCAAGTAATCGCAGCAGGAGACGCCTCGTGTCCGACCACGTACAGGAAAATGGCGATTCGCCGGAGCTGGAAGCATTGTTCGACACCTTGTCGCATAAGCAGGCGGCTCAGGCCGCAGCCCCGGCAGCGCCGGTGATGCCGCCCCCGGTGGGGGTGGGTGATGGCTCGGGTGATTCAGCTGAGCTGGAAGCATTGTTTGAAAGCGTGGCGCGCACCGCCGCTCTGGAAACCCCGCCGGTTACCGTCAAGCCGTTTGGCGACAATGGTGATTCCGACGAATTGCAGGCACTGTTTGACAGTCTGGCTGCCGCCGCACCCGAGCCGGAAGTGGCGCCGCCGCCTGTCCCCGAAATGCCCAAGCCCGACCCGCAAGTGCTGGAAATGTACACCCGCGTAGGCCAGATGACGCGCAAGCTGCACGATGCACTGCACGAACTGGGCTACGACAAATCGCTGGAGCGCGCTGCCTCCACCATCCCGGACGCCAAGGATCGCCTGGCCTATATCGCCTCGCTGACCGAAAACGCCGCCATGCGTGCGCTGAATGCCACCGACCAGGCTGGCCCGCATCAGGATTCGATCGAAAAAGGCGCCACCGCCTTGTCGTTGGGATGGGACAAGCTCTACGCCGGCCAGCTGTCGGTGGATGAATTCAAGCTGCTGTCACAGCACACCCGTGATTACCTGGCGTCGGTGCCTTCGCATACCCAGGCGACCCGCACGCAACTGATGGAAATCATCATGGCGCAGGATTTCCAGGATCTGACTGGCCAGGTGATCAAGAAAATCGTCGAGATGGTTCAGCATATGGAAAGCGAGCTGCTGGCCTTCCTGATGGAATTCTCCGACAAAAAGATGGAAAGCAAGGACAACGGCCTGCTCAACGGCCCGGTGGTCAACGCGGAAGGCCGCACCGACGTCGTCACCAGCCAACAACAAGTGGATGACCTGCTGGAAAGCCTGGGCTTTTAACGCCCCGCTCGCCCGCATCACAGAGACAAGAGGATAAAGATGAGCGAATTCGGCGGAATGGACGAGCTGCTACAGGACTTTTTGACCGAGTCTTCCGAGCTCTTGTCCGATGTGGACAACAAGCTGGTCGAGCTGGAACGTCGTCCTGACGACAAAAACATGCTGCATGACATTTTCCGGGGCTTTCACACCATCAAGGGTGGCGCCGGTTTCTTGAATGTCAGCCCGCTGGTGACCTTGTGCCACCGCACGGAAAACCTGTTCGACAAGCTGCGCAATAGCGAAATCCAGCTTTCACCGGAAGTCATGGACGTGATTCTCGAGGCCACTGGCGTGGTGCGCGACATGTTCGACGTGCTGCGTCAGGGCCGCATGCCGGAAAGCGCCGACCCGATGCTGCTGGAAGCACTGGATCGTGCACTGAAGGCTGATCAGCCGATCACCGTCGTGCAACTGGATCCGCTGCCGACCCCTGTGGCCCCGCCGCCGCCTCAACCGGTTGCCCCGCCGCCTGCTGCTGCGGCGCCTGCTCCTGCTGCGGCGGGTGCGCCTGACTGGCAAAGCCTGTATCACGCCGTGGTGGTGCCGGCACAAGCCGTGCCTGCTGCCGCCCCCGCCCCGGTGCCAGCAGCAGCTGCGCCGACAGCACCGCTCCCGGTGGCCAAGCCGGCCGCGCCGGCTGCTCCGGCACCACGTCCGGCCAACAAGCCGACTGCCATGGCCCCGGTGCAACAGGAAAACACCATCCGCATCGACACCCAGCGTCTGGATCAGGTGCTGAATCTGTCGGGTGAAATCGGCCTGACCAAGAACCGCCTGACCACGCTGCGCACCGAAATCCTGCAAGGCAACCGCGACACCAACACCCTGCGCTCGCTGGACGAAGCTGTCAGCCAGCTTGATCTGCTGGTGGGCGATCTGCAAAACGCGGTGATGAAAACCCGCATGCAGCCGATTGGCCGCCTGTTCCAGAAGTATCCACGTCTGGCGCGCGATCTGGCCCGCCAACTGGGCAAGGAAGTCGAACTGGTCATCATTGGCGAGGAAACCGAACTCGACAAGACCATGATCGAGGATCTGAACGATCCGCTGGTTCACCTGGTGCGCAATGCTGTCGATCACGGTGTGGAAACCCCGGAAGAGCGCGTGGCGGTGGGCAAAAAGCCACAAAGCGTGATCGAGCTGTCTGCCCAGCAGGTAGGCGACCATATCCTGATCGAGATTACCGACGACGGCAAGGGCATGCGTGCCGAAATGCTGCGTCGCAAGGCCGTTGAAAAAGGCCTGATCGACCTGGAAACCGCCAACAGTCTGGACGACAAGCAAGCGCTGCAACTGATCTTCCTGCCCGGCTTCTCCACCAAGGACCAAATCTCCAATGTGTCCGGCCGTGGCGTGGGCATGGATGTGGTGCGCACCAATATCCAGAAGCTGAATGGCCGCATCGACATCAACTCGGAAGTTGGCGAAGGCACCCGCATCAGCATCTCGCTGCCGCTGACGCTGGCCATTCTGCCAGTGCTGGTGGTCAAGGTGTGCAACCAGCCGTTTGCCGTGCCGCTGGCCATGGTGCGCGAGATCATCCCGATTCAGCAGGACAGCATCCAGGAAGTCTCCGGCCGTCCGACCATCGTGGTCCGCGACGAAATCCTGCCGGTGCGCTCGCTGGCTGATCTCCTGGGCTGGCAGCCCACCCAGGAAGCCCAGTTTGGCGTGCTGATGCAGTCGGCCGAACGCGCCTTCATCCTGGCCATCGACGCCTTTGTCGGCCGCGACGACGTGGTGATCAAGCCGCTGCAGAATATCCGTCCGCGTGGTGTGGCGGGTGCCACGCTGTCTGGTGATGGTTCGGTGGTGCTGGTGCTGGATATGGAAGACCTGCTGTCTGATCCGTCGGCCAACCAGCAGAACGTAACACCTGCGCTGGGCAACAACGCCGCCATGCCGCGCCTGACCGCCGCATGATCCGCGTGAGTTTATCTGCCTGAGCACAAAGCCCCCATTCGGGGGCTTTGTTGCATCTGAATGTCAGGCACGCGCCTTGCATGCTCACAGTATGCCGCAGAAATCCACCCGAATTTGACCTGACGCCGTGCAAGCCGCTTGGCGTGACTGTCCGCAAATGATTTAATTCGCCCCATGAATTCCATGTTCAAGCGTGTGGCGCTGGTCGCCCGACACAGCAAGCCCCAGGTGGTCGCTTCACTGATCTCGCTGGCCGATTTTCTGACTACGCATGGTCTGACCGTGCTGGTGGACCGTGACAGCGTGTCGCATGCCGATGCCGGTCGCTACCCATTGGTTGATCGCGCAGACCTGGGCAAACTGGCCGATCTGGCCATTGTGCTGGGCGGCGATGGCACCATGCTGTCGGTGGCGCGTCTGCTGGCGCCATACAACACGCCCATGGTGGGGGTCAACCAAGGCCGGCTGGGCTTTATGACCGACATCTCACTGCATGAGATGTTCACCACCATCGAGGCCATCCTGCATGGTGAATTCGTGCCGGAAGACCGCATTCTGCTCAATGCCAGCGTGCAGCGCGATGGTGTGGAAGTGGCCAGCACCCTGGCGTTTAATGACGTAGTGTTCAGCCGTGGCGCCACCGGCTCGATGATCGAATTCGAGATTTTTATCGACAAGCAGTTTGTCTACAGCCAGCGCTCGGACGGCCTGATTGTCTCCACCCCCACCGGCTCCACCGCCTATTCACTGGCCGCGGGCGGCCCCATCCTGCATCCCACCATCCCGGCCATCACCCTGGTGCCGATCTGCCCGCAATCGCTGTCCAACCGGCCGATTGCCGTCAACGACAGCTGCCTGGTCGAATTCGTGCTGACCCGTGGAGTGGATAGCCGGGTGCATTTTGACGGCCAATCGCACTGCGACCTGCAAGAAATGGATCGCGTGCTGATTCGCCGCTATCGCAACCCGCTGCGCATCCTGCACCCGGTTGGCTACAACTACTACGATATGCTGCGCCACAAACTGCATTGGGGCGAACGCCTGCTCTGATTTTGCGACCGCAACCCGGATCCCACGCCATGCTGCTCTCGCTCGCCATCCGCGACTTTGTCATTGTTGACACCCTGGAACTGGATTTCACCGCCGGCTTTACCGTGCTCACCGGCGAAACCGGCGCCGGCAAATCCATCATCATCGACGCCTTGTCGCTGCTCTTGGGCGGCCGCGGCGACGGCAGCCTGGTTCGTGCCGGCTGCGAGCGCGCCGAGCTCTCGGCCCGCTTTGACCTGGCCCGACTGCCGGCGCTGGCCGACTGGCTTGCCGAACAAGCGCTGGCCGACGAAGGCGGCGAATTGCTGGTGCGGCGCATGCTGGACGCCAGCGGCCGCTCGCGCTGTTTTCTGAATGGCCGCGCCGCCACCCTGGCGCAACTGAAAACCGCGGGCGAATGGCTGGTGGACATCCACGGCCAGCACGCCCACCAATCGCTGGTCAAACCCGACACCCAGCGCGAACTCCTGGATGCCTACGCCCAGTCGGGTGAATTGGTCGCCAGCGTGGCCGAACGCCATCGCGTCTGGCAGGACGCCCGCCAGGCGCGGCTGGACGCCGAGCAACACGCCGCCGCCTATGCGCTGGAGCGCGAGCGGCTGACCTGGCAAATCAACGAAGTCAACGAACTGAACCCGCAGCCGGGCGAATGGGACACCCTGGGCCAGCAGCACCAGCGACTGGCCAACGCCGCCGAATTGCAAGACGAAGCACGCCATGCGCTGAACGCGCTATCTGACGACGAGGGCAATCTGATTTCCGCCGTGGCGCAGCTGCAAGGCCGTTTGACCCGCTTTGCCGGCGTGGATACCCGGCTGGCGCCGGTGGCGGCGCTGCTGGACTCGGTGGACGCCGAATTGCGCGAGGCGCTGTACGCCCTGCGCGACTATGTGGAAGACATCGAACAAAACCCGGAAGAACTCGCCCAAGTCGAAAAACGCATCGACGCCCTGCACGCCTGCGCGCGCAAATTCCGCCTGCGCCCGGAAGACCTGCCGCAGCGCCTGGCCGACTGGCGTCAGCAATTGGCTGAGCTGGACAATGTCGCCGACCTGGATGGCCTTTTGGCCAGCGAGGCCGAAGCGCTGAGCGCGCTGCGTGAAGCTGCTGAAGTGCTGTCCGACCGGCGACGCCGCGCCGCCAGTGAACTGGCCGAGCGCATCAGTGCCGAAATGCACACCCTGGCCATGGCCGGCAGTCGTTTTGACATCGTGCTGACCCCGCTGGCCACCCCCAGCGCGCACGGCGCCGAAAGCGTGGAATACCAGGTCGCCGCCAATGCCGGCTCGCCGCTGCGCCCGCTGGCCAAGGTGGCTTCTGGCGGCGAGCTGTCGCGCATCAGCCTGGCCTTGCAAGTGGTCACCAGCGCGGTGGCGGCAGTGCCGACGCTGATTTTTGACGAAGTGGACGTCGGCATCGGCGGCCGGGTGGCCGAAGTGGTCGGCAAGCTGCTCCAGCGTCTGGGTGAGCAATATCAGGTGCTGTGCATTACCCACCTGCCGCAAGTGGCGGCGCGTGGCGATGTGCAATGGCAGGTGTCCAAATCCGGCGAGGGTGAGGCCGGCGCAGTCATCAGCCGCATCCGGCCCTTGTCCAGCAAGGAGCGGGTGGAGGAAATCGCCCGCATGCTGGGCGGCGAGCAGATTACCGCCACCACCCGTCGTCACGCGCGGGAGATGTTGGCGGGGTAGTGGGGCGGGATTGAGGGCAGGATGGCATCCTGTCCTCGTCCCGCCAGTGTTGTCTTGCCAAAGAATCCGGTGGAAGAACAACCCACCGGATGCTGTTTACAGCAGCGGGGCGGCGCTGACGATCACGCCGTCTTCATCGGCGTACAGCCAGTCGCCGGGGGTGAAGGTCACGCCGCCGAAAGTCACCGGGATGTCCACATCGCCGACGCCCTTTTTGATGGATTTGAGCGGGTGGGTGTCCAGCGCGCGCACGCCAATCGGCAGGCCGTTGATGGCGGCAGAGTCGCGGATGCAGCCATACACCACAATGCCGGCCCATTGATTTTTCACCGCCAGTTCGGCGATCTGGTCGCCCACCAGCGCGCAGCGCAGCGAGCCACCGCCGTCCACCACCAGCACGCGGCCGGCGCCCGGCTTGGCCAGGGTGTCGCGCACCAGCGAATTGTCTTCAAACAGTTTCAGCGTGACCACCTGGCCGCTGAACTTCACCTGGCCGCCAAACTGCTTGAACATCGGCGCCACCACGCGCAGATGGTCGCTGTGGGCGTCGCACAGGTCGGTGGTTTGAAAGCTCATGATTCATCCTTTGTCGTCTGAGAGGGAGGGGAAGCGCCACCCGCTGGCGCGCCGGTCTGCGCCGGCTGACGACAGGCGGGCAGCGGCGGGTTATTCGCGCAGGCGCAGCGGCAGGAACAGCGTGCTGTCGCCACGGCGCACCAACAGCGCCACGGCGTCGCCCTGCAACAGGCCGGCAAAGGTTTTCAGCTCGCTCACCGGGCTGTGGTTGACCGCCAGAATCACATCGCCGGCGCTCAGCCCGGCCTTGGCGGCCAGGCCGCTGGCTTTTTCCACCAGCAGGCCGCTGCTCAGGCCGGAGTCGGCGCGTTGTTCGCGGCTGAGTTCGCTGACGGCCAGACCGATTTTGTCAAAGCTCATTTTTGGTGCGGCTTGTGTCTGGGGTTTTTCGTTGGCAGCGCGTTCGCTGCTGGCCAGCTCGCCCAGCACCACGTCCAGGGTTTTTTCTTCGCCCTTGCGCCACAGCGTCAGCTTGGCCTTGCTGCCCGGCGCCTTGGCGCCCACCAGCATCGGCAGGTCTTTCGAGCTTTCCACTTTCTTGCCATCAAACGCCAGCACAATATCGCCCACCTGCACGCCGGCCTTGGCCGCCGCGCCATTGGGTTCGATATTGACGATCAGCGCGCCCTCGGCGTTGGGGCGGCCAAACGAGCGGGCCAGTTCTTGCGACAGCTCCTGAATATGCACGCCCAGCTGGCCACGGCTGACCTTGCCCTTGGTTTTCAGCTGCTCGGCCACGCCCACGGCGATATCGATGGGGATGGCGAAAGAAATGCCCATAAAGCCGCCGGAACGGCTGTAAATCTGTGAATTGATGCCCACCACTTCGCCGCGCAGATTGAACAGCGGGCCGCCCGAGTTGCCGGGGTTGATGGCCACGTCGGTCTGGATAAAGGGCACATAGTTTTCGTCGGGCAGGCTGCGGCCCTTGGCCGAGACAATGCCGG
>ERZ650302.600-NODE-600-length-20172-cov-5.714520_pt1 | contig 20172 bp, 22 predicted proteins | sample MGYA00376238_ERZ650302 | MGnify/ENA primary metagenome ERZ650302 (study PRJEB26733, sample SAMN07839298) | wastewater metagenome | biome: urban; feature: wastewater treatment plant; material: waste water | place: USA: North Carolina | collected 2016-04-28 ... | reverse complement strand
TTCCCTACACGACGCTCTTCCGATCTTTGCTGATATTTTTCCTGTCTCTGCTAGGGATATTCTTATAGAGATATTTGAGATTTCCAAGTGTCAGCAAATTGACAGCTACCCAGATTGGGAATTGTCCACGGTACTTATTGATATGGTGCTTGACAAATAATACTTCACTATTATTAGCAATACTTTTTTGGAAATCGGTCATAAAGCGTTGATGATCTTTTGCTGATTTCCAATAGTTGGCATCTGTATAGATTAGAGGGTCATCTTTGTGATGAACCGCGATATTATATGCTATGCGTGTTTTTAGCATTTCCTCTGCTTCAGATATGAGGGACATCAAAATCGTTCTCATCTCACTATCGAAGTAATAGCGTGTGATGGCCAATTCTACGGATGTGCCAGGCTGATAGTATCCTGTAATTTTATCTTTGAAGGGAAATAGGTAGCCTGTAATTGTATAATAATTGACATTTTGAAGGGTTCTATACGCTTTCTGATAGTCCGGTATATCTAATCCTCGTTCTTTCAACTGACTTAGTTGTTCATCAATTGTTTTACCTTGCTTCATAGCTGCTCCTTATAAAACAAAAAACGACTTAGCACTGGTACGCTGCAAGGTGCAAGCGTTGCTAAGTCTTAATCATAGGTATATGATAAAACATTAGCGAATATTTGTCAAACGAAAATGTTCTTAAAAAGATACTTTTGTTTTTTATATTGTATTTACCTCTCCCTATACACCTCCACGACTTTGCGATGATAGTGGAATAGTCGGGTGGCAGTGCGCTTTTCGTCTTAACCAATATGATGCGTATGTTTAGTAATCCATTGATCAAGTTTGATATTTAACCAGAATGAGTAGATACCTAATGTAACGATAGTTAACAATAGCCATTTTATCCAGTTTCCGAATAACTGCATTGCAGATCCGTCAAAGTAGAGTCTTTGGCCATCGATTACTGTATGCTTAGTTTTCCAACTAATCATGATGCAAATTCCCCAAGGAGCACATATACCAAAGGTGCAGATAGTAATTAGTGCAGCAAGTAAACTGTGTCCAATATAACTTAATAATCCGCCGTCAAAATAACTCTCGTTCTGTGTGTATACATTTACTGTGACGTTATTTTCCATATAAATCTCCTGCCCGTTTTTCGTGCTGTGGGCGTGCACGTATTTTTAATTAACTAAGTTATTAAACTCTTCAATTACCACAGGGGTCATTTCTCCCTATAAATATCCACGACTTCCCCGATGGTTCGGAAGTCGGTGTCTGCTGTGATTGGGATGTTGTCATAGTCTTTATTGAGTGATTCTAAACAGTCGTTTTTTAATTTCTTGACATAATTTTCGCCGTCCACTTGAAAGATGCCGATTTTGTTTAGATCTACCTGGTCCTTGAGTTTAATAAATAAAAAGTCGCCGTTTTTGATTTTCGACTCCATCGAATGACCAACGACGACAGCAACTGTGTCATAGTCTTTTTCATCTGGTATATCGTCTGCGTAGAAGTCTACAATAGTGTCATAGTCATCCTCTTGCCAGTAGCCTGTGCCTGCTGAGACTTTACCAGGTACAGATAAACTAATACGCTTTCTAGCATCGTATTCTGCACGTTTTTCTGATATATCGATAACTTTCCCTTGCTCTTCGGCTAGAAGAGTCTCAGAGGTTGCTAAAAGCTTATTCTTGAGTGTGTCATTGAGCTTGGAATAGTTGGATAAGAGAATGGCTTGCCGTGGGTCGAAGTTGGGAAGAGGGATGGAAGAAGAAGGAATTGTGGATTTTTCTTCTTTAAATGTTGTATCAATATCTGATTTTTTTATTCCAAAAAAATCTGCTAATTTTTGTATCACTCCAAAAGAAGGAGCACTTCTTAGTTTCATATAGTCAGTCATAGTGCTCGGAGTAATACCGACTTCCTTAGCAAGCTCTTTTTGAGTGATGCCACGTTGTTTTCTGTAATAGGTAATATTTTCAGCGATAACTTGCATCCGCTTTTTTTCGTCCATATCCATCACCTTTCTATCGTTTTATAACCGTATTATATATCATTTTTGATAGCCTATCAAACAAAAATACGAAAAAAACTTATTTTTTATACTTAGGGTTGGCAATACGAAAATTTCGTCTCATAATCTAATCAAGGTCAAGGAAATGACCGAATAAAAAGCCCATAAGGGCGGAAAGGAGGAGAAGTTAGTGTCTGAGTTTGATATATTGGATTGAAGTTATAAAAAACGTACTCTATCTGCTTCATAGAGTACGCTACGGAAATTGATCTGCTCAAGCTAGAAGCAGTAGCTAACAACGCTTCACCGGTATCGTCCCCGGCACTGTAGTTGAAATAGAATTTGATTCTCGATTTTGGATATCCGGTTCCTCGTCACTTTAGCGAGTGACAGCTTGTTTAACTATTTGTGGCGGTCTAGCTAAGACCCCAAAGAGGTTCCAGTCTCCCCTATTAAACCTTGCTAGTCAAGTACGGTAGGCAAAAGGAAAACCTACAAATTAATCCAAATTCTACTGAGACACAGTTCCTTTCAAAAAATCGGACATTAATTTATCCTCCTTTCATTTCAAGGTGTATTTATTATAATGCATAAACATTGAAAAATCAATATAGAGGAGGTGAGAACGTTATGTGGGAAAAAATTGAAAAACTGCTAAAATAAAAAAGTGTGACTAAAAATAAGCTTGCTACGCTTGAAGGTATCAATAAAAATAGTCTAATTGATTTAAAAATGGGTAGAAAGAAATCCTTGAAGTTTGAGGATGTAGTCAAAATCGCTGATGCATTAGACATCAGCCTGGATGAATTTAGAAAGGGGTGAGGGGTATTGACGAAAAAACAGAGATTACGTGAACAGTTTTTGGAGCCAACAAAAGCCTTTTGCGTCAAAGAAGGGCAAAATTTTGGTAATTTTCTATATTACACATTCTCGTTTTAATACAATAAAAAAACCAGCCTTGGAGGGCTGATTCTTTTTGGAGATTTATGAAAAATTTTAGGATACACTTATAGTATACATGAATTTTCAGATTCTTCATCGGTCTGTAGACCTATTTTATTAAAAAATAAACATGTGCCATAATAGAAAAAATAAAAAAGGGGAGTTTTTTTATGACAATCCGTAAAGCCAGACCATCTGATATTCCAGTTTTAAATGAATTATTACAAGATATTTTACAGGTGCATCACCAGGCACGACCAGATATTTTTAAAAGTGGAGGTCAAAAATTTTCTGAGGCTGAATTAGTAGCACTTTTGGAAAATCCAGATAAGCCTATTTTTGTCTTTGAACTAGAGGGACAAGTGGTTGGGCATTTATTTTGTGAGTTTAGGACTACAAGCGGTGATGTTTTAGAACCAATCAAGACCTTATTCATTGATGATTTGTGTGTAGCCAGCTCTGTCCGTGGTCAAAAAATTGGTGAGCAACTGTATGAATTTGCTCTTTCCTATGCTAAGGAGCAGGGGTGCCACAATCTTACCTTGGATGTATGGGCTGACAATGCAGGAGCTGTCCGTTTTTATGAACGCCAAGGAATGAAACCACAAAAGTTCCGTATGGAGCAAATAATAAATTAAAAAAGAGGGGGGTCCCTCTTTTTTAATGTTCTCTCATTTTTGCTAATAAGTTTTGAGCAGTTTCTAGGTTGCTGTGCTTTTCTTTCCGCAGAAGTTGGGCTAGTTGGTCTACTTCATGCTCTACGGCACCAGCAAGTAGCGCTAGGGATTTTGCCTGAAGCTTCATGTGACCAGACTGAATACCTGAAGTAACAAGAGCACGCAGGGCAGCAAAGTTCTGACAGAGACCGACAGAAGCGATGATAGAAGCTAATTGGCGTGCCTTTGGTTGTTGGAGAAGGTCAAAAGCAACTGCTACCTTTGGATTGAGCCCGATAGAGCCACCGACGGAGGCAATCGGAAGAGGTAGAGTGATGGAGCCGACCAAGTGATCGTCATCAATGGACCAAGTAGAAAGGCCCTTGTATTGTCCATCACGGCTGGCATAAGCATGGGCCCCGGCTTCGACTGCCCGCCAGTCATTTCCTGTAGCGATAACGACAGCATCTATACCATTAAAAATCCCTTTGTTATGTGTCGCAGCACGATAAGGGTCCACTTGCGCCAGTTTGCTTGCCAGGGCTATTTTTTGAGCAGTTTCTTGAGCAATGGCAGAGCTGGTAGCCAGACTTGAGATGGTAATATGACATTGGGCGGTGACCAGTGACTCCGTTGCATAGTTGGAGAGGATACCCATCAAAGCCTGTCCCGTGCTGAGCTCTTCTAAGTCATCCTTAATAGCTTCTAACATGTTATTGAGGATATTGGCTCCCATGGCTTCTTGTACATCAACCTGAAGATAGACAATCAAAAACTCGTCCTTACTCTCAACAGTCAATTCTCTTGCACCTCCCCCTCGTTTAACAATAGAAGGGTGTGCTTGATTGGCAGTTTCTAAAATACTCTCCTTCTGGTCAAGAATCGCCTGTGTCGCTCTGCTATGGTCCGAAATAGCGTAGAGTGCAACTTGTCCAATCATGATACGGTTATGAATAGTCGTTGTAAAACCGCCAGATTTAGCGATGATTTTGGCTCCGAAAGACGCAGCTGCAACCACAGAAGGTTCTTCAGTGACCATGGGTACAGAATGAGTCTGTCCATCCACTAGAAGTTCTGGGAGTACAGAAAAAGGTAAGGAAAATGTTCCTAGATGATTTTCTGCCATCTTTCCTGCAATTGCTTCTGGAAGGTTTTCGTCTTTGTATAGAATGTCTAAGCTATCTTCGGATAGGGAACGATTCTGTTGGAGAATATCAATGCGTTCTTGGCGTGATTTTTTATAAAATCCGGAAAAAGTTGACATAGGTTCCTCTTTCTACAAGAAAGCGCCCCTTGGATGAGCCAAAGGGCGCCATTTTGGCTTCTATTTACGATAGATACATTTGTGGTTTTCCACTTTGATAAGGGCAAAGGGACTTTGGTCTGCTGGTAGGTCAAGAGATGTTCCGTTTTCATCAAGAGACACTTCTTTAAAGAAGACTTGTTCATATTCTTCTACACTGAGTTTTGTACGCTCATTGAGTTGTTCTAAACGATTCTCTTCTAAGTAGTTCTGATAACCCTCAACAAGGGATCCGCTAAAAATCTCACATACAGCACCGCTACCATAACTATAAAAGAGGATTTGATCCCCTGCCTCTAACGCTCTGCTATTTTCCAAAAGGGAAAGAAGAGAGAGGAAAATAGAGCCAGTGTAGATGTTGCCGACGACTTTATTGTAGACGATAGCTTCCTGGAAACGTTCGGTCAAGCGACTAAGAGTTTCTTCATCCTGAGCAATAGCTTGCAATCCTTTAAGGCCTTGCTTGGAGAATGGAATATGTAAGCACATGGCAGCAAAGTCTTTAAGTGTTTTGCCTGTTTTTTGTCGATAATAGTCGAAAGTTGTTGTCAAGCAATCGGTATATTGTTCAGTTGAAAATTTACCATCAACACGTGGGTACTTGTCATAGTTTGGACGCCAAAAGTCATAGATATCACGTGTCTGACAGACGTTATCGTTGTTGAGAACCAAGGTACGTGGATTTGCGGTTACCAACATGGCAACAGCTCCGGCACCTTGTGTAGGTTCGCCACCTGATGCAACTCCGTATTTGGCAATATCACTGGCAATAACCAAGACTTTAGATTCTGGAAATAGAGAGATGTGGCTTTTAGCGAGGCTCAGGCCAGCAGTTGCACCGTAACAAGCCTCTTTCATCTCGATGGAACGGGCAAAAGGTTGGATGCCGAGTAATCCATGAATGGTAACAGCTGCTGCCTTACTTTGATCTACGCTAGATTCTGTACCGACAATAACCATATCAATGGTTTGTTTATCTTCTTCCGTTAGAATGGCTTCAGCAACCTTTGTACCAAGACTGATAATATCTTGAGTAACAGGAGCTACAGCCATTTCTGATTGAAGAAGACCAATTTTAAATTTATTGGGGTCAACATTGCGGGCTTGGGCTAAATCTGCCAAATCTAAAACATAATCAGGTGCCGCAAAACCGATTTTATCAATACCGATGTTCATAATGTTTCCTTTGTTATTGGTTAGGTTAGTTTGTCTGAGCATTGGAAATGATGAGGGAAATTCCTTGTCCCCCTCCAATGCAGAGTGAACAGAGTCCGAGCTCTTTATTTTGCTTGATTAATTCATGGATTAGGGTAACCAAAATCCGGCTACCACTTGCTCCAATTGGATGACCTAGTGCGATTGCTCCACCATTGACATTGACTTTTGCAGGATCAATGCCGAGTTGTTTGACAACTGGAATTGATTGGGCTGCAAATGCCTCGTTGAGTTCGAATAGATCGATATCCTCGACTGTTTTATTCAGTTTTTGTAGCGCTTTTTGGCTAGCAGTAATAGGTCCAAGCCCCATCAATGCGGGATTTAAACCGCTAGTTGCGTATGCTTCGATATAAGCAAGTGGCTGAATATTTAGCTCACTTGCTTTCTCATCAGACATGAGTACCAAGACAGCACAGCCGTCGTTGATGCCAGAAGCATTGGCTGCGGTGACAGTTCCATCCTTTTTGAAAGCTGGACGGAGTATTGCCAATTTTTCAATTGGCGTCAGACGAGGATACTCATCTGTGGCAAAAATAGTTTCGCCTTTTCGACTGTTCAGCCTAATTGGAACAATTTCTTCAGTGAAACGCCCTTCAGCGATAGCTTTTGCAGCCTTTTCTTGGCTGGTGTGGGCAAATGCATCTTGCTCTTCGCGACTGACATGATAGCGTTCGGCAACATTTTCAGCGGTAATACCCATGTGATAGTCATTGAAGGCATCTGTCAAACCATCCTTTAACATGGAATCTTCCAAGGTAATATGACCAAACTTACTCCCAAAACGGCTTGATTTGGATAAGTAGGCCGCCTGACTCATGATTTCGATACCACCAGCAACAACGACGTCGTTATCGCCAAGAAGGATGGATTGAGCCGCAAGAAGGACTGATTTGAGTCCAGAGCCACAGACCTTATTGACCACATAAGCAGAAGTGGTGTCTGGAATACCCGCGCGTAAAGCAATTTGACGTGCAATATTTTGTCCGTGACCAGCAGAAAGGACGTTGCCAAAAATAACTTCATCTACAACGTCAGCTGGTATTTGTTTGTTTTGTAAAGCTGCTTCGAGAACCTGTGCGCCAAGTTCAGCAATGTTTATATCTTTTAGACTGCCTCCAAAACTGCCGATAGCAGATCGAAATGCAGACACGATAGCTACTTTCTTCATGAATTCTCCTTGAAATCTAATCAGAACAGTCGTGCTCAGCCTAACCATTATATCACTTTTTTTCGTAAATCCTAAGAAGAAAGCTAGGTCTACAGACTGAATTTTCAAGAAAGAAAAATGTAAGCGTAAACAGATTGTGGAAAAACTAGCATTTTCTGACCAATTCGTGTAAAATAGAAAAGTACAAGAGGGGAACCTCAAAATTTAAAGGAGAATCCATATAATGGTAAAATTGGTTTTTGCTCGCCATGGTGAGTCTGAATGGAACAAAGCTAACCTTTTCACTGGTTGGGCTGATGTTGATTTGTCTGAAAAAGGTACACAACAAGCAATTGATGCTGGTAAATTAATCAAAGAAGCAGGTATCGAATTTGACCTTGCTTATACATCTGTTTTGAAACGTGCTATCAAGACTACAAACTTGGCTCTTGAAGCTGCAGATCAATTATGGGTACCAGTTGAAAAAACTTGGCGTTTGAACGAACGTCACTACGGTGGTTTGACAGGTTTGAACAAAGCAGAAGCTGCTGCTGAATTTGGTGATGAGCAAGTGCACATCTGGCGTCGTTCTTATGATACTTTGCCACCAAAAATGGCTAAAGATCATGAGCATTCAGCACACACTGACCGTCGCTATGCACATCTTGATGACTCAGTTATTCCAGATGCAGAAAACTTGAAAGTTACGCTTGAGCGCGCCCTTCCATTCTGGGAAGATAAAATTGCTCCAGCATTGATAGACGGTAAAAACGTGTTCGTAGGTGCTCATGGTAACTCAATCCGTGCCCTTGTAAAACACATCAAACGATTGTCTGATGACGAAATCATGGATGTGGAAATTCCAAACTTCCCACCACTTGTATTCGAATTGGATGAAAAATTGAACATTGTGAAAGAGTACTACTTGGAAGCATAATTCATCTAAGGCCTGAGTTCGCTCAGGTTTTTTTTTAGTTTTCAATATCGGATTTTTCATAGAGAGTATGGTATACTGGTGGTATTAAATGGTAGGAGGAATTTATTATGGCAAGTAAAAAAATGCTACATGCATGTTTGCGTGTTGAAAACCTAGAAGCATCTCAAAAATTTTATGAAGAGGGATTTGGATTTAAGGAAACCCGTCGCAAGGACTATCCAGAGCACAAGTTTACTTTGGTTTACTTAGCACTTGAAGGGGATGACTTTGAGATTGAATTGACTTACAATTATGATCATGGTCCATATATCGTAGGGGATGGCTTCTCACATCTAGCTCTTTCTTCGGATGACTTAGAAGGGGACAATGCGAAACACAAAGCATTGGGCTATCCAACGACAGATATAAAAGGCTTGCCAGGAAGTCCAGGTCGTTATTATTTTGTTACAGATCCTGATGGATACCGTGTAGAGGTTATTCGAGCGGATTAATCAAGAAATACCTAAAGAATCAGCACCGATTGTTAACATTTTGACAAGAATGGGGCTGATTTTTTTTGCTTTGATTGGGGTTACAACTTGACAAGAAACAAAGTATATTATAGTATAGATTTAGGTGTATATGAAAGAGGAATCTCGCGTGAAGAAATTATTACTGATACTAACCAATCTACTGTTGGTTGGTATGATTTGTTTTTTTAGTCTAATGATTTACCATCGTGTTCAAGAAAATCAAATAACCCAGTTCATTGCAAGAAAGGAACGTGTCTTTTTAAAGCATGGTCAAACGAACTTGAGAACAGGAAATGTGGGCTCCACTCATGTTGTTGCTTCCATTCCAACCGATGATGCTGGCAAGAAAATTGGTTTAGTTGAGAATAGAATGGTAGAGTATGTTCATCAAAAATTAGGGGAAGCCAAGCCTACGGGCAATATTAATCGAATATTTTTGGTCAGTAGCCGGCTTGGGAAAACTAACTTTAGAAAGGTTCGGGCTCTGGTAATCAAAAGCGAGGAATATCATCTTTCGACACTTGATATTGAGAAGGATGGCGAAGAATCCATCGGGGAGCTCTTGCTTACTGAAGATCAGCAACTCTTCACGTTGAAACGCTTTTTTACAGATTCTGATGCCGCGAGAGAGATTTTATCCAATAAATTAAAAGAAAAGCTAGATCAAAGCTCTTTGTCAGACAGCGAAAAAACACATCAACTAAACTTGTTTGGTGACATTTATTTGGACCGTTTACCATTCTCATATGAAGATAGCCAACTAAAGGTAAAAATCGTACAAGGTAGTCAAGAAACCACGCTTTTAATTCCCATATCGGAGTTATACCCTGTTCTAAACAGTGACTATCTATCTGAAGCAGATGTGGCAGGTTATAAAGAATATTTGCAAGAGTTAGAAGAATTAGAACGAAGAAAGACTGCAAGAAACATTTCTCTAACATTTGATGATGGTCCGAATTCCTCAACGACACCAGTGGTATTGGATTTGTTGAAGAAATACAATGCGAAGGCTACCTTCTTTGTCATCGGGCAAAATATTGAAGGAAATGAGTGGATTTTACAACGGATGAAAGCTGAAGGTCACGAGATTGCAAACCATACTTGGAGTCATGCAAATTTAACCAAACTTTCTCCGGATACCATTCGTCAAGAGGTTGAAAAAACGCAAGTTGCCATAGAAAAAGCAGTTGGTCAGCGATCACGTTTGGTACGTCCTCCATATGGTGCAGTAAATAAGCAAGTCGCAAACGCTATGAATCTTCCATCCATCTGTTGGAATGTAGATACACTAGACTGGTCTTCACACAATCCGCAGGCGATTTTAAATCAAGTCAAGTCAAATGCTTGTCCTGGTTCCTTTATTTTGATGCATGATATTCATAAGGAAACTGTTAAGAGCTTGGATTCGGTATTGCAATTTTTAACTTCTCAAGGATACAGTATGGTTACCGTTTCAGAAAGTTTAGGTACTAATCTAAATACACAGTTTGTTTACTATGATCAACAATCGGCAACTATGCCAACGCAATAATAACTAAACAAAAGAACAGAAGCTTGATTGAACTTCTGTTCTTTTTTGGAATTTTATCAGTTTGGGTAAGAGTAGCGGTGAGATGGAAATGAGAAAGTAACAGTGTAATATCATCGTCGGCTTAATGATATGAACACAGTTCGCAATATTGCCAGCCTTTAAGATCTCCCAGATAGCTGAAACTGGGAAACTTTTGATGTTCATTGTGCATTACATTGATGGTTATCCAGTTGATAAATAGCGTCGCACTAATAGAAAGTGAAAAGATTATACTTTATATAGCTCTTGATTTTTTAAGATAACTTCTTGGACAGAAGCATATTTTTTTAGTTGTTTGAGTTCATTTGGATTTGAAACAAGGGTAATAACCACTCCATCCTTACCCATTCGACCGGTTCGACCAGCCCGATGTGTATAGGCTTCTTGGTCAAAAGGAACCTCAAAATTGAGGACGCATTCTAAATTATCGATATCAATCCCACGAGCTACTAAATCTGTGGCTAGTAAGAGCTGGATCTGGTGGTCTTTAAATCGATCAATAATGACCTTTCTAAACTTGACATTGACATCAGAAGCGAGAGAAATTGCATTGGCTCCGTTGTAGTTTAGTCGTTCTTCAGTTGCACCAAGATCAGATAAGCTATTAAAGAAGACCAATGCTCGAAAATCTGGCACATTTGCAAATTTTTTCAACAAGTTTTGTCGATCACGTTTTTCAACCATCAGATAATAGTGCTGAATATTGTCTAATTTTTGCTCCGATAAATCGATTGTTTCAACAGTAGGTGAAATCTTTTGCCGATCAAATTTAGCAGTTGCACTCATATAGATCAATTGATGATTGCGAGGAACATAGTTGATAATTTTTTCTACAAAATGATATTGAGAATCAGAGAATAGCTGATCAAATTCATCTAAGATGATGGTATTGATATTCATCATCTTTATTTTTTTTAATTTAATCAATTCAAACACGCGACCAGGTGTACCAATTAAGATTTCCGGCCCTTTTTTTAATCGTTCAATTTGTCGTTTTTGACTGGATCCTGATAAGAATAACTGTGCTTGTAATCCGATAGCTTCGGACCAGCCTTTACACACTTCAAAAATCTGCCCAGCTAATTCTGTATTTGGAGCCAGAATCAATAATTGCTGGGATTTTTTGGGGGTAAGAGCAAGTAGGCTTGGCCAGAGGTAGGCTAGGGTCTTTCCTGTTCCAGTTGGACTGATTGCAAGTAAGTCTTTTCCTGTAAAAATTGGCTCAAATGCTTGTTGTTGAATATCAGTCAAGCTATCAAAACCAGCCTTTTCCAGCATTTCTTGCCATACAGAAGGGAAATTAGTTTTCATGAGTATCCGCCTTAAATGTAATTCCTGCGTCTTGACGCATCAGATAGAGGGTCCGGTGAACATCTGAAGCAACATCTAACCACTGATCTGCCAATGGGTGATTTGCCTCTTCGATGACTTGTGCAAAATGCATGGCTTCTTCAATCATGGATTGGTCCTTCGAAGCAAGAGGGAGTTGGTATTGCTCCCCATTATTTTTTGTAAAAATAGCAGAGCTGATATGCTGACAAGCGTTTAAGGTCAAAGTACCCTCGGTAGTATAGATTTCGCTAGGTAGATGACTGGTCATATTTTTTCCTGCTTGAATACCCACAGTAAAGTTTTCATAGACTAGTTGCCCAAGCCCATTTAAATCAACACTAGATGGTAATTGTTGGGCTACGTAACGAGCTGTATGTGGGGCACCGATAAGACCTATGGCGGCATAAACAGCATAGACGCCAAGATCCATGAGTGCGCCACCTGAAAAATCAGCTGAAAAGATATTCGGAGTATTTCCAGCTAGCAATTCAGGCATTTTTGAAGAATATTTGGCATAAGAAAAATGCCCACCGATAATGGATTTATCTGCCAAGAATTGTCGAATCGTCTGAAAGGATTCTTCTTGAAAGTTTCGAGCTGCTTCAAACAAGAATAGCCCTTTTTCAGAGGCAATTTGGCGTAAATCTTCAAATTCTGCTGGAGTTGATACCATTGGCTTTTCAACGATAGCGTGTTTTCCAGCCAAGAGTACGGCCTTTGCCTGCTGGTAGTGCAAGGAATTTGGACTAGCAATGTAAACAAGGTCAATTTCAGAAGATAAAAATGATGAAAAATCAGTAAACAAGTCTACCTTTTCATATGGTTTTGCAAAGGATTCAGCTGTATCATAGTTTCGAGAAAAAACAGCTCTAAATTGATATTTATTCGTTTGAAGTGCTGCTTTGATAAACTGATGAGTGATAGGAGAAGTGCCAATTATGCCAAAATCAATCATAATGTCTCATTTCTATTGTATTATTTTTTCCATTATAGCATGTTTCGTGATAAAATAGTAATGAAAAAAAGGTGTCAAACTTGAGATAGAAGGAGATGATAATGACTCAAAAACCAATAATAATTGGCGTTACCGGAGGTTCAGGTGGAGGTAAAACAAGTGTCTCTCGTGCCATTTTAAATAACTTTCCAAATGCACGGATTTCAATGATTGAGCATGACTCCTACTATAAAAATCAGTCCCACTTAACCTTTGAAGAACGGATATTGACCAATTATGACCATCCACTAGCCTTTGATACAGACTTGATGATCTATCATTTGAGTGAATTACTGGCTGGGCGTTCAGTGGATATTCCGATATATGATTATACTCAGCATACACGGTCAGAAAGGACTTATCGTCAAGAACCTCAGGATGTATTTATTGTAGAGGGAATTTTAGTACTGGAAGACAAACGTCTTCGGGATTTAATGGACATCAAAGTATTTGTGGATACTGATGATGACATTCGTATTATCCGCCGTATAAAACGTGATATGGAGGAGCGTGGCCGTAGCTTAGATAGTATCATAGAGCAATATACATCTGTTGTAAAACCGATGTATCACCAGTTTATTGAGCCGACTAAGCGCTATGCGGATATCGTGATACCAGAGGGTGTTTCAAATGTAGTTGCCATCGACTTAATCAATACAAAGGTGGAGAGTATTTTAAGAGAGCGTGGTTAGAATGGCGAAAGACAGAATTTTACCCCATATCATTTTAGGAATAGTAGCAACTTGCAACCGTAGGGTCAATGGAAAAGAGATTACTGACTTTGTTCAACGAGATTTAGGAGAATTTTGGCAAGTAGCTCACAGTCAAGTATACCCTGAACTTAAACGGATGACTCAAGATGGTTGGATAACTTGCCATGCAGTTCCAGGAAACGAAAAAGAAAAGCAGTATGAATTAACTGCAAAAGGACGAGAAATTTTGGAACAATGGCTTGCCATTCCAAATGAATCTACACCTCACCAAAAAGATATCTTTTCTTTAAAAATGTATTTTATCGAAGATCGCTCAGATCCTAGAGTTTCCGAATTATTAACCTATCAGATTCAGGTTATTGAAAAGCATTTGCGTCATCTTGAAAAACGTAAAGAGGAACTTTTTTCGGAAACTGATGGTGAACATGTTCCTTATGGGCAATATTTAATTCTGTCACGGGCCATTGAACGCAATCAATCACAGTTACAATGGCTACAAAATACGATTCAAAATTTATAAAAAGCGATTCATTTATTGAGTCGTTTTTTTCTTGCTCTTCGATTTTAAATGTGATAAAGTTAGGAATAAATGTTACTGATATGGAGGGAATATGTCTGTAAAGCAGGGATTTGCATTGTTCTTAATGATTTGGAACCTGGTCGTTTTTTTGGTCTATGGACTTGACAAGGGAAAGGCTAGAAAGGGTTCTTACCGAATTTCAGAAAAGACCTTGTTGATGATGACCTATGTTGGTGGTGGTCTAGGTGCTTGGGCTGGCGGTACCCATTTTCGTCATAAAACTCAGAAAAAGTATTTTCAACTAGCTTGGGCCGTAGGTGTCTTGATTGACGCCTTGTTGATATACTGGATGTGGAAATAGGCGAAAGCCTTTTTCTTTATTGCTCGAACTATAAAAGTTCCTCTATCTATGCTATAATGATGGTATGACAAAACAAGAAAAAATTTCAAATTATCAATTATTGTTGGCCCAATTGGAGGCTCTTTTAGAGGGTGAAACCAATGCTTTAGCCAATCTATCAAATGCTTCTGCCTTACTTAATCAAGCTCTACCAAACTCTGTCTTTACAGGATTTTACTTGTATGATGGTAGTGAATTGATTTTGGGACCTTTTCAGGGTGGCGTTTCCTGTGTTCATATTGCACTTGGAAAAGGAGTCTGCGGTGAGTCGGCTTCTAAACGCCAGACGATTATCGTAGAGGATGTTCGTTTGCATGACAATTATATTTCCTGCGATGCGACAGCTCTTTCGGAAATTGTGGTGCCAATGGTGAAAAACGACCAATTATTGGGCGTTTTGGACTTGGATTCTAGGTTGGTCGCTGATTACGATACCATTGACCAGGAATACCTTGAGCAGTTCGTCGCGCTCTTAGTGGAGAAGACAGACTGGAATTTTGCTATGTTTGGAGAAAAACGCTAATGTACCAAGCTTTATATCGGAAGTACCGAAGCCAGACCTTTGGGGAGATGGTGGGGCAAGAGGTGGTCGCAACGACGCTCAAGCAAGCTATTGAGCAGGGGAAAATTAGCCATGCCTATCTCTTTTCTGGTCCTCGTGGAACGGGTAAGACATCGGCTGCGAAAATTTTTGCCAAGGCCATGAATTGCCCGAATCAGGTTGATGGTGAACCTTGTAACGACTGTTATATTTGTCAAGCGATTACGGAAGGTAGTTTGGAAGATGTCATTGAGATTGATGCAGCTTCCAATAATGGTGTAGATGAGATTCGTGATATTCGTGATAAATCGACCTATGCGCCTAGTCTTGCAACCTATAAGGTCTATATCATCGACGAGGTTCATATGTTGTCTACAGGGGCCTTCAACGCACTATTGAAAACCCTAGAAGAACCAACGGAGAATGTGGTCTTTATTCTAGCAACTACGGAATTGCACAAGATTCCTGCTACCATTCTGTCAAGGGTGCAACGATTTGAATTTAAGTCCATCAAGGTGACGGACATTCAGGAGCACTTGGCTGCAATTTTGACCAAGGAAGGCCTTGCCTTTGATGAACAAGCATTGACCATCATTGCACGTCGGGCAGAAGGTGGGATGCGGGATGCCTTGTCCATATTGGACCAGGCATTGAGTCTTAGTCAACATCAGCAGGTAACTGTGGATATTGCTGAGGAAATTACAGGTTCCATCAGCTTACGTGCCTTGGATGATTATGTGGCTAGTCTCCGTCAGGCAGATAGCGCCTCAGCACTTGGACATCTACAAACCTTGTTTGATCAAGGAAAGAGTATGAGTCGTTTTGCCACAGACCTCTTGCATTATTTGAGGGATCTCCTCATTGTACAGACGGGTGGTGAAAATACCCATTTGACCACTGGTTTTACGGAAAATCTAGCTCTGGCTCAGGATCGGATTTTTACTATGATTGAGATGGTGACAAAAGGTTTGTCAGACATCAAGTCTAGCCCTCAACCGAAAATTTATGCGGAGATGATGACAATTCGTTTGGCAGAAGAAGGATCACCTTCGGGAGCAATCGCAGAGCTGCCAGCTGATTTGGTCAGCCAACTTGCTCATCTTCAAGAACAAGTTGCGGATTTGCAGAAACAACTAAGTCAATTATCTAGTCAACCAAGTGCTATTAAGCCAGTTTCACGCAAGCCACAGGCTCCGAAGAAGTACCGATTGGATACCAGCAAGGTTCATGCTATTTTACAAGAGGCTATGGAAAATCCAGCCTTGGCGCGTGAAAATTTGACGCGTTTGCAAAATGCATGGGGAGAAATCATCGAAAGCTTATCTGGAGCAGATCGTGCCTTGCTTGTTGGTTCTCAACCAGTCGCTGCGAATGAAAACCATGCTATACTTGCTTTTGAGTCCCCACTCAATGCCGAACAGACTATGAAACGTGATAATCTCAACACCATGTTTGGAAATATTCTCAGCAAGGCAGCTGGTTTTTCGCCACAGATTTTAGCCATTGCTCAAGAGGATTGGGTTAGCATACGAGCAGAATTTTCGGCTAAGGCAAAAGGGCAAAAAACACAAGAAATCGAAACCGAAACCAGCCCAGTTCCAGAAGAATTTGGATTTCTGGCCGACGCAGTTGAAATTCGAAATGATTGAGCGCTTGGTTTGACCACTTCTACAGCAATATCGGTCTCTGGTCGGATGCGCAATCTGTTTGGATGATTTATACTATGATTAATCCTAAATATTTTTCATAATCTCCTTACAAAAGCACCTCACATTTTGGTGTTTTTGTTTTTGCAGAGTCATAATTTTACATAGAAAGCATATAAAAAATCAGCTGAAGGACTGATTTTTTGGTATAATCTACTTTATGAAACTTTCTCAATTTCTTTTTTTAGCCATTACGACAATATTAGCAGTATATTTTATGAATGCCTCTATTTTGACAGGCGATTATTTAATAGCTGGAATTTATGCTTATATTGGCTATCGAAACCTCCATTTTGCCTATAAAGTAACGAAATTTATTCAACTGGTGGAGAAGCAGTCCAAGAAGTAAGACTGATTTCCCCGCTGGAGATTGTCTTTGCTTTTCCATTCTCTAGTTGAATCACTAAATTACCTGTATCGGTAACGGCGATTGCTCTGCCTTTAAATTCAATTTGATTTTCTACAAAGCTCACTTGTTGACCGACAACAAGTGATTTTTCTTTGTAAAGTGTGATTAATTCATGTTCATCTGTTTCAAGAAAAGCTTTCCAGATGGCTATGATGAGTTGATTGCGGGTAAAGGGTGGTTGTTCCTCAAAAAGGTTGCCTGCAATATGGTGTAGTTCTTTTGGGAAATCGTCAATACGAACATTGATGCCGACACCGATAATGACGTCAGTTACTGTTTGACTTTCCATCGAAGAAATTGCTTCGGTTAAGATTCCAGCCACTTTTTTGCGTCCAAGATAGATGTCGTTGACCCATTTGATTTGAACATCCAAGTCGCAGAGTGACTGGATGGCTTTTACCACAGCAGCCGCAGCTAATATAGTGTATGGTTTGAATGCAAGAAATGGGACATTGGGCGATAGACGAAGTGACATATAAATACCACCAGATTTTGAGGCGTAAAATGGTCGACCGAATCGTCCTTTTGCTTTGTTTTGGTGTGGTGCAAGGTAGAGGGCTGGGCTACTATGTCCTAGTTCAATGCCTTGCTTGGCATCCAGTTGGGTGGAGTCACTGCTTCCATTGAGATGGACTGGAAGGTTAAGTTCCTGTGCAATCAATTCAGGTAAGAGTAAGTCCCCTTCAGCCAGTTTATAGCCACGGTTTCGGGCTGCTTCAATGGTTAAACCGAAGGTTTCTAATTGGCGAATAGCCTTCCATATGGATGTTCGTGAAATGCCTAGCTCCTGAGCCATGTCTTCACCGCTTATGTAGTCCTCTTTTTCTTTCAAAAGAAGATATATTTTTTGATAGGTTTTCATAACTTCATTATAGCAAAAAAATCGCTTAAAACGTGATATAATAGATTACAAATAAGGAGGTTTTCATGAAGACACTTGATTACATCGTGACATTGACTCAAACTCCGTCACCAACTGGCTATACGACGGATATTATGAACTACATCAAAGCAGAGATTGAAGGTTTCGGTTATGAGGCGACTAAAACACCAAAAGGTGGTGTTTTAGTAACGGTACCGGGGAAAAATGATGAGGAGCACCGTATTTTGACAGCTCATCTGGATACATTGGGTGCTATGGTTCGGGCAATCAAACCGGATGGTCGTATAAAAATGGATTTGGTGGGTGGTTTTGGTTATCCTTCCATTGAAGGTGAAAACTGCTTGATACATTGTGCTAAAAATGGTAAGACCTTCACAGGTACCATTCTTATGCATCAAACGTCTGTCCATGTTTATCGTGATGCTAGTACAGCAGAGCGCAACCAGACCAATATGGAAATCCGATTGGACGAAAAAGTGACCACTGCTGATGAAGTGCGTACCTTAGGGATTGAAGTTGGTGATTTTATTTCCTTCGATCCAAGAACAATTGTGACAGAAACTGGGTTTATTAAGAGCCGCCATTTGGATGATAAGGTTTCTGCAGCTATTTTGATTCATTTGTTGAAGGTTTATAAAGAAGATGGGATTGTTTTACCTTATACCACTCATTTTTATTTTTCAAATAACGAAGAGATTGGTTATGGTGCTAATTCAAGTTTGCCAGATCGGGTTGTGGAGTATCTGGCTGTAGATATGGGAGCGATGGGTGATGACCAGCAGACGGACGAGTACACGGTTTCGATTTGTGTAAAAGATGCTTCAGGACCTTATCACTATGAACTTCGTCAGCATTTAGTTTCTCTTGCTGAGAGAGAGGGAATTCCATATAAGCTGGATATCTATCCTTACTATGGTTCAGATGCATCGGCTGCTATGCGTGCGGGTGCAGATGTTAAGCATGCCTTACTGGGAGCAGGCATTGAGTCTAGTCACTCTTATGAACGAACTCATTTGGATTCAGTTGATGCGACTGAGCGGATGGTGGATGCTTATTTGAAATCGCTAATGGTAGACTAATATGAATGAAACCCGTTTTTTAGAGTTATTTAATGACCTGGATAAGGTTTTAAGGAAAGTCTGTGGTGTAGCAGATGGAGACTATGCTGACGTTGGTTCGATGTTAACAAAGGCTAAAGAACTAAGCCCCCATAATCCCATTGAGGCAAATTGGGACAAACTTTATGTTGCCCGTCAGTTACGGAATTTAATGGTTCATGAAAAACGAACAGGACTGAAAGAGGTGGCTCAGCCGTCACAAGAATTGATTGATGTGTTGGAAAAAGTTATTTCCCAATACCAAGAGCCAGTTACCATTGCTCATTATTTACAAAGGACACAAAAAATCAAACCAATTGTTTTTGATGTTCAGGATAAATTAATAAAGGCTTTAGAAATTGTAGATCGTAAGCATTTTTCTAAGTTTCCGATTTTTTCGGGAAGAGCCTATCAAGGTTTAGTTTCTGACAAGGGACTGACCAATTGGTTAGCCAAAGCCAGTAAAGAGGCTGGTTCTATTCGTGAGAAATTGGTGGAAGCCAGTTTAGCAGATGTTCTTGTTTTTGAAGAAGATAGTATTCAGGTTATCGTTCTCCCTTCCTCAGAAACGCTTTATCGAGTGATCAATTATTTTGAGGGCCGTAAGCGTACGACCATTCTTGTGAGTCGTCAAAAGAGTGGGAAAATAGATTCTCCGGAGGATGTCATTGGTATCATTACAGCCCAAGACTTAGCTGAAATTTATGGAATGGTGGATTAGGAGGTTTTATGTCAACAAATCGTTTAGCTTGGGATGAGTATTTTGCGGCACAAGCACTTTTGATTGCAAATCGGGCGACCTGTAAGAGAGCCAAGGTTGGTGCGGTTTTGGTTAAGGATAATAAGGTTATTGCGACAGGCTATAATGGGTCTGTTTCAGGAACTGAACATTGTTTGGATCAGGAATGTCTCATGATTGATGGTCATTGTGCTAGGACCTTGCATGCGGAAGTTAATGCTATTTTACAAGGAGCGGAGCGGGGAATTCCAAAAGGTTTTACTGCCTATGTGACCCATTTTCCATGTCTCAACTGTTCCAAACAATTGCTTCAAGTAGGTTGCAAGCGGGTGGTCTACATTAATGAATACCGTATGGATGACTATGCGCGGTATTTATATAATGAAAAAGGGTGTGAGCTTGTTCATCTACCGTTAGAGGTGGTGAAACAGGCGATTGCTGATGCGGAGTTTATTTAGACTTTAGGAGGCTGGGCAGAAAGTCCAACCTCGCTTCTCAGAGTTCGTGTCAACATCTCAGCGCAGTGGTTGATTGGCTTTAA
>ERZ650302.592-NODE-592-length-20318-cov-12.004738_pt1 | contig 20318 bp, 17 predicted proteins | sample MGYA00376238_ERZ650302 | MGnify/ENA primary metagenome ERZ650302 (study PRJEB26733, sample SAMN07839298) | wastewater metagenome | biome: urban; feature: wastewater treatment plant; material: waste water | place: USA: North Carolina | collected 2016-04-28 ... | reverse complement strand
CTTCCGATCTGTACAGCCCGACCCGACCTTTTTCGGGAGGGGCACGCCCAAATTCTCTTAGCCTTTGTAAGCTACTTTGTGCTCGATGTAAGTAAAAATCCTATCGAAAAGTAGTCCTACTAATCCAATGATAATGATGGCCGATATTACTTTTTCGAGGCTCAAGGCATTCCAACTGTCCCAAACAAAGAACCCAATTCCAGCGCCTCCAGACAGCATTTCGCCTGCTACTATTACCAGCCAAGCCACGCTGATACTGAGTCGCAATCCGGTTATGATATGTGGTAAGCTATACGGAATTAGTATTTTTGTGAGGTAACGCATTTTGGAAAAACCAAAGGCCTTAGCCACGTTTTTATGATCTTGTGGTATGGACCCTACTCCAAAATAGTTATTGATAAGCGTTGACCACAGTGATGTAATGAAAACGATGAAAATAGTAGCCATTCCGGTGTCTTTAAAAACCACCAAACCTATTGGAAACCAAGCTAAAGGCGACACCGGTTTTAACAATTGCACAATGGGATAAAAGATTTGTTTGCAAATCGTGCTGGCTCCCATCAATATTCCAATCGGTATGGCAAATAATGACCCAATTAAAAATCCTGAAAGCACTGTTTTGATGGAGGTAAACAACTGCAATCCGATTCCTTTGTCATTAGGACCATAATCATAAAAAGGATCGCTCAACATTTCCTTGAGCACCGTAAGTGTCGCTACTGGACCAGGTAAAGCTTGTTCTGTAAAATAACTTACTAGACTCCAAAATCCAGCGAAAAATACCAATCCAACTAAAGCGAATAGGGCTGATTTCGATTTTTGAAACACGTTATTAAATAGAAGCTTCAAACTTGTGTTTCCTTTATCGCTGCTGTAAGCGACGGTTTGCTCTTGACTATTTTCTATACTCAAAGCATCGATAGTGAGGGTGTTTTTATCTGACATGGTATGCTAATTAAATTTCTATTTTTTTATTTTTTGAAACATATAAGTCATTGATGTTTTTTTCTCTATTTTAAACACTTAAATAACTTATATGTTACAACTTTCATTATTGTTTGTCTTTACTTTTTAACCACTTTTAGGTAGGCCGCAGGATTGGAAGGATCAAATACGGTTTTATCCATCGTTAATGCAAAAGGTTTCATATCGTCGTTGGGTACTTTTACATTCATACTTTTGGCCACTTCTTTGTATAAATCATCCAGAATCAATTTATCAGCAATGGCGGTATAATTGGGCGCTTCCTTTAAGTAGCCAAAACGAACATACTGTGCCATGGCCCAAATAGCATGCGATTTTCTAGGATAATTTACCATTCCGCCTTTATGAAACAACATATAGTCATTGTCATAGATTTCTACTCCTTGGTTACAACCTAAATTGTAATCTCCCATAAGTCTTGCCTCGATAACATCAGCTGGAGCATTTACATAAGGTGCTTTACCAATAATCGCGGCGGCTTTTTTTCTGTTTGAAGGTACGTCAAGCCACTTACAAGCTTCCATAACCGCTTTCATAACTTTTACTAAATCGGTTCTGCGTTTGGCACTAAATTCTTTGTTAACTACCAAGGCTTTCTCAGGATGGTCTTTCCAGATGTCTTGTGAGGCTACTTGTGTAAAACCTATCCCTTGTTTTACAGCAACACCACCCCAAGGCTCGCCAACACAGTAACCGTCCATATTTCCCACTTTCATATTGGCAACCATTTGTGGCGGTGGAATGGTTATAATTTTGACTGCTTTTTGATTCAATCCTGCTACAGACATCCAGTTGCGCAACCATAAATCGTGCGTTCCTCCTGGAAAAGTCATAGCAAAAGTGACTTCTTTCTCGGCTTTCAATTTGGCCGCAACTACTGGTGTAACTTTATTCATTTGTTTAAAACCAACTTTGCCACAAAAATCATTGGATAAAGTAACGGCTTGACCGTTTACGTTAAGCATCATAGCAATCATCATTTCTGAACCTGCTTTCCCTCCTACTCCAGTATAAACCGAGAAAGGTATGGAATACAAACAATGAGCTCCATCAAGTTCGCCTGTTAAAATCTTATCACGAACATTGGCCCAAGAAGATTCTTTGGTCACTACTACCTCAACACCATACTTTTTAAAAAGTCCCAATTCTTTGGCCATTACGATTGGGGAACAATCGGTTAAAGGAATAAATCCTAATCGTACAGGGTCATTTTGTGCCGCAACGGATTGAAAAAATGCGACAGCTACAATCACAAAAACAGATTGTATGGCTTTGTTTATTAATGTTTTCATATGCTTTATTTTAAAGTTTATTGTTTATGGTTTGTTGTTTATGGTTTGTTGTTTATGGTTGAAAATAGCACTACTATTCAACACACCTAACAACTACCGTTGAATCATTTTTTAGCTAAGAAATTTGGAGTAATATTGAGCATGATATAGCCAAAGTGAGGCGTTAAATCAGCATTGGCAACATTTTTTACTGAGGCAGAAGCCATAGTGTTTGTTGCTTGCATATAGGAATAACCGGCTTCTATATTAATCATTTTGGTTAAGCCATATTTCACAGTAATGTCTAACTCGGTTCCCAAATACTTATTGAGATTTCCTGCCAAAGTATTGGCTGATTCAAATCCATGCAAATCAAAAGTGAAACTCAAATTATCTTTAGCATTGTATTTCGCTTTTAAGAAATAATTCAATAACCCTTGGCTTCCAAAACCACTAGCTACATAAAAATAGTCCATATATCCCCAGAATTTGTGTGGTGTTCCATACAAAGGATCAAAACGATTGCTCTTACTTGTTGCAGTCACTGCTTTTGTTCCGTCATTTCCAGAAAGGTAATCGATTCCTGGGCCTACAAACCATTTGCGTCCCATTTGATAAGTAGCAGTAACAGAAGCTAAATTTGCATTAATAGAGCGACCGTCTTTGTCTTTACCTCCTTGGTGATAGACGCTTCCTGTAAGGTTCAATTTTCGAGTTAGAAAAGTATTGAAGAAAAATCCCGTAGTGTTTCGGCTCCAAACGCCTTCTGTATTCACTTTTGTAACCACTGCTGGTGTTCCACTAGTTACAGTGGTATACTTATTAAAGTCGTCTTTAAAGAATAAAAAGGAAATGTCTCCAAAAGAAAACTTTTTGTCAACATATAAGTACTGAAAAGATTTGTACATCGTCCCAATTCCATTAGTACCAGCGCCATAAGCAGGATTAGTACCATTATAAATTGTTCCTGAACTAAGTTCTTTGTTTTGATTAAAAGCTACCCCTACATCGGCAATCCATCCTTTGTTGGCATATTTAAATACAATGGCATCGTGGCGACGTCCTTGTTGCAACCAATCCAAGCCCCCTAATACTTTTTGATCATCATAAGAAATTTGTTGACGTCCAATCTTTACTGACATATTTTGAATAGTGCTTAGTGTATCTATCAAACTTATTTCTCCCCAAGCTTCGTGCAACAAAACACCATTATTCACTTCTGTAGTGGTTCTATTGATTGAGGAAGCATCCTGCCCCCAAACTCTCACGTCTTGTAGTGCCGTAAAAACTTTGAAACGGTATCCAGAATAGCCCAAATTTAATCTGGCTCTTTGTGAATTGAACAAGGCCGTCTTCTCTCCCTTCTTTTGTAAAGTTCCAAATCCTGCTCTAATTTCTGTCCTTTCTCTGATTTGTCCTGTTGCCGTTAATTGTGCTTTAGTGGTGTTTACAGAAAAAAGAGTAATCACTCCGGCTAGTAAAGCGATTTTGTATCCTTTTGTTGCTGTACTTGCTACTTCTTTTTTAAATGAATGTTTTTTGTTGGTTAACATAGTTTTCGGTTTTGATTAGTACATTACAAACTTAATTAAGTATTTATACTTACGTATTGTAATTTTACAAACAAAAAACTCTTTTTACCCCTTCTTTTATAGTACTAAAAGCGGGCTATTTTATGCGTTTTCGCAATAAAAAAATTAGAATCCCAATAAAAACAGCCCTTTAGCACAATACCAATACTTAGATAATCACCACTAGTTCACAACAAAACAACGCTATAGTATTCAAATGCATAAAAAAAGCCTCATTAAAGAGGCTTTGCGTGCTACATTTCAAATAAATACGGTAAACTATCTAAATTTAAATGTATTTATGATCCATAATTTCGGTTCTTAGCTTAGTTATATTTAACAATCCTATTCTTTTTCCAGTAGTTTCAATTAATTGTTCTTTTTTTAAACTAGAGATCATTCTGGTCACTTGTTCCTCTGTGGTACCGGCAAAATCTGCTATCTCTTTACGGGATAACGCTATGTCTATAGTGCCATCTGTTTGACCAAATTTTCTATGGATGTACAATAAAGAGTCAATCACACGTTCGCGAACATTCATGTGTGCAATTTTCCGAATATTATTTTCACTTTTATTGAGTTCCTCTGCATAAAACAACATTAAATCATAGGTAAATTCTGGAACAGTATGCAAAATTTCGAGCATAACTTCATTACTAAAATTACACAAAACAGTATCCTCTAAGGCGTAAGCCCCAATCAAATAGCGTTTACTGGTACCAAAACCTCGAAAACCTAATGTATCACCGTCTTTGGTAAAGCGAACAATTTGCTGTCTACCATTAATACCGGTTTTTATGGTTTTAACTTTCCCTTTTTTTATAAAATACAGCCCTTGCATAGGAGCACCCTCAATTATAAATTGATGACTTTTTTTGCATAAAAAGCTATTTTTTTTATCCAAAAAAGGTTTCATTTTATCCAAATGCAAATGCTTTTTTATAAAACAATTTTCATTGTTACAACTATTGCAATGTGCTAAGGCTTCCTTCATAATTGTATCTTTTTAAAATTAAATTCAAACTTTACATAAATAATTAACCGTCACGATTTCCTGCATTATTTTGCTTTTACCACGCTATAAATTGTAGTATTCTAAAAAATGAGCTTGGGATTTATCGTATCTCGAATTTTTATTCAAACTTAAGAAAAAAAATAAATTACATACGTATTTTTACGTAAAAATACTTATTTTTACAACTGATTTATCGAAATACAATTTTAGATAATCATTATAAAGAAAAGTGTAAATAAAGAAGTGTAATAATGCAAAATTCTGAAATCAAAACTACATGCTCCTACTGCGGTGTGGGTTGTGGCATCATCGTTACCAATGATTCCAAAAAAGGAGTAAGCGTAAAAGGAGACCCTAATCACCCCGTAAACAAAGGAATGCTTTGTTCGAAGGGCATGAATCTTCATTATGTAGTCAATGACACATCAGATCGTATTCTCTATCCAGAAATGCGTTGGAGCAAAGAGCAACCACTAGAGCGAGTTAGCTGGGAACAAGCCATTGAGCGTGCAGCAGCTGTTTTTTCAACCATCATAAAAAAATACGGCCCTGATAGTGTCGGTTTTTATATCTCAGGACAATGCCTAACAGAGGAATATTACTTGATTAACAAATTGGTAAAAGGCTTTTTAAAAACAAATAATATAGACACCAATTCTAGATTGTGCATGAGCTCAGCAGTAGTAGGCTACAAAAAAACATTTGGAGAAGATAGTGTTCCTGTTGCCTATGATGATATTGAACTCGCTGACACCTTTTTGATAACGGGTGCTAACCCTGCTTGGTGTCATCCAATTCTTTTCAGACGAATTGAATTGCACAAAGAGAAGAATCCAAAAGTTAAAATCATTGTTATTGACCCTCGCAAAACCGATTCAGCATTGAACGCAGATTTGCATTTACAAATTATACCCGGAACCGATATCATTTTGTACCATGCCTTAGCCAAAAGAATCATAGAGAAAGGGTATGTGGATCACGATTTTATAAAAAATAACACCGAGAATTATCAAGCCTATAAAACATTAGTGGGAGCGAGTTCTTTGGAAAAAGCTTCAAAACTATGCGGCATATCGGTTAATGATATCAAACTTGCTGCAGACATGATTGGCAAGGCCAAAGGATTTCTTTCACTTTGGGCTATGGGATTGAACCAAAGTGCAATTGGTGTAGATAAAAACACTGCCTTACTAAATCTTTCATTGCTTACTGGACAAATCGGAAAACCTGGTTCAGGACCTTTTTCGTTAACTGGCCAACCCAATGCAATGGGAGGAAGGGAAGTTGGCGGTATGGCCAATCTATTGGCTGCCCATAAAGAGTTAAGTAACCCAATCCATCGCAAAGAAGTAGCTGACTATTGGGGGGTAACAGAAATCAAAGAGCAACCTGGTTTAACTGCTACTGAGATGTTTGACGCATTGGCCTCAGGCGCTATGAAAGCCATTTGGATAGTTTGCACGAATCCCTTGGTTAGTTTACCCGAATCACGAAAAATAGAAAAGGCTTTACAAAATGCCAAGTTTGTGGTAGTTCAAGATATTTCACACCGCTCCGACACCACTAAATATGCCGACCTCCTTCTTCCAGCTGCTGGCTGGCTAGAAAAAGAGGGGACCATGACCAATTCAGAACGAAGAATTACCTATTTATCAAAAGGAATTAACCCACCAGGCGAAGCGCTCTCTGATATCGAAATAATCACACGATTTGCAAAAAAAATGAACTTTAGTGGATTTGATTATGCTTCTACCGAAGAAATCTACAGAGAACATGCTTTGCTCACAAAAAACACGACTATAGATATCTCGTTTTTAAACTACAATCGATTACAAAACGAGGGTTCCTTCCAATGGCCTGTTCCTGATTACGGTCATCCGGGAACTCCAAGATTATTTACTGATAAAAAGTTTTACACTCCTTCAAAAAAGGCGATTTTCAATCTGCCTACTGCTATAGAAAACACATCTGAAGCTCCTGATTCCAATTACCCATTTATCCTTACCACTGGACGCATAAGAGATCAATGGCATACTATGACCAAAACAGGTAAAGTGTCTCGATTGATGACTCATATCCCTAGTCCCGTTTTGGAAATGAACCCGATTGATGCTTACAAAGCAGAAATAGAAACGGACGATATAGTTACTGTAAGTAGCAAAAACGGTACTGTTAGAGTAAAAGTGAAAGTTGCTAATACTACTCGTGAGTCGGTTGTTTTTTTACCCATGCATTGGGGCAAACAATTGGATAATGATTTGAATCGTACCAATAACTTAACCAATACACTTATAGATCCACTTTCTAAGGAACCTGATTTTAAATACACTTGTGTTGCTATTGAAAAATACAAAAAACCAACCGAAAAAATTGTCGTAGTAGGCGCAGGAGCAGCCGCATTTCGATTCATACAAAACTATAGAGAAATCAATACGCAAGATGAAATAGTAGTCTTTTCGAATGAAAAAAATCCATTTTATAACAGAGTTTTACTTCCTGAATACGTTACCGCCGAACTCTCTTGGGAGCAACTTTTAAAAATAAAAGAAGAAGCCTTAGCCAAACTGAATATCACGTTACAATCTGAAGTTGCTATCAACCAAATTAGTACAGACGAAAAAAAGATAACAGATAGTAATGGTGTTATTCATCATTATGACACGCTAATTCTTGCTACTGGTAGCCGCCCTTTTGTACCTGAAAATGCACAACTTCATCTACCTGGCCGATTTACTATCAGAAAAAAAGATGATGCCGACCGATTGCGTAACTATTTAGAGCAAACACAATTGCCTCCAGAAGAACAGCACGTTGTGATAGTAGGTGGCGGATTGTTAGGGCTTGAATTGGCTGCAGCACTTAAACATAAAAAAGTAAAAATCACCATTATCCAAAGAGCATCCCGTTTGATGGAACGCCAATTGGACCGTATTTCGAGTAAATTACTAGCTGAAGAAGTACAGCAAAGAGATATTCAAATTTATTTTGACAATGAAGTAAGTACAGTTTTTAGCACCAATCGAGCCCATGAATTAGAAATAGCTTTAAAAAGCGGTAGAACCCTAACTGCCAATGCCATAGTTTACACAATAGGAACGATACCGAATATTGAGGTCGCCAAAGAAGCTGGACTTACTTGTGCCCGTGGTGTAAAGGTGAATCAGTATTTGCAATCCTCTAATCCTTCAATATTTGCTATTGGCGAAATAGCCGAATTTAATAATCAACTTTTTGGTATTACTTCAGCAGCAGAGGAACAAGCCGATATTCTTGCTAATTATCTGGCAGGCGATATTAGTAGCCATTACAAAGGCTCTGTTTTAATGAATATCTTAAAGTTAGAAGATATCAATTTATGCAGTATTGGCGAGATTGAAGTACCAGAAAACGATGACTCGTATGAAGAAATTGTTTTTTCTGATTTAGGGAAACGCTATTACAAAAAGTGTATCGTTAAAAACGACTTGTTGATTGGAGCTATTTTGATGGGGGATAAAAATGAATTTGCCGAATTCAAAACCATGATTGAAAGTAAAATTGAACTTTCTGATAAACGAAATACATTATTAAGAGGAAGCGCTACTGCAAAACCTATTCTTGGTAAACTTGTATGTTCTTGTAGCCAAGTTGGAAGCGGGAACATAGAAGCAACCATCAAAAGCGGTGTTACAGACTTTACCACTCTATGCAAAACCACTGGTGCAGGTTTAGGATGTGGAAGTTGCAAAACAGAGGTAAAAGAACTATTAGCAAAAACAAAATAACGATTCACAACAGCCCAAGGTGCTACCACAAGGCTACAAAACTCATATCGATGGATTTAACACGTTTGATTATTAAGGGCGGAGTGCTTTCTCCAGGAGAATTAAAAGAAATTGCAACAATGGCATTAGAACAAGGTCTCAAAGCCATTTCATTTGGTTCGAGACAAGATATCATTTTTCCAGTTGGATTTAATCCACTTCATTTAGAAAACAATAAATTGTTTCATTTTGTATATCCTGATGAAAAAAGTGGAAACAATATAGTGTCCTCTTATGTTTCAACAGATATTTTTAGAAATACGCCTTGGGTTACAGGTAATAAATTCTTGTACATACTCGAACAATTTAAAGAAAATCCAAGATTAAAAATAAACATAACCGACCCCAAACAACAACTTGTTCCTTTATTTACTGGTCAAATTAACTTTGTTGCATCTGAACATGAGGACTATTGGTTTTTATACGTTCGATTACCTCAATGGGATAAAATGGAAATGTATCCTGTACTCATTTATAGTTGGAATATTGCAGCAGTTTATTATGCAATTGAGTCTATACTAACTGAAGAACCAATTAATGCAGAAATGATTTTTCAGTTAATCAATGATAAACTAGATACAAACAATCGTACAATAGACAAGCCATTGCATGTTCCGTTTTATCCTTTCCCATATTATGAGGGAATGAATAGACTAGGAATTGATCAATATTGGCTAGGTTTATACTGGAGAAATAACTTGTATGATTTGGCATTTTTAAAGGAAATGTGTGACCTATGCTTTGATTGTAAAATTGGAAAAATTTGTATTACGCCGTGGAAATCATTTATTGTAAAGGGAATACCTAAAGAGCGAAAACTCGATTGGGAAAAATTCTTAGGAAAGAAAGGAATTAATGTTAGGCACTCGCTTTTAGAACTGAATTGGCATTTACCTGTAGCTGCAGAATGGGCGCTAAATCTGAAAACCTTTTTGGTAAGAACTTTGGACCAGTTTGACATTAGCACTTACGGCCTTACCTTCGGATTATCAGACTACAACAGGGAAGGTCATTACTTTACCTCTATAGTCATTGAAAGAAATGATATTCCAAAAGACCTTGAGTCGATAAAAATACGAGCTACTTTTAATGTCTTGTATGCCAAAAATTTTGACCCGAATACTAAGGAATATATCGTACACACACAAGACGTAGACAAATTAGAACTCCCCACTATATTGATTGAATTAAGTAAGAAATACTTTGAAGAGCTTGGCAATTCTATCCTAGAAATTAGCACCAATACCTCTGAAAAAGAACCTGTTATAGAAGAATTGCATCAATGTCAGGATTGTTTAACACTATACAATCCTTTGTTTGGTGACCGTTCACAGGGAATTCAAGAGGGAGTTCACTTTACTGCATTGCCTGAGCACTATTGTTGTTCTCTATGCGATGCTCCTAAAGGACGTTTTAAACAAATCTCTTCCAAAAAAATAGTAGTAAAATAACAAGCCCTTTTATACAATAAAAAAACAAGCCGCACTTCGCTTTGCTTGAGAGATTGCATCGCTCTTTCAATGGGAAATGAGAACGTACAGCAGGCACCAGATGGTTTGAGGCATGACCTAGACATAGGCATATCCAAAAACAAAAACAGCATTATCTTTATGGAAACTACTTTTAAAACAGTGAGTTCATCACATGTTATCATTTCGGAACTAATGCTTCCGTCCCACACTAATTTTAGTGGCAAAATTCATGGCGGTTATATTTTGTCCTTATTGGACCAAATTGCGTTTGCTTGTGCCTCTAAGTTTTCGGGGAATTATTGTGTCACCGCTTCTGTTGATACCGTCAATTTTTTGATGCCAATTGAAGTAGGTGAATTGGTAACAATGAAGGCCAGTGTCAATTATGTAGGCAACAGTTCTATGATCATAGGTATTAGAGTTGAGGCAGAAAATATACAAACTGGCGCTATTAAACATTGCAATTCTTCTTATTTTACGATGGTTTCCAAAGATAAAGAAGGAAAAAATGCGCCTGTTCCTGGTTTATTACTAACCACACTAAAAGAGGTTAGTAGGTTTGAAAACGGTGTGCGACAAATTGCCTTAAAAAAAGAAAGAGACTATCAAAAAAGCATTGCCACTTTCGGCACGATTGAATCAATTTTGAAATCCAATCAGTACAAAGTTAAGGTGGCGTTGGAGTAAGGTGTAGTACAAAGCCCTTAGTGATTGGTCCATAACAGTTAGTGGTTTGTAGTTTGTGGTTTGTGGTTTGTACGTTAAAAAATAAAAAGCGTTTGAAAATAGAAACTTCAAATACTATATAAAATTCACAGATTTAGTACTGACAACCAATTACTATCGAATATGGACTAAAAACTAAGGACTACTCACTGGGGACTAAAGACTATAAAATAATAACTAGGGACTAATCACTAAGCACTATAAACTAATCTCTTTTACCCCTATACTCTCCAAATAATGTTGGTCAAGACTGGCGTGTCTAACGGTTTCACCAATAATGATAATCGCGGGAGAGGAAAGTTGGTGTTGTTCTACTAACTGACTTATGGAAGAAAGGGTGCCGATTACTCTTTTTTGATCGCTTTTGGTTCCATTTTGAATGATAGCAATAGGTAAATCGTCATCCCTATGACTTTGATAAATACTAAGAATTTGTTCCAATTTATGCATCCCCATCAAAATAACCACTGTAGCAGCAGATTGTGCGGCCAAAGTAACATCTTTAGATAATTCATGATTGGATGTTGTACCAGTAATTACCCAAAAACTCTCGGCAATATGACGCTGTGTTAAACTAATTCCATTGGCAGCAGGAACTCCCAAAGCTGAAGAAATTCCAGGCACTATAGCTGTAGCAATACCGTGTTGTTCTGCATAGTCAATTTCCTCTATTCCTCGTCCAAAAACAAATGGATCGCCTCCTTTCAAACGAACAACATGACCGTGTTTACGAGCCATAACAACGATTAGTTCATTAATTTGATCTTGCGTATAAGCGTGGCACCCCAATCGTTTGCCAACAAAAATTACTTCGGTGGCTGAAGTATAGTGCAATAAATTCTCATTTACTAAGGCATCATACAATACAACATTTGCATTTTGTAATGCTTTGATGGCTTTTAAAGTAATTAACTCTTCGTCTCCAGGGCCAGCGCCAACCAAGGTCAACTGAGGTTGTATTGTTTTGTTCATCTCTTTAGAATTTAAAAAATAAGTACATATACTTAATTCAAATATAAGTAAATTTACTTAAAACAAAAACAATATTCGTTACTTTATTTTATAAGACAAGAAAATCATTTTAAATTAAAAAATAATATCGCCCCATTTCATTTACTACTTAGCAACCTATCCTTAATTGAAACCCCAAATAGTAACACAGAGGAAAAATAAATAAAAGCCCTACATACAAAAAATATTTTGTTCTTTATGTCTTCAACTTTTTCTTTTTAGCCGCAGGAAACAAGACATTGTTCAAAATTAAACGATAGCCAGGCGAATTAGGATGTAGGTCCAATACTGTGGCGGGATCACCTACTTGGTGTTGAAAATCTTCGGGATCATGACCACCATAGAAGGTAAACATTCCTTTCCCTTTTTGCCCATGAATGTATCTCGCTTCCCCATTAAGTTCACAACTTCCCAACAGCAATATATTAGATTTTACTAATTCGGCGTCAAAAGCGGTGGTTTGTCCCATAAAACCTTTGATTAACTGGGTGTGATTTTGACACAGCATACTGGGAATAGGGTCCCATTTGGCTGAGAATTCCATCAAGGTAAAGTAATCTTTCTCCATAGGAATTTTTCTTCTTCCCGTCATGTCGATATTAGAGAATTCATATTGTTCGGGGCGACGTTCCAAAGTAAAGTTTTTGAAGGCAAAAGATTTTGAATAATCTAATTGTGCTTGGTAATTGGGACTACTTGCATCACCATCAAACATGGTCTCACAGATGTCGATTCCTTGAGCAGCCAAGGCGATGTCAAAACTGTCTGTAGCGGAACACATAGCAAACATGAATCCACCACCAATTACAAAATGACTAATTTTCTGTGCTACAGCACCTTTTTCATCGGATACTTTGGCAAAACCAAGCTTCTTTGCAAGAAGCTCCGCCTCTTTTTTTTGTTCAATATACCAAGGGGTATTTTTATAGGTACCATAAAATTTGCCATACTGTCCCGTAAAATCTTCGTGATGCAAATGCAACCAATCATATAGCAGCAATTGATCCGACAATACTTCTTCGTCATAAACAGCCGTAAAAGGAATCTCGGCGTAGGTTAAAACAAGGGTAACTGCATCATCCCAAGGTTGTTTCCCTTTGGGTGTATACACCGCAATCTTAGGCGCTTTCTCTAACAAAACCGATTCCATATTTTGAGAAGGACTTGCTATAAGGTTTAATAACTCCGCTTCTTCACTATCCGATACAACTTCAAAACTTACACCTCGAATCTGGCACTCCTTTCTAATTTCTGGAGCATCTGGCAACAAAAAAGAGCCTCCTCTGTAGTTTAGCAACCAACTCGCTTTGTAATTTTTATCCAAACACCAATAGGTAATTCCATAAGCCTTTAAATGGTTTTGCTGGGAGGTTTCGTCCATAGGCAATAAAAGAAATCCAGCCTTTGTAATGGTCGACACAAAAAATAGGAAAAGGAAACAAAGATTTTTTGGTTTCATATATGTAAATTATATTTTTTATAGGTCATATATGGTATCGCCTTTTACTTATTGTTTTTTGTTTGCAACAGACCTATTATTAATGGCGATTTCATAGCATCATTTATTGTAGCTCAAAGATAATCGTTATGGACAACTTACCATAGTACAAACAAAAAACTGTTCTAATTAGATTCAAAAAAAATAAAGAAAATTTACTAACATTAATGCAAAAAACACGTAAAACTACGTGTTCTCATTTTACATATCCCAATTACATTTGTATAAACAATTGATAATTATGAGATTCACCGTTAATTACACCTCTGAAGAAAATAAAACCCTTACTCATTATTCTCTAGCAAAAAAAATTGCAATGGGGGTAGTACTTGTTTTAGTCATCCTATTTTATGCATTATCCTTTGATTTTTTATTGAGTTAATCCATAAAACTCAATCCAAACTCACCAAATCATTTTGCAAAGCAAAAACGACTAATCCAGCGACATTTCTTGAATTGGTTTTTAGCAATAAATTGGTTCTGTGTCCTTCTACAGTTCTTGGGCTTATAAATAAATAGTCCCCTATTTCTGCTGCATTTTTTTGCTTGCAAATCAATTTTAAGACTTCAATTTCACGCTCCGAGAGCATGCTTTTGTCCAAACAACTTTTTAGCTTACTTCCGGAAAGAGAGGCTTCTTTAATTACATTAACTACTTCATCCGAATAATAAAATCCCTTGCAAGCCACTTCATTGATGGTAGCAATCAATTCTTCTGGAGAAGCATTTTTTAGCAAATAAGAAGACGCACCAACATCTATCATATTCGCAATAAATGCCTTAGAATGATAACTTGTTAGCGCAATAATTTTTATTTCAGGAAACTCTTTATGAATAATCTTGGTGGCTTCTACGCCATTAATAATGGGCATTTTTAAATCCATTATTACAATGTCGGGAAGCTCGTAGGTACTTCTAAGAAAAGCAATCAATTCTTGTCCGTTATTGGCCTCGTGTAGTATTGAAAAATTAGGCTCTCTACTTAATATAAATTCTAAACCTTTTCTAAAGAGCTCTTCATCATCTACTAAAATAATTTTGATCGTTTTGGTCATAACTAAAAAACAAATTCTACTTGTACTCCTTTCGAAACCTCAGAATAAAAAGACAGTTTGCCTTTTAAGAATGAGATCCTACTTTCGATATTTTTTAATCCTAAGCCCTTTTGATGTGTACAATCGCCTGCATCAAATCCGATTCCGTTATCAGTATACATGCATTTTGTATACTCCCCTTCTTTGAGAAAGGTCACCGTTATAATCGTTGCTTTTCCATGACGAATGGAATTATTCAATAACTCTTGCAAAATTCTAAAAACATGCAGTTGCTTTCTTATTTCGGATTCTTCAAAAGTTACTTCATTTTCATAAATAACTTGTACACCTTTGGCGGAACTGAACTCCATACATAATTCTTCTACCCCTGCATCTAAACCAAATTTTTCTAAAACTGGCGGCAATAAATCATGCGCAATCTTCCTCGAATTCTCCAATGCCTTTCCTGTTAGCGTAATTACATTGGATTTAATTTTCTCTACATCAGCAGTTGAAAGATTAGGAGTAGCCAATAAATGGGCGTTTAAAGCCACTACATTCAACTTTGAGCTGATATCATCATGTAAATCTTGAGCAATTCGCTTTCTCTCTGCTTCTTGCGTTTCAATTACAGCTTTTAACAGCTCTTTTTGATGAAATATTTCAGCATCTTTCTTTTCAATTTCTTTTTGAATAATTTTCTTTCTAGAAAAATAGAAAAAAACAATAAGTACCACTGCCAGAATTATAAAAAAGAAGGAAGTGTACAAAATAACTAGAACAATTTCTTTCTCTGTAATGGAAGTTGCATCCATGTATTATGTGGTATTATCTATTTGGGGACTTTAATGGTATCAAAAATAGCTTAATTTATTTTAAACCACAAAAATTAACTAAAAAAAAGGTTTTAACGCTTTTTTTTACCTAAAAAACTTACTTTCCAATCGTATAAAATGAACAAATAATAAACAATTACTAAAAAAGAGTTAAAAATCCAAAGAATAAATTTTAAATTATCGTTTAGTTTCGCATTAATATTTCCTACAATAAAAACTAATGTACTGGCAAGTAAATACAAAATGAGCCCAATAGTAACATAATAATATTTTTTTTCTGAAGTCAACATATTGTACAAATGCAAAACAGCAAATACAATGACACTCAAATTGGTAATCACTATTACCAATAGGTTATATTTAAAAAATTGTCCATGATCTAACCAAGTTTGCACCCCAATAGTTATGACATTCAAAGCCATTGTACTATAAATGACTATTTTTTGACTTCTATAATTCATCAACGAACTATAAAAAAGCCCTAACACTATCATTTGCCCGATAAAATACAAATTCATTAAAAACAAATTATTCTTATGCAAAAGATAAAACATCTCCATACTTACTTGCATGATGGTAGCAAAAAGTAAGTATATCAAAAAAAAACCATTAACCTTTTCTTTTTTGAAAAAGCTAATGGCATATAAACTTAAATTTAAGACTAAAATACTATAAGATAAATATATTAAAAAGTCATCCATTTTTAAATATTCATTGGACTATTGGGATCACCATAAGGAGGACAAGTACGAACTCCATCATATACAATCTCAGCTTCTTTAGCCGCTTCATTATTCACAGCTTTTGGAAATACATCTTCATAAATTCCCGTCTTTAGGTTCAAACGCGTACCTACTAACATTAAGGTTTGCTCTCCTTGATCGTTTATTCCAACATAAGCCCTAACGGCATCTATTTTTTGTTTCATAACCCCTTGAAGGGATTCGATAGGAATAAGATACCCATCAATTTTTTTAGCTCTAGATTCCGACTCAATAGCCGTTTCTTTGTATTTTCTCACCCATTCTTGAGCAGTTGGCAAGGTAATTTCAATTTCTTTAGGTAATTTTTCTTCACTCATAACTTTAATAAATAATTGGTTAATAACAGTTTAAGCTAAGCTAGTCAATTTTTTATTACAAAATAAAAATTTATGAAAGAATTATCTTTCTAAGAATTGAGCTTTTTCGTTAAATCTGAATATTAAAAAGGAACATCACTGTCATCCTCTGGGTCATTATTAAATGTACTACCAAAAGCTTCATTTGCCGTTGGCAAGTTTCTTGTAAAATCCTCCTGATTCATACTAGAGGGCAAATCGTCAAAACCACTGCTGTAATCCTCTAAGTTGTCAAATTTACCAAGACTACCTACAAATTTTAATCTAACGTTCTCTAAACCACCGTTCCTGTGCTTTGCTATAATAAATTCTGCCTGACCTGCGGTTGGAGACTGCTCTTCATCATCCCATTCTTCAATTTTGTAATATTCAGGACGATAAATAAAGGAAACAATATCCGCATCCTGCTCAATCGCACCCGATTCACGAAGATCCGAAAGCAAAGGACGTTTACTAGAACCACGAGTCTCAACGGCACGAGATAACTGTGAAAGCGCAATTACAGGAACATTCAATTCTTTTGCCAAAGCCTTTAAGTTCCTCGAGATGGTTGAAATCTCCTGCTCACGATTTCCGCCCCCTTTTCCATTTCCTCCTGCAGTCATTAACTGCAAATAATCGACGATAATCAATTTTATACCATGTTGTGAAGCCAAACGACGGCATTTCGCACGCAAGTCAAAAATAGAAAGCGAAGGAGAATCATCTATAAACAAAGGCGCTTTTTCCAAGTTTTTCACTTTGGTACTCAATTGCTCCCACTCAAATTTTTCTAACTTTCCAGTACGTAATTTCTCAGAAGACAAGCCTGTTTCAGAGGAAATCAAACGCGTAATTAACTGTACAGATGACATTTCCAAAGAGAAAACAGCTACTGGTTTTTGAAAATCGATAGCAATGTTTCTGGCCATAGATAATACGAAAGCCGTTTTACCCATACCCGGACGAGCCGCAATAATAATTAAATCTGAAGGTTGCCATCCCGATGTTACTTTGTCCAACTTTTCAAAACCAGTTGCTACACCACTTAGCCCTTCTTGACCCGCAATTTCTTCAATTCTTTTTTTAGCTTGCAAAACCAAACTCTGAGCCGTTTCGGAACTACGTTTTACGTTACCTTGCGTCACTTCATACAATTTTGACTCCGCTTTGTCTAATAAATCAAAAACATCGGTAGTCTCGTCATACGATTCTTCAATAATTTCAGAAGAAATACGAATCAAACTTCTTTGAATGTACTTTTGAAGAATGATTCTTGAGTGAAATTCAATATGTGCAGAGGAAGATATTTTTTGCGTTAATTGAATCAAGTAAAAATCACCTCCCGATAGGTCTAATTTTCCGTTTTTTCGAAGCTGAGCAGAAACTGTTAATAAGTCAATAGGTTGCGACTCTGTAAACAGCTGAACAATAGCCTCAAATATGTGTTTGTGTGCTTCTTTATAAAAAGCATCCGGTTGCAAAATATCAATAACCTCATCAACCCCTTTTTTATCAATCATCATGGCTCCCAAAACAGCCTCTTCTAATTCTAGGACTTGGGGCGGTAACTTTCCTTTTTCTAGGTTAATTATTGTGGATTTATCCACTTTTATAGGGCTTATTGATTTAAAATTTTCCATAAAGCGAATTTAAAAAAAAATAGAGAGTGTAGCGTCTAGAGTTATTACAAACAAATGTTCATAACTCGCATATTCTTATTGATAACCATAAAAAAAGTCCGAAACCAAACGGCTTCGGACTTCAAAATAGTTTGTAGGATTTTATTCTTTAAAATGTCCCATTTTACTGTATTTATCCATCCTTTGAGCGATTAATTCACTTGTTGATAAGTCTTTCAATTCATTGAAACCTTTCAAAATATAATGCTCAACAGTTTTGAAAGTCGTTTCTCTGTCATAATGTGCTCCACCAAGTGGCTCAGGAATGATATCGTCGACTAATTTCTGCTTTTTCATATCAGCTGAAGTCAATTTTAATGCTTCTGCTGCTTGCTCTTTGTACTCCCAACTTTTCCATAAAATAGAAGAACATGACTCAGGAGATATTACAGAATACCAAGTATTTTCAAGCATGTATACGCGATCTCCAACACCAATTCCTAAAGCTCCTCCAGAAGCTCCTTCACCAACAATAATGGTGATGATTGGCACTTTTAAACGCACCATTTCGAAAATATTTCTAGCAATAGCTTCTCCTTGACCTCTTTCTTCTGCTTCTAAACCAGGATAAGCACCAGGAGTATCTACTAATGTTACAACAGGAATACCAAATTTTTCAGCCATTTTCATCAAGCGCAATGCTTTTCTGTACCCTTCTGGGTTGGCCATACCAAAATTACGGTACTGACGTGTTTTGGTATTGTATCCTTTTTGTTGTCCAACAATCATGAACGATTGTCCTCCAATTTTACCCAAACCACCAATCATTGCTTTGTCATCCTTGAACCCGCGATCACCGTGCAATTCTAAAAAAGTATCTCCGCAAAGAGCACGAATATGGTCTAATGTATAGGGACGATTAGGATGTCTGGATAACTGAACACGTTGCCAAGCGGTAAGGTTTTTATAGATGTTTTTTTTGGTCTCCACTAACTTCTTGTTAATTTCTTTACAAGTTGGGGTAACATCAACATCCGACTCTTTCCCGATAATGACGCATTTTTCTAACTGCTCCTCTAGTTCTTTAATTGGAAGCTCAAAATCTAAATATTCCATAGGATTTTTGCGTTTGTATTATTTTGCAATTCTGGATGTGCAAATGTAAAAATTTAAAATCGTTTCGAAAGATTATTTTTTATTTAACTCGAAATTAAATCCAATTTAACTACTCCTTTTTCGATTTTTCCATATAGTGTTTGATGATACCATTTAAGATCACCGTAATCACAATAATCAAGGCTCCAATATAAAATTCGGCACTCATTTTTTCTTTGCCACCAATGATAAAATATGCCAAAACAATGCCATAAACCGGCTCTAAATTCGTAGTAAGCATCACAGTATAAGGAGACAAGCGACGCATTACTTTTACCGAAGCCGTAAAGGCATAAGCCGTACAAATGGAAGCCAATAGTAAAATTAACAGCCAATTTTTAGGCGTCAAAACAAAGGATTCCACAGTAAATGAACCTTTAAAAAGGAAATAAATACTGATAAAAAGGAAGCCTGCCAAAAACTCATAAAAAGCAATTACCGAAGGTTCGTGATGTGCGATTAGTTTTCCGTTGAATAACGTAAAAACAACTCCTAAAACAATGGAAACCAAAGCCAAAAGCATTCCGTGCAAGTAATTGATTTCTACTTGAAGTATCAATGCTAATCCAGCTATAATTACTAGTCCAAAAAACACTTCATACCACAATACTTTTCGTCCGTAAAAAATAGGTTCCAAAATAGAGGCAATAAAAGCACCCAAAGAAAAAACAGATAGGGTGATAGAAACAGTAGCCACCTTAATGGATTCAAAAAAAGTAATCCAATGCAGAGCTATAAGCAAGCCTACAAAAACCAACTTTAGAACAGCACTAAAGGAAATCTCGAATGGAATTTTCTTAATCAATAAAAAAGTTCCTAAGAAAAGTGCTGCAAAAAGCATTCGATACCACACTAAAAAATCGGCATCAATGGTAATCAAGGCGCCTAATATGGCCGTAAAACCCCAGATAAAAACTATTAAATGAAGATTCAGGTAACTTTTTAAATTATCGTTTGGCATTGCGTAATAAATAAATGGCTAATATTCCGAAAAAGATATTGGGTAGCCATACGGCTAATAGTGGTGAAAAAGAAGATTTTTCGGCTATGGTGCCAAAGATTTTATCAAAGAAAACAAAAGCAAAAGCAATGGCGATTCCGATAGCTAAATTGGTTCCCATCCCTCCTCTACGCTTCATTGCCGAAACCGAAACCGCAATTATCGTAAGAATTAAGGCTGAAACAGGTACGCTGTATTTCTTATACAACACCACCAAATAG
>ERZ650302.591-NODE-591-length-20326-cov-22.231069_pt1 | contig 20326 bp, 23 predicted proteins | sample MGYA00376238_ERZ650302 | MGnify/ENA primary metagenome ERZ650302 (study PRJEB26733, sample SAMN07839298) | wastewater metagenome | biome: urban; feature: wastewater treatment plant; material: waste water | place: USA: North Carolina | collected 2016-04-28 ... | reverse complement strand
GAACAGGATGAAGTCCAGCGCGGTCTGCGACAGCTCGAACAGCGGCGACATGCGGGTCACCATGAAGATACCCGCGGTGACCATGGTCGCGGCGTGGATCAGTGCCGAGATCGGGGTCGGGCCTTCCATCGAATCGGGCAGCCAGACGTGCAGCGGAAACTGTGCCGATTTACCCATCGCACCAATAAATAGCAGGATGCAGGTGACGGTCATCAGAGACCAGTCTACGCCAGGGAAAATCTGAACGGTTTTACTCGCCAAAGCAGGGGCGGCAGCGAAAACATCAGCGTATTGGAGCGAGCCACCAAAATACGCCAGCACCATGCCGATACCCAGCAAGAAGCCAAAGTCACCCACCCGATTGACCAAGAAGGCCTTGAGGTTGGCAAAAATAGCCGTAGGTCGCTTAAACCAGAAACCAATCAGCAGGTAGGACACCAAGCCCACCGCTTCCCAGCCGAAGAAGAGCTGGATGAAGTTGTTGCTCATCACCAGCATCAGCATGGAGAAGGTAAACAGGGAGATATAGCTGAAGAACCGCTGATAGCCTGGATCTTCGTGCATATAGCCAATGGTGTAGAGGTGAACCATCAGCGACACGCTGGTGACCACCACCATCATCATGGCGGTGAGGTTGTCGATCAGGAAACCGACCGAATAATCAATGCCGCCGACCGTCAGCCAGGTGTATACCGGGCCATCGAAAGTGGGCGCCCCGTTGAGCAGACCGTTGAGCACATAGACAGCGCCCACCGCCGACACCGCCACGCCACCAATGGTGACGAGGTGCGCGGCAACGCGGCCGATCGCCCAACCCAATAACCCCGCAATGGCTGAGCCCGCAAGGGGCGCCAGCGCAATCAGCAGGTACAAGCTTTTCATTTCCATGCTTATCGAGCTTCTTTTCTTAGGATTCCGGTTGGTCTTTAGCCTTTGAGGCTGCCTAGGTCTTCAACGTTGATCGTGCGCAGATTGCGGAACAACACCACCAGGATGGCCAGACCAATCGCCGACTCAGCGGCGGCAACGGTCAGGATGAAGAACACGAAGATCTGACCCGCAGTGTCGGACAGATAGTGCGAGAAGGCGATGAAGTTGTAGTTCACGGCGAGCAGCATCAGCTCGATCGCCATCAACAGCACAATCACGTTCTTGCGGTTCAGAAAAATACCCAGCACGCTGATCGCGAACAGAATCGCGGCGAGCACCAGGTAATGCGTCAGAGTCAACACGGTACCCCCTTTGCTTGGATTAGGGCTTGCTGCGGTCAGGCCGCTGCGTTGTCGTTATTGGTGTCGCCGCCGCGATCTTCCACACGCGGTTCGGCAGCCATCTGGATCATGCGCACGCGATCATTGCGACGCACTTTGACCTGTTCGGCCGGATCCACCCACTTGGTGTCCTTGCGCTTGCGCATGGTCAGCGCAATCGCCGCGACAATCGCCAGCAGCAGCAGCACGGCGGCGAGTTCAAACGGATACAGATAGGTGGTGTAAATCTGACGACCCAGATCCTTGACGTTGCTGTAGTCCGCCGCCAGCGCTGCCGGCTCTTTGAAGCCGTTCAGATTGGCATCCGGGCTGGTCAGGATCAGCACCATCTCCGCCACCATGATGGCGGCCACCGTGCCGGCCACCGGCAGATTGCGCCAGAAGCCTTCACGCAGCTGCTCGAAGTCGATGTCGAGCATCATCACCACGAACAGGAACAACACCATCACCGCGCCGACATACACCAGCACCAGCGAGATGGCCAGGAACTCCGACTGCAACAGCAGCCAGTGGCCTGAGGCGGTAAAGAACGCCAGCACCAGGAACAGCGCAGCGTGCACCGGGTTTTTGGCCGTGATCACCCGCACCCCGGCAAACACCAGAATGGCGGAGAGCACGTAGAACACAAATGCTTGGAACGACATGTGGCCCCCTTAACGGTACTTGGCGTCGAGCTCGCGGTTTTTCGCGATCTCGGCTTCATATTGGTCACCGACGGCCAGCAGCATTTGCTTGGTGTAATACAGGTCACCGCGCTTTTCGCCGTGGTATTCGAGGATGTGGGTTTCCACAATCGAATCCACCGGGCAGGACTCCTCACAGAAGCCGCAGAAAATGCATTTGGTCAGGTCGATTTCATAACGCGAAGTGCGGCGGGTGCCATCGTCGCGCTGTTCCGACTCAATGGTGATCGCCATGGCCGGGCAGACCGCCTCGCACAGTTTGCAGGCGATGCAGCGCTCTTCCCCGTTGGGGTAGCGGCGCTGCGCATGCAAACCGCGAAAACGCGGGCTTTGCGGCGTTTTTTCTTCCGGAAACTGCACAGTGATCTTGCGCTGGAAGAAATGACGACCGGTCAACGCCAGGCCCTTGACGAGCTCGACGAGAAGGAATGTCTTGAAGAAATTGCGGATCGTTTCCATGCCACTCACTTACCGGTTATTTCCACAGCGTGTACGGGGACATCATCCAGAAACCGACGACAACCAGCCACACCAGGGTCACAGGAATGAACACTTTCCAGCCCAGACGCATGATCTGGTCATAGCGGTAACGCGGGAAGGTCGCGCGGAACCACAGGAAGCAGAAGAGGATGAACGCAGCCTTGATCGCCAGCCAGTGGAAGCCGCTTTCACCCAGCACCGGCACCGAAGCCGGCAGCGGGGACAGCCAGCCGCCCAGGAACATCAGCGCGGTCATCGAGGCGATCAGGATCATGTTGGCGTATTCGGCCAGGAAGAACACTGCGAACGCCATGCCCGAGTATTCAACGTGGAAGCCGGCCACGATTTCCGATTCGCCTTCGGCCACGTCAAACGGGGCGCGGTTGGTTTCCGCCACACCGGAGATCAGATAGACCAGGAACATCGGGAACAGCGGCAACCAGTTCCAGGAGAACACCGAACCGCCCGCAATGCCCTGACCTTGCTGGTTGACGATTTCCACCAGGTTCAGCGAACCGGACAGCATCAACACGCCCACCAAGGCAAAGCCCATGGCGATTTCGTAGGACACGATCTGGGCTGCCGAACGCAACGCGCCCAGGAAGGCGTACTTGGAGTTGGACGCCCAGCCGGCGACGATCACGCCGTACACGCCAATCGAGGTCACCGCCATGATGTACAGCAGCGAGGCGTCGATATTGGCCAGCACCAGCTTGGGCATGAACGGCACCACTGCCCAGGCGGCCAGCGCCGGGGCAATCGACAGGATCGGGCCGACCAGGAACAAGGTTTTATTCGCCTTGGCCGGCAGCACGATTTCCTTGAGCATCAGCTTGATGCCGTCAGCAATCGGTTGCAGCAGACCCTTGGGGCCGACCCGGTTCGGGCCGATCCGGATCTGCATATAGCCGATCACCTTACGTTCGGCCAGCGTCAGGTAGGCCACAGCCCCCATCATCGGCCCGACAATTGCCACGATCTTCAGCACGGTCCAAACTGCCAGACCTGCATCCGCTCCGAGGAGATTCTGAAAGAATTCCATGCTTTACCCCTGCGCCAGTTCAATGCTGTTGAACATACCGCCCAGCGCCACGGTTGCCGGGTGGGCAGCGGCCAGACGAACCACGCCAAGCGGCAGGCTGTCATCTGCATCAATGGCGATGCGGATGGCGGCGCCTTCCTGCTTGAGGCTGACTTCCTGACCGGACTGCACGCCAGCGGCGGCCAACACGCTCGAATGTGCGCTGGCGCGCGGGGCGCGGGCATCGGCGGTGGCTTGCAGCGACGGCGCGCGACGGCACAGCGCGTCGGCCTGATACATCGGCACTTCGCCCACGCGCACCAGACCGCTGGCCGAAGACGGCGTCGCCAGCGTCAGGCTGCTCAGGCCATTGTTCAGCTTGCTCTTGAGCTCGCCGCCCAAGCCAGCCAGCCATTCCGCGCGAACCTGCTCGGCGGACTCAAACTCGAAGCCCGGCACGCCAAGCATATTGCCCAGCACGCGCAGCACCTTCCAGGCCGGACGGGCGTCGCCCAGCGGCTTGACCACGCCGTTGAACGCTTGCAGCAGGCCTTCCATATTGACGAAGGCGCCGGACGTTTCGGTGAACGGGGCAATCGGCAGCATCACATCGGCGTATTGCAGCGCGGCGTCCGAACGGAAGGCGGACATCGCCACCACCATCTCGGCTTGCTCCACGGCCTTCAGCGCGCGATGCGGGTTGTGGCTGTCGCAGTCCAGTTCGGTGTTCAGCAGCACATAGGCCTTCTTCGGCACCGAGAACATCTGGCCGGCGTTGGCGCCCTTGCCGCTGGGCTTGAAGGTGAGTTCCGCGCCGACGCTGTTGGCGGCTTCGCCCAGCACGGCCACGCGGCCGCCGGTGAGGCGGGCCAGTTCGTTGGCCAGGGTCAGCAGGTCGCCAAAGTGCGGGCTGTGCTGCGCCAGATTGCCCAGGGCAATCACGGCGTTGTCATTGTTCACCAGACTGTCGGCGATGGCTTCGGCTTGCGCACACGGGGTGATCGACACCACGTCCAGCGTCGAGCTGGCGTCGGCCTTGCGGGCCAGCACGGCCTTGAGCACGGCTTTCAGCGAATCCAGCATGGCCACCGGGCTGACGGTCAGGCGGGCGTGCACATGGCTGAGCAGGTTTTCCTGAATCGGGCTGATCACGCTCAGCGCCATGCCCTTCTTGACCGACTGACGCAGGCGCGCGGCCAGCAGCGGCTGCTCTTTGCGCAGCACCGAGCCGACCACCAGCAGCGCATTGGCGGCGGCCAACTCGACGATGCTGGAGCCCAGCCACAGCGCGCCCTGCTGGGCGGCGTCACGGCTGAAGTCGGCGTGGCGGGTGCGGTAGTCCGTGCTTTCCACGCCCAGCGCGCCGGCCAGTTTCTTGGCCAGGTAGAGTTCTTCCACCGTGCTGTGCGGGGTGGCCAAAAAGCCAATCGCGTCAGCGCCGTGGTCGCGGGTGACGCCGCGCAGGCCCTTGACGATGTATTCCAGCGCGGCTTGCCATTCGGTTTCGATCCACTGGCCGCCTTGCTTGACCATCGGACGGGTCAGACGGGCGTCGCTGGACAGCGCTTCGTAGGAGAAGCGGTCGCGGTCGGCCAGCCAGCATTCGTTGATGGCTTCGTTTTCCAGCGGCAGCGCGCGCATCACGCGGCTGTGCTTGACCTGCACGATCATATTGGCGCCCAGGCCATCGTGCGGGCTCACCGTCTTGCGGCGCGACAGCTCCCACGGACGGGCGCTGTAGCGGAACGGCTTGCTGGTCAGCGCGCCCACCGGGCACAGGTCGATGACATTGCCGGAGATTTCCGAGTCTACGGTTTTGTTCAGGAAGGGCAGAATCTGCGAGTGCTCACCACGGTGAGCCATGCCGATTTCCTGATAGCCGCCGATTTCTTCGGTGAAGCGCACGCAGCGGGTGCAGTGAATGCAGCGGCTCATTTCCGCCGCAGACACCAGCGGGCCCATTTCCTTGGCCGGCACGGCGCGCTTTTCTTCCTGGTAGCGCGAGCTGACGCCGCCATACCCCACGGCCAGATCTTGCAGCTGGCATTCGCCGCCCTGGTCGCAGATCGGGCAATCCAGCGGGTGGTTGATCAGCAGGAATTCCATCACGCCCTGCTGCGCCTTCACCGCGGTGTCGGAGTGGGTGTGCACCTTCATGCCGTCGGTCACCGGCGTGGCGCAGGCGGGCAGCGGTTTGGGCGCTTTTTCCACTTCCACCAGGCACATGCGGCAGTTGGCGGCGATGGACAGTTTTTTGTGGTAACAGAAATGCGGGATGTAGGTGCCATTGGAATGGGCTGCATCCATCACGGTGCTCCCGGTGGGCACCGTCAATTTCTTACCGTCGATTTCGATTTCTAACATAGCGTTGCGCTACCTGTAGCAAGCGATCCCAGGGGATCAGCACCATTTGTGCTCGACCAGACATTTCTTGTGTTCGATGTGATACTCGAACTCATGGCGGAAATGTTTGGTGAAGCTGCGGACGGGGAAGACAGCGGCATCGGCCAGCGCGCAAATGGTGCGGCCTGCCATGTTGTTGCCCACCGAAGTCAGCAGGTCGAGGTCGTCGGGACGGCCCTGGCCATGCTCGATGCGGTGAATCACCCGATACAGCCAGCCCGTGCCTTCACGGCATGGGGTGCACTGCCCGCAGGATTCTTCGTGGTAGAAGTAGGCCAGACGCTCCAGCGCCTTGACCATGCAGATGTCTTCGTTCATCACGATCACGGCGCCCGAACCCAGCATCGAACCAGCCTTGCTGATGCTGTCGTAGTCCATGGTGCAGTCCATCATGATGTCGCCCGGCAGCACCGGCGCCGACGAACCGCCCGGAATCACCGCCTTGAGCTTTTTGCCGTTTTTCATGCCGCCGGCCATTTCCAGCAGCACCGAGAACGGGGTGCCCAACGGGATTTCGTAGTTGCCCGGACGGTTGACGTGGCCAGACACCGAGAACAGCTTGGTGCCGCCATTATTCGGCTTGCCGGCTTCCAGGAATTTCTGGCCGCCGTCGCGAATGATGAACGGCACCGAAGCGAACGATTCGGTGTTGTTGATGGTGGTCGGCTTGCCGTACAGACCAAACGAGGCCGGGAACGGCGGCTTGAAGCGCGGCTGACCTTTTTTGCCTTCCAGCGACTCCAGCAGCGCGGTTTCTTCACCGCAGATGTAGGCGCCGTAGCCGTGGTGGGCGAACAGGTCGAAGGTGAAGCTCGTGCCCAGGATGTTTTCGCCGAGGAAGCCGGCGGCGCGCGCTTGGTCGAGCGCACGCTCGAACAGCACGTAATCCTCGAAGATTTCACCGTGGATGTAGTTGTAGGCGCGCTTCACGCCCATGGCGTAGCCGGCGATGATCATGCCTTCGATCAGCGAATGCGGATTGAAGCGCAGGATGTCGCGGTCCTTGAAGGTGCCCGGTTCGCCTTCATCGGTGTTGCACACCAGATATTTGTCGCCCGGAAAATTGCGCGGCATGAACGACCATTTCAGGCCGGTCGGGAAGCCTGCGCCGCCACGGCCGCGCAGGCTGGAGCCTTTGACTTCAGCAATCACGTCATCTTGCGAGATGCCTTGCTGAAGGATGCGCTTGAGCGCTTCGTAGCCTCCGCGCTTGACGTAGGCGTCCAGCGTCCAGCAATTCGGGTCAGAGGTATCGACGCCTTCGAAAATCACGCCTTGAGTGAACACGGCCATGTTATTTCAACTCCGCCAGTTTCTTGTCGATTGCCTCGTGGCTCATGAAGCTGCACATGCTGTGGTTGTTCACCAGCAGCACCGGCGCATCGCCACATGCCCCCATGCACTCGCCTTCCACCAGGGTGAACTTGCCATCCGGGGTGGTTTCGCCAAAGCCAATGCCCAGCTTGTGCTTGAGGTAGTCCGCGCAATCGACCCCGCCGCCCAGCGCACAGGGCAAATTGGTGCAGACGGTGATCTTGTATTTGCCGACCGGCTTGAGGTCGTACATATTGTAGAAAGTGGCCACTTCATAGGCCGCCACCGGGGGAATGCCCAGGTAGTTGGCGACGAATTCGATGGTCTCGGTGGACAGCCACCCGAGTTCGGTCTGGGCAATGCGCAGGGCGCCCATCACCGCCGACCGCGCCTGATCCGCCGGATATTTGGCGACTTCGCGGTCAATCTGTTTCAGTGCATCTGGCGACAACATCAGCGGTCAATCTCCCCAAACACGATATCTTGCGTCCCGATGATGGACACCACGTCAGCAATCATGTGGCCGCGGGTCATTTCATCCAGACCGGACAGGTGGGCGTAGCCCGGCGCGCGAATCTTCAGGCGGTAAGGCTTGTTGGCGCCGTCGGACACCAGATAGATGCCGAATTCGCCCTTCGGATGCTCGACCGCAGCGTAAGCTTCGCCTTCCGGCACGTGCATGCCTTCGGAGAAGAGCTTGAAATGGTGGATCAGCTCCTCCATATTGCTCTTCATGTTCACCCGCGACGGCGGAGCCACCTTGTGATTGTCAGTGATGACCGGGCCAGGATTCTTTTTCAGCCATTCCACGCATTGCTTGATGATGCGGTTGGCCTGACGCATTTCTTCGACGCGCACCAGGTAGCGGTCGTAGCAGTCGCCATTGACGCCCACCGGGATGTCGAAATCGACGCGGTCGTAGACTTCGTACGGCTGCTTCTTGCGCAAGTCCCAGGCAATGCCGGAGCCGCGCAGCATCGGGCCGGTGAAGCCCAGCGCCAGCGCGCGCTCGGGGGTGACCACGCCGATGCCGACGGTGCGCTGCTTCCAGATGCGGTTGTCGGTCAGCAGGGTTTCGTATTCGTCAACATAGGTCGGGAAGCGGTTGGCGAAGTCTTCAATGAAGTCCAGCACCGAACCCTGACGGTTTTCGTTGAGCTTGGCCAGCTGGCTGGCGTTCTTGATCTTGGAGACCTTGTACTGCGGCATGGCGTCCGGCAGATCGCGATACACGCCGCCCGGACGGTAGTAGGCCGCGTGCATGCGCGCGCCCGACACCGCCTCGTAGACGTCCATCAAATCTTCCCGCTCGCGGAAGGCGTACAGGAACATGGTCATGGCGCCGATGTCCAGCGCGTGCGCGCCGATCCACAGCAGGTGATTCAGAATGCGGGTGATTTCATCGAACATCACCCGGATGTACTGGGCGCGAATCGGCACTTCCACGCCGACCAGCTTTTCGATGGCCATCACGTAGGCGTGCTCGTTGCACATCATCGACACATAGTCGAGACGGTCCATATACGGCACGGATTGCAGGAAGGTCTTGTATTCGGCCAGTTTTTCGGTGCCGCGATGCAGCAGGCCGACGTGCGGGTCGGCGCGCTGAACCACTTCGCCGTCCAGCTCCAGAATCAGGCGCAGCACACCGTGCGCCGCCGGGTGTTGCGGACCAAAGTTCAGCGTGTAGTTACGGATTTCAGCCACCGTAGTTCTCCTCGCGAATGATGCGCGGCGTATTTTCGCGCGGCTCGATGGTTACCGGCTGGTAGATCACGCGCGCCTGAACCGGGTCGTAGCGCATTTCCACGTGGCCGGACAGCGGGAAGTCCTTGCGGAACGGATGGCCCACAAAGCCATAGTCGGTCAGCAGGCGACGCAGGTCGGGGTGACCGTCGAAAATGATGCCGTACAGGTCGAACGCTTCGCGCTCGAACCAGTTGACGCCCGGCCAGACATCGACCAGCGAGGGAACCACCGGAAAATCGTCATCAGTGGCAAAGAAACGCACGCGCACGCGCTGGTTGTTGGCCACCGACAGCAGATGGCAAACCACGGCAAAGCGGGAGCCTTCCCACACGCCGTCGCGATAGGCGCTGTAATCCATGCCGCACAGGTCGACGCACTGCTCGAAACGCAGCGACGGCGTGTCGCGCAGCAGGGTACAGGTTTCGATGATGGTGTCAGCGCGACACACCAGCGTCAGCTCGTGACGGTCGATGGTCGCTGAGAGGATGTTGGCGCCCAGCGCGGCTTCTGCCGCCGACTTGAGCGCTTCCAGCGTGGAGGCCATGGGCTTAACCTTTAGCGGGCGATAGTGTAAGTACGTTTGATCTTGTTCTGCAGCTGGATGATGCCGTAGAGCAGCGCTTCAGCCGTGGGCGGACAGCCCGGAACATAGACATCAACAGGCACCACCCGGTCACAGCCGCGCACGACGGAGTAAGAGTAGTGATAGTAGCCGCCGCCATTGGCGCAAGAGCCCATCGACAGCACCCAGCGCGGTTCGGCCATCTGGTCGTACACCTTGCGCAGGGCCGGCGCCATCTTGTTGCACAGCGTGCCGGCGACGATCATCAGGTCAGACTGACGCGGACTGGGGCGGAACACGACGCCAAAGCGGTCCAGGTCATAGCGCGAGGCGCCAGCCTGCATCATTTCCACCGCACAGCACGCCAGACCGAAGGTCATCGGCCACAGCGAGCCGGTGCGGGTCCAGTTGATGACCTTGTCAGCCGTGGTGGTGACAAAGCCTTTTTCCAGAATGCCTTCTACTCCCATTCCAGCGCTCCTTTTTTCCACTCGTAGATGAAGCCGACGACGAGAATCGCGAGGAAGACCAGCATGGCGACGAAGCCGAACATGCCGATTTCCTTGAGCACGACTGCCCACGGGAACAAAAAGGCAATTTCGAGGTCGAACAGGATGAAGAGGATGGCAACGAGGTAGTAACGGACGTCAAACTTCATCCGGGCGTCTTCAAACGCCTCAAAACCACACTCGTAGGGAGAAAGTTTCTCAGGATCGGGACGACGAGGCCCCAACAAGAAACCAATCAACATGGGTCCTACACCAACCAGGAGCCCGATGATGACGAACAGCATGATGGGAAAGTAATTCTCCAGCATTTCCCGATTACCCCTAAAAAAAGGAGGCCAGAAGCCTCCTTTGTTTTAAAAATAGGCCGCAGAACACGACCTATTCGAATATGGTGCCGACAGTGAGACTCGAACTCACACAGCTTTCGCCACTACCCCCTCAAGATAGCGTGTCTACCAATTTCACCATGTCGGCTTTATTCTTATCAGTCCGGGATCTGGCCCGGCTTGTTTTGACCATTCGGCTGCGCGGCAGGAGAGGCCGGCGCAACGGTTTCCACTTGCCCGGACATCACGCCCAGCGTGTTGCTGGGGGTCGGCGTGGAGAGAAACACCAACGCCAGGCAAGTCGAAAAGAAAATAGCGGCACACACTGCGGTGGTGCGGCTGAGGAAATTGGCCGAGCCGGATGCGCCAAACAGGCTGCCAGAGGAGCCGCTGCCAAAAGCAGCGCCCATGTCCGCGCCCTTGCCGTGCTGCATCAAGACGAGCACGATCACTGCCAGGGCGGCAGCCATATTCACAATCCAGACCAGCGTTTTGAGAATTTCCATATTTTATCTATTTGGCAGCGCCGTAGCAAACCTTGCTGAATTGCTCCGCAACCAGCGAAGCCCCACCGACCAGCACGCCATCCACTTCGCTCAAAGCGAGGATGTCTGCGGCGTTATCTGCCTTCACGCTGCCGCCGTAAAGAACCAGAATAGTACACGAGGAAGCCAATTTTTCCAAGAGGCAGGCCCGAATCTTTTCGTGCATTGCGACAATTTGTCCCAAGGAAGCGGTCAGCCCGGTGCCAATCGCCCAGACCGGCTCATACGCCACCACCACCCGCTCACTGCCTTGCAATGCAGCAATCACGCCGTCGATCTGCGCAGCCACCACCGCCTCGTGCTCGCCCGCCTCGCGCGCGGCCAGGCCCTCGCCCACGCACACCACCGGCAGCAAGCCGGCCTCGCGCGCATGACGGATTTGCGCCGACAAAACCTCATCGCTTTCAGCAAAATACTGGCGGCGTTCGGAATGCCCCACCAGGGTAAAGCTCGCACCCAGATCAGCCAGCATGGCGGCGCTGACCTCGCCGGTGTAGGCGCCGTCGGCGGCAAAGCGGCTGACCGCCTGCCCACCCCACGCCATCGGCTGGCCGGACAAGGTCTGCGCCACCTGCGCCATATACACGGTCGGCACGGCTAGGCCAACATGGGCGACGTTCACCTGGGCGTCAGTCAGCAAGGCCGCCAGCAGGGCCTGATTGCTGGCCAGCCGGCCATTCATTTTCCAGTTGCCCAGCACCCATTTGGTTCCGGTCGCGACATTCAGCATGAAGCACTCTCTAAACGTGAAAATTTCCCGCCGCCACGCCCCATTGCGCAACAGCAGACACCGAGCGGCATTATAGGTATGCGCCGCATCCGGTCAAGCCATCGTCGCCAACTCGGGGCAAAGATGAAACCGTGTTGTAATATATCTGCAATTTTGAAGCGCTACGATGGCTACCGCTTTGCAATAACTCATTCATCCCCTGGGAGCACCGCATGAAATCCACCATTCGCCTGGTTGCCGCCATGACGCTGAGCAGCGCCATGTTCTCCGGCTACGCCGCTGCCGCCGACATCACCGGCGCAGGCGCGACCTTCCCGTATCCGCTGTACGCCAAATGGGCGGAAACCTACAAGGCCAAGAGCGGCGTGGGCATGAACTACCAGTCGATCGGTTCGGGTGGCGGCATCAAGCAAATTCAGGCCAAGACCGTGGATTTCGGCGCTTCTGACAAACCGCTGACCCTGGATGAGCTGAACAAGGCCGGCCTGACTCAGTTCCCGGCAGTGATGGGTGGCGTGGTGCCGGTGGTCAACCTGCCGGGCGTGGCGCCGGGCCAGCTGAAAGTCACCGGCCCGCTGCTGGCTGACATCTACCTGGGCAAGGTCACCAAATGGAACGACCCGGCCATCACCAGCATCAACCCCGGCGTGAACCTGCCGGCACAGAACATCACCGTGGTGCGCCGCTCGGACGGCTCGGGCACCACCTTCATCTGGACCAACTACCTGTCGCGCGTCTCCGAAGAATGGAAGACCAAAGTGGGTGAAAACTCCGCCGTCAACTGGCCGACCGGGGTGGGTGGCAAGGGCAACGAAGGCGTGGCCAACTACGTGACCCGCATCAAGGGCGCCATCGGCTACGTGGAATACGCCTACGCCAAGCAAAACAAGATTGCCCACGCTGCGGTGAAAAACCAGGCAGGCAGCTTTGTGCAGCCGGATGACCTGACCTTCAAGGCCGCCGCCGCCAACGCCAGCTGGAAAGCCGCTGATGGCTTTTATCAAATCCTGACCAATCAACCGGGCAAGGACAGCTGGCCGATCACGGGCGCCACCTTCATCCTGATGCACAAAAAGGCCGACAAGCCGGAACAATCGCTGGAAAGCCTGAAGTTCTTCGACTGGGCCTACAGCCATGGTGACAAGCTGGCCTCCGACATGGACTACGTGCCGATGCCGGACAACGTCAAGAAGGTGATTCGCGACAGCTGGAAGCAAATCACCGACACCAGCGGCAAGCCGGTCTGGAAGTAATCCCGGCTGGCGCAAGTCCGGCCTGATACCGGGCTTGACCTGTCGACATTCAGAAGCCGGGGCGCCACCCCGGCTTTCGCATCATCAGGATAAGACGCTTTTATGAGCACTCAACTGTCTAGCTCGACGCAAAAGCCGCGCACCAACCTGGATCCGCTGTTCCGGCTGATCACGCGCTGCTTTGCCTTTCTGGTGCTGGCCCTGCTGGCCGCCATCCTGCTCTCGCTGATCCAGGGCGCCACGCCGGCCATCAAGCACTTTGGCCTTGGCTTTCTCACCAATGCCTCCTGGGACCCGGTGGCGCAGGAGTTTGGCGCACTGGTGCCGATTTTCGGCACGCTGATTACCGCCACCATCGCCCTGATCATCGGCGTGCCGGTCAGCTTTGGCATCGCCATGTTCCTCACCGAACTATGCCCGCTGCAACTGCGCCGCCCGCTGGGCGTGGCCATTGAGCTGCTGGCCGGCATCCCATCGATCATTTACGGCATGTGGGGCTTGTTCGTGTTTGCCCCGTGGTTTGCCGACCATGTGCAGCCGTGGATGATGGAAACCCTGGGCGCCATCCCTGGCATTGGCCTGCTGTTTCAGGGCCTGCCGATGGGCATTGGCGTGTTCACCGCCGGCCTGATTCTGGGCATCATGGTGATTCCGTTCATCGCTTCGGTGATGCGTGACGTGTTTGAAGTGGTGCCGCCGATGCTGAAAGAATCCGCCTACGGCCTGGGCGCCACCACCTGGGAAGTGGTGCGCCACGTGGTGTTGCCCTACACCAAAACCGGTGTAGTCGGCGGCATCATGCTCGGTCTGGGCCGCGCGCTGGGCGAAACCATGGCGGTGACTTTCGTCATCGGCAACGCCTACCAAATCTCCGCTGGTCTGTTCAACCCGTCCAACTCGATTGCCTCGTCGCTGGCCAATGAATTTGCCGAAGCTGAAGGCGAACTCTACCTGTCGGCCCTGATTGAATTGGGCCTGATCCTGTTCTTCATCACCTTTGTCGTGCTGGCCTGCTCCAAGCTGCTGCTGCTGCGTCTGAAGGCTGGCGAAGGCAAGGAATCCTGAGCCAAAGAAGAACAAAGGACCTGAACCATGGATAACGCACTGTACCGCCGTCGCCGGCTGGTAAACAGCTTCAACAAAACCATGTCCTTCCTGACTGTGGCCTTTGGCCTGTTCTGGTTGGTGTGGATTCTTTACACCCTGCTCAAACTCGGCCTGGGCGGTCTGAGCCTGGACGTATTCACCCAGAGCACCCCGCCGCCGGGCAGCCAGGGTGGCCTGGCCAACGCCATTTACGGCAGCCTGCTGATGACGCTGTTTGGCACGCTGATCGGCACCCCGGTGGGCATTCTGGCCGGCGTCTACCTGGCGGAATTTGGCAACCGTGGCTGGCTGGCGCCGACCACGCGCTTTATCAACGACATCCTGCTGTCTGCCCCGTCCATCGTGATTGGCCTGTTCATTTACGAAGTGTACGTGGTGTCGGTGGGGCACTTCTCTGGCTGGGCGGGCTCGCTGGCCCTGTCGCTGCTGGTGATTCCGGTGGTGGTGCGCACCACGGAAAACATGCTGCGCCTGGTGCCCAACAGCCTGCGCGAAGCCGCCGCCGCCCTGGGCGCGCCGCAATGGAAGGTGATCATGTCGGTCACCCTGCGCGCCTCCAAGGCTGGCGTGATCACCGGCATCCTGCTGGCGGTGGCGCGGATTTCCGGCGAAACCGCCCCGCTGCTGTTCACCGCGCTGAACAACCAGTTCTGGAACTCCAATATGAACGCGCCGATGGCCAACCTGCCCATTGTGATCTTCCAGTTCGCCATGAGTCCGTATGAAGACTGGCACACCCTGGCCTGGGCAGGCTCGCTGCTGATCACCTTCAGCGTGCTGACCCTCAACATCCTCGCCCGCTGGTTCGGCAGCCAGCAAACTTCTTCGCACTAAGGCGTGAACACCATGACAGACTCCATCAAGCTCCAGGTCAAGAATCTGAACTTTTACTACGGCGCTTTCCACGCCCTGAAGAACATCAACATGAACATCCCGGCCGGCAAGGTGACTGCGTTCATCGGCCCGTCCGGTTGCGGCAAATCCACCCTGCTGCGCATCTTCAACCGCATGTTCGAGCTGTACCCGAACCTGCGCGCGGAAGGCGAGCTGCTGCTGGACGGCAAAAACATCCTCGGCCGCGACATCGACGTCAACCTGCTGCGCGCCAAGGTGGGCATGGTGTTCCAGAAGCCCACCCCGTTCCCGATGTCGATCTACGACAACATCGCCTTTGGCATCAAGCTGTACGAGCGTCTGCCCAAGAGCGAAATGGACGACCGCATCGAATGGGCGCTGAAAAAAGCCGCGCTGTGGGAAGAAGTCAAAAACAAGCTCAAGCAATCCGGCCACTCGCTGTCCGGCGGCCAGCAACAGCGTCTGTGCATCGCCCGCGCCGTGGCCAACCGCCCGGAAGTGCTGCTGCTGGACGAACCGACCTCGGCGCTGGACCCGATTTCCACCGCCCAGATCGAAGAACTGGTGCATGAGCTGAAAGAGAACTACACCATCGCCATCGTCACCCACAATATGCAGCAGGCGGCGCGGGTGTCTGACTACACCGCCTATATGTACCTGGGCGACCTGATCGAATTTGGCGAAACCGACGCAATCTTCACCGCGCCCAAGCAAAAGGCCACCGAAGACTACATCACCGGCAAATTCGGCTGATCCCGCGCGATCCGCTCCCCCGCAAAGCACAAACGCCCAGGGCTCACACCCTGGGCGTTTTGTCTGGCGGCGGCGGCGCCGAGCATTCAGCGCGTCAGCGCAACGCGCGGGGGCAGGCCCACGAAACGTGGCCAGGAGAGTTTTGTAAATCGCGCTTAGCCCGGCAAATGCCCCATGCGCGCCTGCTTGGTGGCCAGGTACGCGGCATTATCCGCCACCTCCTCGCCCCAGAACGGCACGCGCCCCACCACCGACACCCACGGCGCCAGCGCATCCAACTTGCCCGGATTATTGGTCAGCACCCGCACCGACTTCACCCCCAGATAGGCCAGCATCGGCTGGCACACCGCGTATTCGCGGGCGTCGCCCTGATGGCCTAGGGCCAGATTGGCGTCCAGCGTATCCAGGCCGGATTCCTGCAAGATATACGCCTTGACCTTCTCCAACAGGCCAATGCCGCGCCCTTCCTGGCGCAGGTACAAAATCACCCCGCGCCCGGTCTCGGCCAGCACCGCCATGGCGCGCTCCAGCTGGTCGCCGCAATCGCAGCGGCGGCTGTGAAAAGCATCGCCGGTCAGGCATTCAGAATGCACACGCAGCAACACCGGCTCGTCGCTGTCCAGATCGTCGCCCACCACCAGCATGGCGTGCTCCTTGCCGGTATGCGGCTCGCTGACTGCGTACATGCGGAACTCGCCCCAACGGGTGGGCAAACGGGCCGGGCCGGCAAACGCCAGCGCCTCATCGGCAACTGCGGAAATAGACATGGCGGTCATCATACAAAAGCGCCCTCGCGGGCAGGATCAACAGAACCTGCCCACCAGGGCGCATGGCCGGGGAGAACAGGCAATCAGGCGGTCAGCTGGGCAATCTGCTGTTCAGCCGCCGCCAGCGCGGCAGCGCGATTGGCGTCGCCCATATTCAAACCTTCGGCGTAGACAAAAGTCACGTCATCAATGCCGATGAACGACAGAAAATCCTTCAGGTAAGCCGTCTGGCTATCCTTGGCCGTGCCCTGATACATGCCGCCGCGCGCCGCCAGCACATAGGCCTTCTTGCCGCTCAGCAGGCCCACCGGGCCGGTTTCGGTGTATTTGAACGTCACCCCGGCGCGCGCCACGCGGTCGAAATAGGCTTTCAAGGTGGACGGAATGCCAAAATTGTACATCGGCACAGCCAGCACCAGCACATCCGCCGCCGCCAGCTCGGCCACCAGGCCATCCGACACCGCCACCAGCGCCTGCTGCTCGGCGCTGCGCGACTCAGCCGGCGTGAAAAACGCCCCAACCTCAGCCGCATCCAGATGCGGCAGCGGCTGGGCCGCCAGATCGCGCACCGTCAGCTTGGCGTCCGGCTGCTTGGCCAGCAAGGCGGCAACCAGGCGGTTGGCGAGTTGGTCGGACTGCCCTTGCGGGCTCAGGCTGGCGTTCAGTTGCAGGATGGTGGTCATGGTCAAATCTCCTGTACAACGCCGCAGACGCCCCATGCGCCAGCAACGTGTGTATTACTTGATGACCATCAGGATATACCGCCGCTGCATCCAACCATATCGGAATGTTCTGTCAGGTTTGTTCAGTTTTTTTGAATTCAAGCCCCAGCCACAAAACACCCGCATGGCATCGCTATAAAAACGACAAGCCCGCCAAAGGCGGGCTTGTTTACAACGAAGAAGCGGGGCAGTCAAAGTAGCCAAGGCATGCACTCAAACCAATCAAGCGCACAGACGGCAGCGCTTAGCCGGGGTTATTCCCGTGTGGCGCGCCGAGCATCGCAGAAAGTCAGGGGGCAGTCCGGCCCGGCTAAGCGGCGGCGCAGCCGACGCGCCATTCCGGGGCGGCCCCGGTTTTCGAGAAGCGCAAGGGACCACCGACGCCGTAGGCGGCGGACGGGCGGGCGTCCTGGGGTCGCCTTTCTTTGCTGACTTTCTTTGGCGAAGCAAAGAAAGTCAGTCGGCATGCGGGACGAACTCCCGCCCTAAAAAAGCCCTGCGCGCTAGCGCAGCACCATATAGCTCTACGCCTTCAACAACTTCTCAATCTGCGCATGCAGCTCATTAAAATCCGGCTCGCCCAGATAACGCTTCACCACATTGCCATTCTTGTCGATCAACACCGAAGTCGGCGTCAGGCGGATTTCGCCAAACGCCTTGGCCACGCCGCCCGTGCTGTCCAAGGTCACAAAAAACGGCAATTTATGCGCGCTGGCGTACTCACGCACATAATCCGGCGGGTCATAACTCATCGCCACCGCCACGGTTTCATAACCCTGACCGGCGTATTTATGATGGGTGCTGACCAACTGCGGCATCTCCTTGATGCAACCCGAACAACTGGTCGCCCAGAAATTCACCAACACCACCTTGCCGCGCAACTGCTCCATCGAGCTGGCCTGGCCAGCCAGCGAGCTAAACGCCACCTGCGGCGCCTGCTCATTGCCGCCACCGCGCAACCACAACCCGGCGCCCACGGCCGCCACCAGCGCGACGGCGATCATCAGCCATTTTTTCATTGTCTTCTTTCCTGCAAATCATGCCGCCCACGCAGCCCCTGGCTAGACCGGAGCCGGGCGGTGGATGTTCCCGAGTGGATGCTGCACTGACGGCTTAGCCGTGACAAGCCTACCTTAAGAGCGGCTCACAAAACCCAGCGCAGCACTCCTGGCTAGGCGCGCGGCCGCAGACAGTACAAGCTAGTACGGCAAGGCCGCGCAACAACGCCAGGAGGGGTTTGTGAGTCGCTCTTCGTTGGGCCTCAGGCCAGCTCTGGATCCAACATCGCCTCCAGCATCTTGCGTGCGTCGCCGTCGATAACGATGGCTTTGTTTTGCTTCTCGTCGAACAGCACAAAGGTGATGTCGGCTTCCGACACCACCGTGCTCATATCGTCCAGGGTGATGCGCTGGTGGATCACCGCGCTGCGGTTGGACAGCGATTTCACCCCGGTGTGCACCACCAACTGCTCGTTCATGAAGGCCGGGCGGCGGTAGTTGATGTTGATATTGACCACGACAAAGGCCAGGCCGGATTCGGTGAACCATTCCAGGCCGTGGGTGGCTTCAAAGTAGGCCCAGCGCGCTTCTTCCAGAAACTCCAGATAGCGGGCGTTGTTGACGTGGCCGTAGAGGTCCAGGTGATAGCCGCGAACCTTGATCGGGGTGTGATGCATGGGGGGAGGCTCCAGAAAATAAACCGGCGAATGATGTCAAAACAGGCGGGCCACGGCCCGCCTGTCATGAAGATAGCGCGACGCAGGGAGTTTAAACAAGTGTTTGCTTATGCCCCCGGCTTTTATGCGCCCTACCCCGCCAATCAGTCTTCGTCCTGGCTCAAATCCAGCTCGGCAAACTGCTCGCGCTCCAGCGGCTCTTCCACCAGGTCGGTCAGCACCGAGTGGATTTCCACGTCAAACCATTGCTGGAACAGATTGGGGGTGAGCTTTTCCGGCCACAGGGTGTCATCGTCGCACCAGTCGGCCAGTTCGGCTTCAAACAGGCCGCGCCAGCGGGTGCGGATAAAATCGCGGGCGTCTTCAAAGTCTTCTGCCGGCGGAATCAGCAGGGCGTTGCAGTCCTGGCGCAGCGCGGTCAGCGTCAGCGCTTCGTCCTGCTCGAAGGGCAGGGCGTTGAGCCAGTCGAAAAACGGCTGCTTGGGTTTGATGATGGCGATGCTGCGGTTGACTTCATACATGGGCGGGTCTCCAAATCGGCAAGTTTATTCTGCAGCGAGCTGGTTCTCGCGGGTAAAAGTCCAGGTGCGCACAATGCGCAGATAATCGAAATCGCGCTTTAGCGCCTCAGGGAAAGACGCATACGGCGCGGCCAGTTTGACAATGCGCCGGGCGGCGTCGTCCAGCTCGGCATGGCCAGAGCTGCGATCCACGCGAATATTTTTCAGGCTGCCGTCGGCGTTGATCTCCACGCTGAGGATCAGACTGCCATAAATCCCGTTGCGGCGGGCTTCTTCCGGGTAATTCAGGTTGCCGACGCGTTCGATTTTCAGCCGCCAGTCTTCCACATAGCGGGCAAAACGGTATTCGCGGGTGCGTCCGCCAAAATCGGCGCGGCGCGGTTGCGATTGCAGCGCGCTGGTTTTTTCGGCGATTTCACCTTCCAGCCGGGCAATCTCACGCGCCTGGGCCAACAGGTCGGTGGGGTTCAGCCCCTTGTCCGGGTGCTGCGGGGTGTGGCGGGCAATCGCCTGCTGCGGCGCCGGCCGGCTCTTGGCGGCGGAAATCACTTCGCTTTCGCTGGGCGGCGTGGGCGCCACCGACGGGCGCGGGCTTTGCGCCACGCTGGGCCGGCTGGCTTCATGCTGCACCGAGGTGGCCGGCAGCGGCGTGCGCGCGCGCAGGCCAGGGTCGATGGTGTTGCCGGCGCCGTTCATGTTCACCTGCGCCAGCGCATCGGCTTTTTTTGGCGCCTCGCTGTGCCGGCTGTTGACCAGCACCACATCCAGCGTGCGGTCGCCCAGCCAGGCGCGCGGATCGGGCGGCACAAAGCGCACGCCAAGCACCACGGCCAGGTGCAGCAGCAGCGAAGCGCCAGCCGCCAGCAGCAGGGTGCGGGGTATGGCAGAAAAAGAAGAAAGCCGGGCAGTCATGACGGTGTGGGCAGCCAAGTCGGTCATGCTGGCAAGTGTAACACGGGGTAGGGTGGGGGTTGCTTGGTGCGTGGACGTTCAGCGCCTGCGCTGACGCGCAGAGGCTTAATTGAGGGCGGGGGTTCCCCCCGCACCCGACCCCTTTTCTTTGTCTCGCCAAAGAAAAGG
>ERZ650302.587-NODE-587-length-20366-cov-9.414701_pt1 | contig 20366 bp, 11 predicted proteins | sample MGYA00376238_ERZ650302 | MGnify/ENA primary metagenome ERZ650302 (study PRJEB26733, sample SAMN07839298) | wastewater metagenome | biome: urban; feature: wastewater treatment plant; material: waste water | place: USA: North Carolina | collected 2016-04-28 ... | reverse complement strand
CCCATCCCTACTAATAACAACTCTATTACTTCTGCTACTAAGTTTGTTTCCATAACTACTAAACCCTTTTGTTTATTTAACGGTGCAATTTTAGGCAAATTAAGTAAAATCTTCTTCTTTTTAAGTGCTTTAAAAATTGTTTTTAAGTGCTAATTTTATAGTTTAAAAATGCTATAATAAAATATGAAAAAAGAAACCCTACAAAAACGAACAAAAATAGCAAATGATATTATGTATTATATTTATACTCATATAGAAACTAATATTGATATAGAAGAACTTAGTATTGATTTAGGTGTAAGTAAATTTCACATGCATAGAATTTTCAAAGAAGCATTTGGAAAAAATATTTATGAAAGTATAAAATCCATAAGGCTTCAAAAAGCATCAAATCTACTTTTAACAAATAAATATTCAACTATTTCAAATATAGTAAATTTATGTGGATATTCTTCACAATCTTCATTTATAAAAACATTTAAAGAAAGATTTGAAATGACTCCAAAGGATTGGAGAAATGGAGGATATAAAGATTATTCTAAAAAAATCTTACAACAATCTCAACGGGCGATGCAATCAAAAGCAAATTTTAGTAATGTAACACCTACGATTGTAAAGATGCCATCTTTTGAGAGTTTTTATATTAGAAACAAAGGTTATAATGTAAATATTAGAGAAACTTGGCAAAAGCTTCAAACTTGGATTTTAGCTAATAATATAAATTCTTACAAACAAATAGCACTTTTTCATGATAATCCTACAATTACTCCTTTAAATGATTGTCAATATATCGGTTGTATAGTTGTAGATGATTCTGAAAATATAAAAAGTGATAGATTGCCAAACTTTAAAATTGCAGAGGGAGTTTATGCTAAATTTGATTTAAGGGGAAAAACGGGGGATGTTTTACCTTTTATTCACTGGGTTTACCATGAATGGCTTCCAAAAAGTGAATATGAAACAACAACTAAACCATCTTATGCCATTTATAATAAACTAGATTTTTTAGATGATAGTGATGAATTTGATTTAAGTTTTTATGTGTCAATCAATTTTTAAAACTTCTGCTAACCATCTTTTTAGGAAATCTTTTCTTTTATAGGTAATTGCTCCTAAGTCAAATTTATATTGCATATAAGGATGACCCAAATTCCAAAAAGAGAAGTTTTCTTTTTCTAAATATTTTCCTAAAAGAACCAATTGGAGTTTTCCCCAATTGTTGTATTTTTTATTAGTTGAACAAAAACCTGTGAGTGAAGTATAAGTTGAATTGATTTTGTATCCAATTTCACCTGATATTAACTCTTTTGTATTTTTATCATAAAGTTCAATACTAAAAATCTTAAAGTTGATTGTTGGATGAATATAATTTTGTAGAGATAGAATTAAGTCTTTGTATTTAGATGTTAGCCAATTTGTTTTATGGGATTTTTCTATATTTTTTAGAACTAAATTAAGATTTGTATTTATGCAAAATTCAAATTCATTTTTATTTAAAAGTTTTTTTACTTTTTTACTGATATGAAGATTCTCAAAATCCAATATTGCATATTCAAACTGCATTTCAGGAACTAAATAAAACTCATTTTCAAGAGTTACAGAAGTTGAGATAAAACCACATAATGCTTGATTTATATAAAAATCTTTTGATAAATCATCACTTATATAAAAGTTTGAATTTTCATTTGCATATATGTGGTTAAATAGAATATTTTTATCTTTTATATCTTCAAAAGTCAAAAAATAAACTACACTTTTCTCGCTCATTTCAGACCTTATCTATGAGGATGTCCGTCTCTTTGATGTGAATTTCTATCATCTTCATAATCATACTTACTTGGTTTTTTATCATGATGTTTTCTATGATCATCTTTTTGTTTATAATTAGGGTTATAATTTCTTTGGTAGTATGGTCCATAAACAGGTTCTCTGTCATTTCTATAGTTTCTTGATCTATTCCAATCATTGTTTTTATGGAATCTATATTCTCTATAATGAGGATGACTTGGTTTAAAATAACCTCTTAAAAATAATCTATCATGATATGTATATCGACCATCATATAAAAAGAAGATATTATTATAGAAATATCCTGTTCTATCAAAATATCCAAAATAGTATCCGTAATTGTCATAATAACCATATCGTCTATAATCAAAATTTCTATATCTATCATCATATCGATGATCATCTGATCTAAAATTCAAATCAAGCATTGCATTCTCTCCAATTGGAGTACGAATACTCAATCCAATATCTGCACCTGCAAACAAACTTGAACTAAGAGATATAAGTGAAACTAGAATTAATTTTTTCATAAGAAAATCCTTTTTAAATTTGCAAAATCATATATCCACAGTGTGAATAAATTGTGATTTATTATAAATTACGTTTGATTTAATTATAATGCATTCTTCAAATTTAAGGGATTTTTTGAATACTCTAATAACTAATAATCAAACAACGAACTTTTACAATCATATCACAAAATTACTGCAAGAGTGCGAATCATTTACTTTTAATGTGGCGTTCATTAATTTCTCTGGAATACAGCTTTTACTTGATAGTTTTGAGATTTTAGAAAAAAGAAATATAAAAGGCAAAATCCTAACTTCAACATATTTAAATTTCACTCAAATAAAAGCTCTTGAAAAAATAAAAGAGTTCAATAATATAGAATTAAAAATCTATGATTCAAATGCTTCAAATATTGGTTTTCATAGTAAATCTTATATTTTTGAATTTAAAGATAATTATAAAGTTTTGATTGGTTCATCAAATATTACAGCAAGTGCTTTTAAATCAAATATTGAGTGGAATATAAAAACTATTGCAAAAAAAGATGATGCTTTTTTACAAGATGTTTTAAGTGAATTTGAAAATCTTTGGATAGATTCTTATGAAGCAAATGATGAATTTTTAAAAGAATATGCAGATTTTTTAAATAAACAAAAAAAAGAGTTTATTCCTAAATTTATCTATAAAAAAAGTATAAAAACAAATTTTATGCAAGAAAAAGCTTTAGAAAAACTAGAAGAATTAAGAGTAAAAAAAGAGAAAAAAGCTTTAGTAATTGCAGCAACTGGAAGTGGAAAAACTTATCTTAGTGCTTTTGATGTAAAGAATTTTCAGCCTAAAACTCTTCTTTTTTTAGTGCATAGGGAAAATATACTTTTAAGTGCAAAAAAAAGTTTTGAAACTATTTTAGGTGATAATTTTACTTATGGATTTTATACGGGAAATAAAAAAGAAGAAGATAAAAACTACATATTTTCAACTATACAAACAATGACTAACTCTTTTTCCAATTTTTCACAAAATCATTTTGATTATATAATTATAGACGAAGCGCACCATGTTACAAGTCCAAGTTATAAAAAAGTAATAGAGTATTTTAAACCAAAGTTTTTATTGGGATTAACCGCCACATCAAATAGAATGGATGGAAACTCTATTTATGAAGTTTTTGATGAAAATATAGCTTGTGATATAAGGTTGAATGATGCTTTAGAGCATAATTTAGTTGTTCCTTTTCACTATTTTGGAATAAGTGATATTCAAAGCATAGATTATGAAAATATTGATTTAAATAAAATTGATGTTTTAGCAAAACTTTTAAGTGTAAATACAAGAGCTGATTTTATTATTGAAAAAATGAATTTTTACTCTTTTTTTGGAACAAAAAGAAAAGCTATTGGTTTTTGTGTTTCCAAAGAACATGCTTTTTTTATGAGTGAAAAGTTCAATGAAAAAGGAATAAATTCTCTTTGTCTTACAAGTGAAGATTCAATTCAAAAAAGAGAAGAAACAATAAAAAAGCTTGAAGATGAAAAAGACTCTTTAGAAGTTATTTTTACAGTTGATATTTTTAACGAAGGAATAGATATTCCATCTATTAACACAGTTTTATTTTTACGACCAACAAATTCGCCAATAGTATTTGTTCAGCAATTAGGAAGAGGTTTAAGAAAAGATAAAAATAAAGATTTTTTAACAGTTCTTGATTTTATAGGAAATCATAAAAAAGCTTATTTAATAGCTCTTAGTTTGGTTGGAAATAAAGCCATAGATAAAGAAAGTATCAAATTTTCATTACAAAATAACTTTGCAGATTTTAAAAATGCATTTATAAGTATGGATGAAATTTCAAAAAATAGAATTTTAAAACAAATAGAAAATGAAAATTTTAATCATCTAAAATATTTAAAAGAACAATATTTTGAATTTAAAACTATTTTAGAAAATAAAGTTCCAAAATTAGTAGATTTTTTACAATTTAATGATGTGATTAATCCTTTGAATTTTATATATGAAAGTAAATCTTATGTTGAATTCATAGCAAAAGTTGAAGATGAAAAAATAAAAAATGAATATAAAATTTTATGCCAAAATGAAGAGTTTTTAAAAGCTATAAGATTTATTGAAAATTTACTTCCAATAAAAAGAGTTTATGAATTTGTAATACTAAAATATCTTTTGAATAATGATTTTTGTGATGAAAAAATAGCTTTTAAAATATTGGATAAATATTTAGATAAAGTTTGTAAAGAGACGATAATTCATAGTTTTTCTTATTTAAATCAAGATTTTTTAGATTCGGCTCAAATAAGTCGATATTTAAAACTTATAGATTTTGATGGAAAAAAAGTAAAAAAAACGCAAGAGTTTTCAAGGCTTTTAGAAAATAAAAAATATAAAGATATTTTTGAAGATAGTTTAAATTATGGAATTTATTTTTACGAAGAAGAGTTTGGTTCAAGAGATTTTGGAATACCATTTTTAAAGATTTATGGAAAATATAATATGTTAAATATTGCTCAACTTTGTAATTTCCCAAAAATTCATAGTTCATTTAGGGGAAGTGGATTTTTAAAATATAAAGATGATTTTTTCTTATTTGTAAATATTGAAAAAGATAAGTTTTCTAAATCAGCAAATTATTCTAATACTTTTTTATCAAAAGATAGATTTACCTATCAAAGTAAACCAAGTATGTCTCAAGATAAAGGTGATGGAGAAAGATTGATTGAAAATCAAAAGCATGGTGTTAAACTTCATATTTTTATGAGAAAATTTGTACAAGTAGATAAAAAAACTCAAGATTTTATTTATCTAGGAGTTGCAAATAGTGTTAAATATGAAGGGAATAAACCAATAAAATTAGAGTTAAAATTGAAAATACCACTTGAAGATAAATTATTTGAAGAATTTACAAAAATAATATAAAAGAATTATTATTTTTATCTTTATTTTATGTTTATCTGTGATAACATTCGCGAAAATAACTAGGTCATTTTGAAGGCAAAAAATGGAAGAAGAAAAAAAAAGTTTAGTTGAAAAAGTTTTTCTAAAAGTAAACAGTATAGATAAAGTTTTAGAGAGCAAAGTTGATACAATTTTACTAAGATTTATTAATATGCTTAAATATATCTTTATAGTTATAATGATAGTTTATTTAGCTATTTGTCTTATGAGTTTATCACATAAAATGATATCTTTCACACTTGAACAAGGTGCTTTAGATTTTGCTTCAATTAAAACAATTTTAACAGATGGTTTGTTTACTTTGATTGTAATTGCAATTGTTAAAACTCTTTTTATTAAAAATGGTTTTGATTATGCTTTAACATTTCTTGAAATTGCTTTTGTTGTTATTATTAGAAAACTTATTTTACTTGAAAGTATTCCAAGTGAAACAGATTTGTTAATAGCTTTAGGAATTACATCATCTATATTTTTTGTATTGATAATTTATATTCATAACCTAAAAAGAAAATGGCAAAAAGAAGATAAAGCTATTTTATAACTCTTTTTTATAAATAACTGCTTTATTTCTTCCTGTATGCTTAGCTTTGTATAAAGCTAAGTCTGCTTTTTTGAATAATGATTTAATAGAATCATTTTTCTCAAAACTTGTAATTCCCAAAGAGATAGTTTTTTGTTCAACATGAGGGAATGTATAATTTTCTATTTTAGCTCTTAATTTCTCAGCCAAAATAAATGCGTTATTCTCACTTGTTTTTGTACAAATAATTAAAAACTCTTCTCCTCCATATCTTCCAAAAATATCAGAATTTCTTAAGTTCTCAGATATGATTTTTGAAGTTATTACTAAAATTTCATCACCAACTAAATGTCCAAAAGTATCATTTACTTTTTTAAAATAATCAATATCCAATAAAATTATAGATAAATCTTCTTTGTATCTTTTGGCAACTTCCATTTCTATTTCTAAAAATTCATCCAATAATCTTCTGTTATAAATACCAGTTAATTTATCGATTGAAGCTAATTTTTCTATCTCTTTTTTTGCTGTTATATCAATTCCCACTGAAACAAAAGTTTCAATTTTCCCATTATCTTCATTTATTGTAGGAATAATATATTGTTCAAGCCAATAATTTTCACCATTCTTTTTCCTATTAAGAAGTTCTCCTGTCCAAACTTTACCACTTAATATCGTATCCCATAAAGATTTTATTAGTGTTTTATCTTGTTTTGGATGTTTAATTATTGACATTTTTTGCCCAATTAATTCTTCTTTAGCATAACCACTTGATTTTTCAAAAGCATCACTAACATTTAAAATAGTACTATCAACTTTTGTTGTTGAAGTAATTACAAATTTATCAATTATTGAAGTAAATTGATTTAACTTTTCGTGAGCTTTTAATAAAGCTTTTTGTAGTTGTATAGGTCTTCTTGAAACAATAATTGCCATAAATAAACTTAATAAAACAGTTAATCCTAAAACAATAATTGCTGTATTTAATTTTGAATCAATTAACTCTTTTTGATAATTTGTTTTAGTTTTTAAAATCATTATAGCTTCATCTTCATTTTTTAAAATGTGATTTAAAGATGCTGTATATATTCCTTCTTGGTCAAATCCATCTGGAAAATCAGCTTTTATATCTCTATAAATGTGTTTATATTCATTAAATGAAAATTCATTTTTTGGATGTAATATAAAGTTTTTATTTTTATCAATAATATAATGTTCAAAAGAAGAAGAAATACCAATAGACTTAAATAAATTTGCAGTAAATAGATTTATTATAACTATTCCTGAGAATTTGTTGTCATTAACTATAGGAAGAGCAACTTTTACAGTTCCCCTAGAAGAAGAATCAATATTTTCATTTTCATTTTCTAAATCAAATTTTGAATGCCAAATAGTTTCATCTTTACTATTAGCTAAAATCTTAAAATAATCCTTATCACTTCTATTTTGAAGTTTATCTCTTTGCACAATATAACCATTTTCATTTTCATTGTTTCTATCAACTCTAACAATTTCCATTCCATTTTTATCAATAAATCTAGCTTTCATTATTGTATGATTACTATTTACAACGGCTAGAAAAATATCTTCTAAATTATTTATTTCTTTTAAATCTTTTGATACAAGAAAATCTTGTAATATTTTATTTTCATGTAAAGATTTTACTAAGTTATCCACATTTGTTATTCTAGGTTTTAATATAGTTTCTAATTTTATTTCAAAGATCTCTTTAGCTTTTTTATCTAGGCTAATTTTACTATCTTTCATTTGTAGTTCATAACTAACAAATGAACTAAAAATTGAAATTATAATTCCAAAAATAATAAAATAGAAAATAAAAAATTTATGAAAATTTTGCTGAGTCAAGTTTTTCCTTTTTGTAGCTTATTTGTTTATTGGAAGCTCTATTGTAAATTCTGCTCCTACATATTTTATATCATTAAATAAATACTCTTTATTTAGAACGCTAATATTTCCATTCATATGTTTTTTTATAATTTCATTTGACATATAAAGACCTATTCCTGTTCCTTGTTTTTTTTGTTTTGTTGTAAAGTAAGGTTCAAAAATTTTATTTATGATTTCTTCTTTTATTCCACCAGCATTGTCTTTTATTGTTAAAACCAATGTATTTTCTTTTTTGTAAACATCTATAAATATAAATTTATTTTCAGAATCATTTTCTTCAAATGCATCTAAAGCATTATTTATAATGTTTAGCAAAACTTGAATAAATTCATTAACAAGACCTAATATGATTATTTCTTGAGTATTTTTTATAATTTCAATTCTTCTATTTTTTAGTTTAGAACTAACTAAATATAAAACTTTATCTATTGGCGTATTTACATCAAAAAAAGAAGCTTCTTTTTCATTGCTAAAGAAATTTCTAAAATCATCAATTGTGTTGGATAAATGTTGAGCTGAACTGTTTATTATTTCCATAGTTTCATAAAAATCTGCATCATTTAAATTTCCAAAATCTTTTTTAAGTTTAGCTCCTGTTGCTGCTGTTGAAATTAAAGATAAAGGTTGTCTCCATTGGTGTGCAATATTTTCTATCATTTCTCCCATTGCTGCCATTTTTGATTGATGATTTAAAATATTTTCTTTTTGTATTAATTCTTTAGTTTTATTTTCTACTAAAACTTCTAAATTTTTATTCATTTCATTTAATTTTTTAGTTTTTTCTTCTACTTTTTTACTTAGTGTTTTATTAAGATTTTTAAGAGTCAAAGTTCTATGTATGAATGCTAATATAATTAAAAAAATTACACCAAATATTTGTATAAATAAATCATAATTAAAGTTAGTTTGAAATTGTACATTGTTCCATTTAGTGATTATTTCGTTTGTTTCATTTATAGAAATTGAAGAAATTGCTTTATTTAATATTGATTCTAATATAACATAATCATCTCTTATCATAAATTTTATACTAAAATCTAAACCAGTATTTCCAGATACTTTTAAGTCATCAAAACCATGTTTTGCAATGTTATAAAGAAGTACAGGTTGAATATCAATAAAAGCATAAGCTTTATTTTCTGATACTAATTCTAAACCTTCTTTTACACTATTAACTAAAATAAAATCCATGTTTGGATAGGCATTTTTTATTATATTATGAGCCGTAAAATTATCACCTACGGCTATTTTTTTATTAGTTAATAAAGAGATGTTTTCTATAAAATTTTCATCTTTTTTAGTAACAATTGAAATTGGAAACTTTGCATATTCTTTTGAAAAAACAGAGTATTCTTTTCTATTAGGTGTTTCCCCCGCACTATAAATTAAATCAGCTTCTTTATTTTTTATACTATTTATTTGTTGTTTAAATGTTTCAGAAAATATATTTTTATATTGTAAATTCAATTTATTAGCTACTAATTTCCAATATTCAGCAGAAATACCGATAGCTTCATTATTTTTTGATTTAAAAGTAAATGGTTCCCAAGCGTTAGAAACAGATACTTTTATTAAATTCTTTGCTAAAAAATCTTTTTCTTCATCAGTTAAATTTATCTGTTGTTTGAAGTTTGAATAATATCTATCTTTTTCATTTAGAATCCATTTTTTTTCAAGTTCTAAAAGTTCATTTATTGGAATCTTTGAGAAACCATTATTAAATAAATTAGCTTTATCTTGAGAATAAGTTATTGCATTTACACTATTTTCTAAAATAGAATTATCTAAAGGTTTTATCAAATGAAATAAATTATTTCTAAGGGTATAAAATTCAACTGCAAGTTTATCTTCATAGATTAAATCTAACTCTTGATTGGCTAAATCTTCTATTAACTTATCATAATCTTTATATACTTTTATTATTGCATTTGGATAGTTTTGTGAAATTAAATCTTGATAATTTCCCCCAATAAGTCCAATTCTTATTTGATTTTTTGTAATTATTTGAGAATCATTTTTTGCTAAAATAAAAAATGAACTTTTTAATTCATAAAAAGAGTTTGAAGTAAGCATCCAATCAGAATATTTTTTAGTGCCTAAAAAAAAATCAACTTTCTTGTTTTTAGCTAAATCAAGGGCATTATCCCAAATAACTCCATCTACAAATTCAATAGAATAATTGTTATATTTTGCCCATAATTTCCAAATATCAATAAGTAATCCAGCTGCTTTATCATCTTGTTTATAGGAAAATGGAGCATAATTAGGGTCATATGAAATTTTAAAACTAGTTTCTTTTGCAAAAATTGAAGTAGAAAATAAAAAAATAATAATAAGTAAGTTTTTCATAACAGCCTAAATAAATCTAAATAAAAAAGATTTTTTTAATTTAATAATTTTTTTAACTGGGAATTATAACAAACTATTAGTTAATTTATAAGTCTAAGTATTAAAAATTTAGTCTATATCCAACACCAGAAATATTAGTAATAGATTCTTTGCCTATTTTTTTTCGTACTTTATTTAATAAATTTTTTAAAGCAGAATCTGTTGCCTCAAAACAATCTTCCCAAATATTAGATTTTAATTCATCCGATGAAACAATTCGATTACTGTTTTTTATTAAAAAACTTATCAAATCTAATTCTTTTAAAGTTAGTGTAATTTCTTCTTTAGTATTTAAATCAATTAATTTTTTGTGTAATACATTATATTGAATACTATTTTGAAAATTAATCAAATATCTTGAATTATCTAAAATTTCTTCAACACAAGATTGTAAAGAATTATTTAAAGTTTTGAAATCTACAGGTTTTGTAAGATAATCTACTAGTTTTAGTTTTGTAGCTTCTAATAAATATTTTGTATCTGTAAATGCACTTAATAAAATTACAGGAATAGTTTTATCAATTTTTCTTAACTCTTTTATAAAGTCTATTCCATTTGTATCAGGTAGATTTATATCTGAAATTATTATATCTATTCTTTGTTCGTCAAAAATAAATTTAGCTTCATTTGTATTTGAAACATCAAATACATTTTCACATAATAAAAGTAAAACTTTTTTTATGTTTATTCTAATATTTTCTTCATCTTCAATATACAAGATATTTAGATTTTTTAATATATGATTAAAATTCAGATTTTTTTGCATATTAAACTCTTTTATAAAAATAATAATCTTGTATATTATAATAATAAAACTTAAGAAAATAATTTAAATTAGTTATTATCCATAAATATCCCATGATATCAATTGGTTACTAAAGTTTTTTTTAATATATAATTAAGTAAAAAACATGTAAAGTAATATAAAAAATTATTTAAGATTTTAGGTTATCTTAATCGGAGTTAAAATGTACATAAAAAAATTATTGAAATTTGCTTGTATTTCTATATTAGCAAGTGGTTCTTTACATGCGGTTAGTTTAAAACAGAGCGTTGATAAAGTATTAGCTACTAATCCAGAAGTAATAGCTGAAAAAAATAATCAAGAAGCTTTTAGAAAATATATTGATGAAAGAAAAGCAAATTACCTTCCACGAATAGATGTAGATGGAAGATTAGAAAAAAGTAATTCTGATAAAAATTATGATCAACCAAATTCAAATAATTTATCTGATAGTAATACAAAAGAAGATGGATACAATTTTGGAATAGCTTTAAATCAGATGTTATATGATGGTAATTTAACTCCAAGTCAAGTACAAGAAGCAAAACATAATGATTTAGCTAATAAATTTCGAACAGAAAAAAATATTGATAATGTTGTTTATGAAACAATTATTGCATATAAAGATTTAGTTCAATATAACGAAATGTTAGAATTAACAAAAAGTATGATTACAACAAATGAAGAAAACCTTCAAACAGCTAAAGAAAAAGAGTCTATTAGTGGTGAAGTACTTGAAACTTACGAGGTTGATTCAAAATTAAGTTTTGTTAAAGAAAAATACTTAGAAGAAGAAGATTTAAAAAGCTCAAAAATTAGTACATTTAAAAGATATGTTGGAATTGAACCAACTGGTGATGAATGTAGACCAAAAATTAATTTATCAAAAATACCAGATAACTTACAACAAGTTGTAGAATTAGCAGTTTTAAGAAATTATGAAATTCAACAACAAATAGAAAGAATAAAAGCTCAAAGAGAAAAAATAGCACAAGCTGATTCAAAATTCTTGCCAAATTTAAGCTTAGAGTTAAAAGCTCTTACTGATAATGATTTATCTTTAAATGAAGAAGGTACTGAAAATCAAGCTTATGGAAGAATTAATTTAACTTGGAATTTATACAATGGTGGTGGAGATTATGCTGTATCACAACAAGAAGCGTTATTTTTAGCTGAAGAAAAAGAAAGATTAGATGCTATAACTAATAAAATTGTTGAATCAATTAAAGTAAATCATAAAAGATTTATGAAAAATAAAGAAAGAATAGCTGTTTTAAAAGATTATGTTATAGCAAATGAAAATATTGTAGAAGTATATAAAAGTGAATTTGAATCAGGAACAAGAACATTTGTTGATATTTTAGATGCACAAACAGTTTTATATGAAGCTAAAAAAAGCTTAGTAGCAAGAGAATATGATTTATATACAAATTATTATGATATTTTAAATACATTATCAATGTTAACAACAACTGTTTTAGAAACAGAAGAAGGTTGTTCAAATGACAAAGCACTAAGTTCTCTTGTTTCAGAACAACAAAAAGCCTCTAAAGATGGTGTATCTGAAGAATTAAGTTCATTATTAAAAGACGAAAAAACAACACCTAAAGAAACAAAAAATAAAGTGCCAGCTCTACCTAAAAAGCAATAAAAAATATTTTAAATTCTATTATTGGTAATTAATAATAGAATTTAAATATTTAGAAATATAATAAGTGCTAAGGTTATTTATGGTACATTAAACTCTACAAAAAGGCAATATCGATATAACGAATAAATTATATTTTGTCCTTATTTAAGTAAACCACAATTTCAATACTAGTAAATATGAGATTTCTAGAAAAAAGGCAAATATTGGAAAATAATTCTAATTTAATAGAAAATGAAACATTAACTGACCTTAAAGATAGAAGAAAAGTAGATGACCTTTTGGGTTGTTTATTGTTTTTATCTAAGTATCATAATCGAGAAACATCTGCAGAATCTTTAACTTTTGGATTACCAATCCACAAAACATCTATGAATATATCTATGTTTCATCAAGCTGCCTCTCGTATAGGATTAGTTACTAAAACTGTAAATAGAGAAAAGTTGAAAGACATTACAAAACTAGCACTTCCTTCTGTATTAATTTTGGATAAAAATAGAGCTTGTGTTTTATTAAACTATGATTTAAAAGAAGGAACAGCAAATGTTATTATTCCTGGATTAATTTCAGGTGAAACTCAAATGACAATTGAAAAACTTCAAAGTGAATATACGGGTGAAGTTATAATAATAAAACCAGAATATAACTTCAATAACAGAATAGAAAAAGAAGTAGTTGTAGATAATCCTAAAGAGTGGTTTTGGGGAACTTTATTAAGAAATAAAGGAATTTATCAGCAAGTAATCGTTGTCTCTTTATTTATAAATTTATTTATTTTATCAACACCTCTTTTTACAATGAATGTTTATGATAGGGTTTTACCAAATAATGCAATAGAGACTTTATGGGCTTTATTTATTGGAATTTCAATAGTAATGATATTTGATTTATTGTTAAAAGTTTTAAGATCACATTTTCTTGGAATTGCAAGTAAAAGAGCTGATACAATCATGTCAAATAAAATATTTAATCATTTGTTGAATATAAAACTTGAAGCAAAACCAGCATCAACAGGGCAGTTTGTAAGTAGATTACAATCTTTTGAAAGTGTAAGAGAATTTTTCACAGGTGCTACAATGGCGGCTATTGTTGATTTACCATTTGCTATAATTTTTATAGTGGTAATATTTTTTATAGCAGGTCCTTTAGCATATATAACAATTTTAACTGTAATTATTTCACTATTAATTTCATGGTATATGCAAAGACCACTTAAAGAAATTATTTCAAAATCGGTAAAAGAAGAACAGATAAAACAAACTACACTTATAGAAACGGTTTCTGGTTTAGAAATAATAAAAAGTGTAAAAGCTCAAAATAGAATGAAAACTCATTGGGATAATTCTATTAATAGAACTGTACATTATGCGGATAAAGGTCATTTTTTATCTCAAACAATCACTTATTTAACAGCGTTTATTTCACAATTCTCTAATATAGCTATTGTTGCAGGTGGAGTATATTTAGCCCAAGAAGGTGAAATCACAATGGGAGCAATTATTGCTGCAATGATTTTAAATGGAAGAGTAATAGCCCCAATTTCTCAATTAGTTGGAATGATTATAAAATTTGATAGAACAATGCTTTCATTAAATAACCTTGATGAGGTTATGAAAATGCCAGTTGAAAAAGAAAATAAATCATATATAAGTCGTCCTAATCTAAAAGGTGATATTGAGCTAAAAGATGTTCAGTTTGCATATAAAGATCAAAATCATCAAACACTAAAAGATATAAATTTACTTATTAAACAAGGTGAAAAAGTTGCTATTCTTGGAAAAATTGGTTCAGGGAAATCGACGTTGCTGAAAATGATAATGAATTTATATGAACCAACAAAAGGTTCAGTGTTAATTGATGGTTTAGATACAAGACAAATAGATCCAACAGATTTAAGACATGCAATAGGAAGTGTTCCTCAAGAGCCATTTTTATTTATGGGAACAATAAAAGATAATTTGACAATTGGTGAACAATATGTTTCAGATGAAGAGTTATTAAGAGTTTCGAAAATTGCAGGACTTGATGATTTTTTAGGTAAACATGAAGCTGGATATGATTTATTAGTTGGAGAAAGAGGTGAGGGATTATCAGGAGGAGAGAGACAATCTGTGACTTTAGCTCGTGCTTTAATTTCAGATCCAAATATAATAATGTTAGATGAACCAACTAATTCAATGGATAGACAAACAGAAAAAGCATTTATAAATAGATTACAAAATATTGTTACTGATAAAACTTTAATTGTGGTTACTCATAAAACTTCTTTATTACAATTAGTTGATAGAATAATAATAGTTGATAATGGTCAAATAATAGTTGATGGACCTAAAGATGAAGTTTTTACCACAAAGATAGGTTAAATTATGCAGAAAAATAAGAAAAATGAAGAAAAAATAGGTTTATTAAGTTGGTTTAAAAGACTTTATGGTTTAGAAGACGAAAAAGAAAAAGATTTAGAGTTTATGTACAATTCATATTCTAACTCAAATGAAAAACCAAGTAGAGTTTCTAATGTAATATTTTTATTAGTTACTGGAATATTTTCAATTCTTTTATTATGGGCAGCTATCGCAGAAATAGATGAATTAGCTAGGGGAAATGGAAAAGTAATTCCAACTGATAAGATTCAAACAGTTCAATCTTTAGATGGTGGAATTATTTCGGAAATTTTCATAAAAGAAGGAGATATTGTAAAGTTTGATGCTCCTTTGATGAAAATTGATACAACAAGATTTCAAGCAACACTTGAAGAGAGTAAACAAGAATATTTATCATTATTAGCATTAAAAACTAGATTGGAAGTTGAATCAACAATTGATATTAACAATCCTTTACCTGTTTTAGAATTTGATGAAAAAATTATAAAGGATGTATCAAGATACGATATAAATGAGAAATTATTATTAGAAAATAGATTTAGAGAATTAAAATCTTCATTAAATGTTCTTGAAAGTCAAGAAAGTCAAAAATTTCAGGAATTAAAAGAGATAGAAAGTACAATTAATAAATTAACAGATAGTTTAGGTTTTATAGAAGAACAAAGAGTAACTATCAAAAAATTAGTTGAAAGAGGAATAAAATCAAAATACGATTTATTAGACATTGAAAAAGAATACAATGTAACAAAAGGTGATTTACAAACAGCAAGACTTTCAATTTCAAGATCAAATTTTGCAATATCAGAAGCTAAAAATAGAATAAAAGAAAAAATAGATACATTTAAAGCTGAAGCTTCAAGAGATCTTCAAAAGACTGTAAGTCAAATAAATAAGTTTGAAGCTAAATTAGTTGGAGATAGAGATAAAGTTGCAAAAACAACTATCACTTCACCCGTTGATGGAATTATAAAGCAATTAAATTTTAACACAATAGGTGGAGTTGTTCAATCTGGTATGGATTTAATAGAAATTGTACCTTTAAGTGATGCTTTAGTTGTTGAAGCAAAAATTGATCCAAAAGATATAGCATTTATAAATCCAAGTCAAAAAGCTATTATAAAAATAACTGCTTATGATTTTGCTATTTATGGTGGATTAGAAGGTAAAATAGTAGAAATTTCAGCTGATACAATAGTAGATAAAGATTCAAAAGATGGAAAAAGTTATTACCGAGTTTTAGTAAAAACCGACAAAAACTATTTAGAAAGAAGAGGTAAAAAACTTCCGATTATTCCAGGTATGATAGCAACAGTTGACATTGTTACGGGTAAAAAAACAATATTAGATTTCCTTTTAAAACCAATACTTAAAGTAAAACAAGATTCTCTTCATGAAAGATAACCTTTAGGTTATCTTTTTTCTTAAAAAATAAATAATAAAAAAACTTTTCAGAGACTTTATTAATATAATATTTTGATATTAAATAATATTTACGTATATTAAAAAGATACCTCAAGGAGAGATAAGATGAAATTAACAATAAAAACACAGAGTGGACAGAAAGTTGTAGATTTAAATAGCGATTTGCAATTTAATACAATAAAAGGTGAACAATATGTGTTCTCAAATGGTTTTTCAAATTATGTTCTAAATTTTAAAGATAATCAAGAATCAGTAACCTTGACATTTAATGTAGATGGTAAAAGTATAAAAGTAGAATTAAATGGGATAGTACCACTTCTACAAGCTAATACAGCAAATATGCCTAACCCAACAGCAATAATAATAAATAAAGATTTGAATGAAAAAGATGTAGATAATATAGTAGAAAATAGTAATTTTGATGGTGGAGAAATAATAGATAGATTAGAAGCATTGCTTTCAAAACCAGTAGAATTAGGAGATAATGCAAACTCAAACCTAACGTTAATAACAGATTATCAAACATTATTAGAATCTTTAGGAGCAGCAGCAGCAGGAGCAGAAGCAGGTGGAAATGCTACTGGTAATGGATCAACATTTAATTCTATTTTTTCAATAAATGATAGAGGATTAAATGATATTGCAGATACTGCAAGATGGGAAAATTTAAGTGAATCTATAGGTAATATTCCTGTTGATACAGCAGATACAACGCCAATAGCAAGAGTTCCAACTTCTGTAATAACTCTATCTGACCCAACCGTAAATGAAGGTAATCAAATAACTATTACAGCAACTGTTACAAATGCACCACAAACAGATTTAGTTATTACATTAAATAATGGACAAACTATAACAATACCAGCTGGACAAACAACTGGAAGTACTACATTTATAAATCCAAATAGTGAAGATGTTTATATTGATAAAAGTATAGAAACTTATACAATAACAGGTACTACAGGTGGTAACTATGTTAGTTTAGATACAAGTGATAGTTCGGTTGTTACAATTACAGATACAGACACACCAGTAACAGTAACAATTACGGCAAACCCAGTTCAAGAGGGAGAGAATATAGTATTTACAGCAACAGTAGATGCAGATAAAACTCCAAAAACAGATTTAGTAATTTCAGTAAAAGATTCAAATGGAAATGAAGTAACAACAATTACAATTCTAAAAGGACAAACTACAGGTTCAAGTAATCCAGTTACAAACCCAAATACTGATGATGTATATAAAGATGGTGAAACATTAAACTATACAACAGAAGTAAAAAGTGGTGGAACAGAGTATGAATTACCTTTAACTACAACACCAGTATCAGTTGTAGTAACAGATACAACAGATACAGTTATTATTAAAATCTTTGTATCTGATGAAAATGGAATGCCTTTAAAAGATACAAATGGAAATTATTTAACAACAAATAGTGTAACAGAAGGTGCTAAAGCACATTATGTGGCTTTAGCTTTTGAACCAAATACAACAGAATTTAATGATAATACTGTTTTATCAAATCAAGTTGGAACAGTAGATTTTAAATTTACACCAGATACAGCTACTGTAAATAATTCTGCAAATGCATCTGCTGGGTCAAATGATTATTTACCTCAATCAACATTAACTAATATTGTTCTTGGTAAAGCTATTTCTATGGATGCTTTAGATGATTATATATCTGATAATGGTGAAACTTTAAATATTTCAATTGAAAATTACAAAGCGCCAAATAGTGGAAAGATATATGAAGATATTATTTTGAATAATGATAAAGTTGTAACAACAATTTTAGATGATACTATTTTTGAACAAGAAGATACAGTGTATGTAAAAATTGAGAATAACGCTTCTGTAATAGAAGGGAATACTTTAACACATACGATTACATTGGTTGATAAATTTGGAAATCCAGTAGTTGTTCCTGTTGGACAAAATATTAAAATAACTTTAACATATAGTTCAGATACTACAGAAAATGAAGATTTTAATAGTACTACAACTTATAAAACAACTGAAGTTATAATAACGGGTGGAAATAGTAGTGTAATTGTTGAAAATTCAACAGTTGATGATTTTATAAATGAAGGCAATGAAGGTTATCTTTTAAAAATTACAGATGTAGAACAATCAAGTCACTATTATGAAAATGTAGAAGTACATGCAGGAAAAGATAGTGTAACAGGTGAAATTATTGATGGAGTAAGTATAGGAACACCTACAAATGGAACAGTTGATGAAGATAATTTTGTTGTAACAAATGCTAGTACATCGATTTCAACTACAGGAAATTTAGGGATAACAGCACCTACGGGAGATAATGGATATACATTGTCTTTTACAACAACACCAACTAATAGCTTAGGTGAACCTTTAACTTCTGATGGTAAAAAAATAACATATATTTTAAATGGAAATACAATTACTGCAATTAGAGAAGGTGATAATAAAACTGTATTTGAAATTAAACTAAATAAAAATAGTGCAGGTGGTAGTGATGATAGTTATACTTATACTCAGTATGAAAATATTGATCATCCAATAAATAAAGGTCCAGGTACAGATGATGATATAGTTCTTAATTTTGGGTTTAACATTACCGATCAAGGCAAAACTAGTCCTCTTGTAGAATTTAAAGTAACTGTGAATGATTCTTTACCAAATGCTATAGATAAAACATTTGAATTAAATGAAGATACTTCAATAAATATTATTTTAACTGAAGAGAGCTTCTCAAGTTTATTAATCTGGAATAAAGGTGCACCAGAAACTTTAGATTCAAGTAATCCAACAGTAGATATTTTTGACCCAAATGATTCAAATCTTGTAATAGGAAAATTAACATACAATGAAGCAGGTTATGTAACATTTACTCCAAATCCTGATTATTCAAATTACAATGATACTCCATCATTTAAATATCGTATTGAAGATAGTGATGGCGATAGTGCTAGTGGAGAAATTAAATTTAAAGTTAATCCTGTTGCAGATAGTTTAATATGGACTTATACAAATGTAACAACTAATGAAGATGTAAATGTTGATATGAATTTAACTCTTCCAACTATTATCGATAATTCAGATGATAATGTTAATAAAACAGGTGATCATGCTGAAAGAATAGGTGTTATTGAACTTTCTAGTATTGATAAAGGTGCAATAATTTACAATGGTAATATTGCGTTAAATAGTGGAACTTCTGAAGCAACATTAAAATTTGTAATTGTTAATACTGATGGTAGTTTAGATACTTCTTTACATTATTCAAATATTAATATGAATGATACAAGTATTATACATTTAACAAAAATACAATATGAAAATTTAACTATTACTCCTATTTCACAATCACATGATGATATAACTATGACATTAAAAGCAACAAGTTATGAAGTTGATGATAGTGGAAATCCACTTTCAGCAGTTGTAGGTAAAACAACATCAACAGATATCACGGTGGTTGTTAAATCAGTAACAGATGATATTTCATTAAAATTCGATAATAAAAATAAACCTGATGATACTATTTCTAGTGATGAGAAAACTTATACAATAGCAAGTAAGCTAGAAGAAGGAAATAATGTAATTGATTTAAAATCAATTTTAACACCTACTTCGGGTAATTCAGTTGATTTAGATGGTTCAGAGCAAAGAAGTTATACTGTAAGTGGTGTTCCTGCTGGTACAATAATTACTTTAGGTGGAGTAAGTGCAGTTGCAAATTCAAGTGGAATTGCAATAGTTGATTTTGATGCAACAGCTGAAAAAATTGTTGATCCTACATTTACTATGACTTTACCTGCACAATTTAGTGGAAAAATAGATGCAACAATTACATTAAAAGTAACAGATATTGATGATCATACAGGTTCAGCAGTTCCAGAAACTAAAACACAAACGGTTTATTTAAAAATGAATGTTGATCCTATTGCAAATCAAGTTACTCTTAGTGTATCTCAAGCAAAAGGTTATGAAGATGCAGGAAGAAGTAAAGGAAATACTTCAAATGATGAAAATGCAGATGATATTAATGCAAAAGTAGGAAAT
>ERZ650302.572-NODE-572-length-20525-cov-8.001710_pt1 | contig 20525 bp, 20 predicted proteins | sample MGYA00376238_ERZ650302 | MGnify/ENA primary metagenome ERZ650302 (study PRJEB26733, sample SAMN07839298) | wastewater metagenome | biome: urban; feature: wastewater treatment plant; material: waste water | place: USA: North Carolina | collected 2016-04-28 ... | reverse complement strand
CTAATTGTTTTGAAAAATTATATTGTCTAGTTTGTATAAACTTAATATCATTTTTTGTTCTCATTTCTTTTTCCTCTTCTTTTTATTTTTTATATCCTATTTTGGAAATACCCTTTCCACCATTAATAGCAACATTCAGATCCACTGACTCTGCTATCTCTTTACCCGCTTCTAAATGTCTATCAACTACACGTGTAGTTGAAGTAACCGTTTTAACATTTTCTCTAGAATTCATTAAGAATTCTTTAGCCTCTTTTCTTTTAGTTTCGGAATCTATACTAACTAAAGATTTATTTACAGAGAAAAAATCATTTTTCAGCTGAGAAAAAAACCGGATAAAGAAAATATCGAATTTTTGGGAATGGATACTATAATAACAGAAAGGCTTATAGCACTTCATATGGCTATAGACCTGAAAGCTCTGACTAAGGATGAGCGGGAAAGCCTGGCGATCCTGCGGAAAGTATGGCTCTATACATATACATTCTTTAACAGCGGAAATATAACAAATCCAAAAGCATTTCTGGAATTAAATCTTAATGTCAGAAAGATGGAAAACAAACAGAATAATGATATTTATAAATTATTATCCATAAGCTATAATTATCTGTTGAAAGTAATAAAATACAGTAAAAATGATCCAAAACAAAAAAGAAAATTAAATTTTTTTATATTTAAAAATAAACGAGATTCAAAAGTTTTCAGTATCTTTGCCGAGAAATAAAATAATTCTAACTAATTTTAAATAATTAACATGACAGATAATACACTTAAACCGTACGTAATAGGCCTTGACCTCGGCGGTACAAATTCAGTTTTCGGCATCGTAGATGCTCGCGGAGAGATCAAAGCAACAACTGCCATCAAGACAGGCGGTTACGGAAAAGTTGAAGACTATGTGAAGGCAGCCGTAGAAGCTCTCCAGCCTATCATTGATACGGTAGGCGGCATTGACAAGATTAAGGCAATGGGTATCGGTGCGCCAAACGCAAACTATTATAATGGAACCATTGAATTCGCTCCAAATCTTCCTTGGGCACACGACGGAGTGGTACCATTGGCCGACTTGTTCAGCAAAGCCCTCGGCGGCTTGCCTGTAGGTATGACCAATGATGCCAACGCTGCTGCGCTCGGCGAGATGACATACGGTGTAGCAAGAGGCATGAAAAACTTCATCGACGTTACGCTCGGTACAGGCGTTGGCTCTGGTATCGTCATCAACGGACAGATGGTTTACGGCTGCGACGGATTCGCAGGCGAATTGGGTCACGTTACCATGGTACGTGGCAAAGAGGGCCGTACCTGCGGATGTGGCCGTACAGGATGTCTCGAAGCTTACTGCTCTGCCACTGGTGTGGCTCGCACAGCACGCGAGTTCCTCGAGAAGAGCGATGAGCCTTCATTGCTCCGCGAGATGAACCCTGAGGATATTACATCTTATGATGTGAGCGTTGCTGCAGGCAAGGGCGACAAGCTGGCACTGCGTGTATACGAGTTTACCGGCAAGATGCTCGGTGAGGCTTGTGCTGATTTCGCAGCCTTCTCTTCACCAGAGGCTTTCGTCTTCTTCGGTGGTCTGACCAAGGCTGGCGACCTCATCATGAAACCTATCCAGAAGGCTTATGATGAGCACGTGCTCCGCACCTTCAAGGGCAAGGCTAAATTCCTTGTTTCTACCCTTGATGGTAGTTCTGCTGCCGTACTCGGTGCGAGTGCTGTGGCTTGGGATATGTAAAATTTTTAAAAGATTAAGAAGGTTATTAGTAGACCTTTCCTTCATTGGGAAGGTATGATTTAAGTTAATACAAACTCGCGAAACTCGTGAGAGGATTGTAGCGAGGGTTAGATGTTAGTAAAAAGCCTGGCACTCGAGAGAGCGTCAGGCTTTGCTTTCTTATCATAAACAAAAACCTCAACAACCACCATGCGGTCATGGTGGTCATTAAGGTCATTGGTCATTAAGGTCATTAAGCTTTTTCCAACCAGTTTCTCACCATCTTCTTGCCGTCTGGCGTCAGCACGCTTTCCGGATGAAACTGGATACCATGAATATCATAGTTCTTATGCTTCAGACCCATGATGCAACCATCATCGCTTACTGCCGTAACGTCCAGGCAGTCAGGGAATCCCGAGCGGTCTACCACCCAAGAGTGGTATCTGCCAATCTCTATGCGCTTGTCCAACCCGTCGAAAATAACATCGTTGCCAAACTGGGTGCAAGGGGTTGCCACTCCATGATACACCTCAGAAAGATTGGTAAGCTTGGCTCCAAACGCCTCGCCTATGGCCTGATGACCCAGACATACGCCCAGCATCGGCTTGCGGCCTGCATACTTGCGGATAACATCCATCAGCAGTCCCGCCTCCGACGGAATGCCCGGACCCGGACTCAGAATGATCTTGTCGAAGCGTTCCAGCTCCGGCAACTGGAACTGGTCGTTGCGGAACACCGTAACGTCAGCTCCCAACTCCTTTACCAGATGGGCCAGATTATAGGTAAAGGAATCGTAATTATCTATGATTACTACTTTCATCTTTTGTTATTTATTATTGATTAGTGAGTACAATCAGCGAGAAATAATCACTAATAATTAATCACTATTACAACTCTTCAGCAATGTGAATCGCCTTGGTCAGCGCACCGAGCTTGTTGTTACACTCTTCCAGCTCATACTCATCATTGCTCTTTGCCACTACTCCACTACCCGCCTGGAACCAGAGTTCGCCGTTTCGGCTAATGAAGGTACGTATCACGATGGCCTGATTCAGGTCGCCGTTCAGACCGATGAAACCGATACAGCCACCATAGGCACCGCGGTTGTGAGGCTCCAGCTCTGATATAATCTGCATCGCTCTCACCTTAGGCGCACCGCTCAGCGTGCCGGCAGGGAAGGTATCAATAAACTCCTTGATGTGGTCGGCATGCTCATCCAACTCTCCGCTCACACGGCTCACGAGATGGATAACATGACTGTAGAACTGCATGTCCTTGTAGAAATCTACTTTCACCCCATGACAGTTGCGGCTCAGATCATTGCGCGCCAGGTCTACCAGCATCACGTGCTCGGCATTCTCCTTCGGGTCGTTGCGCAGGAATTCGGCAGCCTTGCGGTCCTGCTCCATATCTCCTGTGCGTCGGGTGGTTCCGGCAATCGGGTCAATGAACGCCTTGTTGCCCACGATGCGGTTATGGGTTTCAGGCGAAGAACCGAAGATGCGGAAACCGCCGAAGTCGAAATAGAAGAGGTAAGGCGAAGGGTTGATGCTGCGCAACGCACGGTAGAGTTTGAAATCATCGCCCTCATATTTCTGTACGAAGCGGCGACTCACCACAATCTGGAATACATCTCCGCGCAGGCAGTGCTGTATGCATCGGCGTATGTTTGCCTTGTGCTCCTCATCGGTGAGCGTAGAGGTGGTTTCGCCCACCGGGTGGAAATCATAAGGTTTCACATTTGCCTTGTTCACCGCCTTGAGCAGTTCGTCGAGCTCTGGAAGTGAAGAGTGAGGATCTTCACTTTCCTGGAGCGCAATGAGCTCCATGGTGTTGTTGAAATGGTCGAAGACGATGATGTCCTTATACATGATGTAATAGATGTCGGGCGCATCATTCTTCTCCATGGTGGTATCCTTGACAGGGATGTTCTCAAAATATCTCACCGCATTGAAGGTGGTGAATCCGTAGAGTCCGCAGAACTCCTTGCTCTCGCCCTCTACATGGAAGGAAGAGATGAAGTCGTTGATACTCTTTGAGATGGCGAGTTTGCACTCCTCGCCCTGACCGGCACCGAAGGCAGGAAGCTGCTCTTTCTCTACTCTTCCGTCGGGATAGGTCTTGATGACCTCACCATGACTCACGGCGATGCTTGCCAGCGGATGCACACCGATGAAGGAGCGCGAATTCTCGGAGCCATGATAGTCGGAACTCTCCATCAGAGCCGACTGCGGATAAATATCTCTCAGTCGCATGTAGACTCCCACCGGCGTATAGAGGTCGGCGAGAATCTTGCGGGTAACTGTCTTGTAACTAAACTTTGCCATTTTAAAAATTAAATCTTTGCTATTAGAAGTTTCCGTACTCTCCCGCCATTTCCTTATGGCTCAAATACGTTTCTACATCCTTGTCGCCACGGCCTGATACGGTGAGCACCACCACATCATCCTTCTTGAACTTCATCTTCTTCAGGGCTGCCACGGCGTGCGCACTCTCAATAGCCGGAATGATGCCCTCCATGCGGGTGAGCTCGTAACCGGCGTAGATGGCCTCATCATCCTTAATGGCGAGCACATGACTCCTGCCCGATGTGGCAAGGTCGGCGTGCATAGGGCCGATGCCCGGATAGTCGAGACCGGCACTGATGGTAAAGGCTTCCTCTATCTGTCCGTCCTCGGTCTGCATCACGAGGGTGCGTGCTCCGTGGATGATGCCTTCTGTGCCGCAGTGCATGGTGGCAGCGGTATAATCGGTATCTATTCCGTGTCCGGCAGCCTCAGCCAGATATATCTTCACGCGGTCATCATCAATGTAGTGGTAGATGGTTCCGGCAGCATTGCTTCCGCCACCCACACAGGCGATGAGGTAATCAGGATAGTTGCGGCCTATCTTCTCCTCCAACTGCCATTTCAGTTCTTCAGAGATTACGCTCTGCATCTTGGCAACAATGTCTGGATAAGGGTGCGGACCCATGGTAGAACCTACAATGTAGAAGGTATCCTGTGGGTGGCAGCACCAGTCACGTATGGCCTCAGAGCAGGCATCGCTCAAGGTCATATTGCCGGTGCGCACAGGGTTCACCTTGGCTCCCAGCATCTTCATACGCTCTACGTTGGTATGCTGGCGTTCCACATCGGTGGCACCCATGAAAATCTCACACTTCATGTTCATCAGGGCGCATACCGTAGCTGTAGCCACACCGTGCTGTCCGGCTCCGGTTTCGGCAATGATGCGGGTCTTGCCCATCTTCTTGGCCATGAGAATCTGACCGATGGTGTTGTTAATTTTGTGTGCACCGGTATGGTTCAGGTCCTCGCGCTTCAGATAGAGCTGGCATCCGTACTTCTCGCTCATGCGCTTGGCATAATAAAGAGGTGAAGGACGGCCCACATAATCTTTGAGCAGCGCACGGTATTCCTTCTTGAACTCCTCGCTCTCAATGATTGGCTTGTAAGCCTGCTGCAACTCGGTTACACATTTATATAATATCTCAGGAACATACGCTCCTCCGAATTTTCCAAAAAATCCTTTTTCGTCAACTTGATACATAATACTTAGTTTATAATTTATTATTTATAGTTTATAGAGCAAGCCTGCTATACGGCGAAGCCGCTGTTAACTATCAACTACTTTTCGAGGCACTCAAAAAGCCCATCTAAAGCCTTATCCGGATCACCGGTTTCATTGAGCAGGGTTACAAACTTGCTGCCGATGATGGCTCCCGCCGCATTATCCTGCGCACTGGTAAGGGTCTGCTTGTTGCTGATGCCGAAACCTATCATGCGTGGATTGCGCAGATTCATGCTGTTGATGTGGTTGAAATAAGCCAGCTTGGCATCGCCGAAACTGCTCTGGGCGCCCGTGATACTTGCCGAACTGACCATGTAGATGAATCCATCGGTATGCTCATCGATGAAACGGATGCGCTCCTCGCTGGTTTCTGGCGTAATCATCATGATGACACGGATGTCATACTTGTCGGCAATGGGTTTCACCACCTTCAGATAATCATCAAAGGGAAGGTCTGGGATGATGGTGCCGCTCACTCCACTCTCTACGCAGCTCTTGAAGAAAGCCTCAATGCCGTAGTGCATGATTGGGTTCAGATAACCCATCAGCACGAGTGGAAGCTGCACTTCATCCTTGATTTCCTTCAGCTGGGCGAAGAGTTTCTTCACCGTCATTCCGTTCTTCAGAGCCACGGTTCCGGCACTCTGGATAACAGGACCATCAGCCAACGGATCACTGAAAGGGATTCCTACCTCAATCATATCTATCCCCTTGCGCTCCATCGCCTTAATTACATCACCGGTACCTTCCAAAGTTGGGCATCCGGCGCAGAAATACAAGCTCAAAAGCTTGCGGTCTTTATTGTTTGCAAATAATGCATTTATCTTATTCATTTTTTTACTTTTTTATTTTTTTACCTTTTTACTTTTTTACCTTTAAAAGGAATTCCTTGAGTTTCTCTACATCCTTCAGTCCCGGTTCTATCTCAAACCTGGAGTTGAGGTCGATTCCTACGCATCGGGGATGATGGAAAGACAGGATGCGGGAAGCATCTTCCGGACCGATGCCGCCACTCAACAGGAATGGAACATCGCCATCATATTCATCCAGTACCTGCCAGTCAAACTGCTGACCACTTCCGCCCACCGTCTTACATTTGGTGTCGAAAAGGAAATAGTCAACAGCGCCTACATACTCCTTATATTTCTGAATGTCCCCGGCAGTGGAAACACTAATGGCTTTGATTATCTTCATATTCCCCTTTGCTGCACGCAGCTGCTCACACAGTTCCCTGCTCTCGCTTCCATGCATCTGCACCGCATTCAGAGAGAATGAATGAATCTTATCCAACATATTGGAAATGGAATCATTCACGAAGACTCCCACTCGGCACACATTGCGGTCAGCATCAGAGCGAGCCACCACATGACTGGCATACCGTGGAGACTTAGGATAAAAGATAAATCCCATCATATCAACGCCGAGTTGCGCAACCTGCTTTACATTACCAGGTTCACGCATTCCACAAACCTTTACTAACATTTTCTTTATTGTTTCAACTGCTTAATAAACTCTTGAAGCGCCACGCCCGGGTCAGCCTGTTTCATGAACTGTTCGCCCATCAGGAAACCTCTGAAGCCGCCTTCTTCTCTCAACCGGAGAACCGTCTGCGGGTTGGAGATGCCACTCTCGCTCACCCTGCACACATCCTTCGGAAGTTTCTCTGCCAATCTGAAGCTGTTCTCCACATCCGTAAAGAAGGTTCCGAGATTTCGGTTGTTGATGCCGTACATATCCGGTTCCAGTTCAGCATACTCGAAGTCGCGCTCATTATGCATCTCGAGCAGTACCTCCATGCCCAGCTGGTGTGCCATGTTCATGAGTTGCTTACACTCCTCCTTGGTCAGGCAGGCCGCAATGAGCAGCACGGCAGAAGCTCCGCAGTATCTCGCCTGCAGCAGCTGGTATTCCTCTACCACGAAGTTCTTATATAAGATAGGTAGGGTAACGCCCACATGGCGCGCCTCCTGAATATACTCATCATATCCTCCGAAGTAATCAATGTCGGTGAGGATGCTGAGCGCCGAGGCTCCGTTCTGCTGGTAGGCGAGCGGGATGATGCTCGGCTTACCTTCCTGTTTGATCCAGCCCTTAGAAGGCGATTTGCGCTTGAATTCAGCAATGATTCCCGTTTCCGAGTTCATCAGCGACTCCTTCATGCTTCCGCCCGGCACCTTTCCCCCATCTTCCTGCATTTTCTGCTCGGTGAGGGTTATCATCTGCCGTGGCTGGATAAAGCGCTTGCGCTGCTCAATCTCGATTCTTTTATGAGCCACAATTTCCTCTAAAATATCAGCCATTTTTTTCGTTTTTTTATTTAAGATAAAGACTTGGGGAACCAGCGATGGAATCGCTGGGAACGGGGGCGCAAAGGGGGACAAAGGGGTTAAGGCTCTTTTTACCTTTTTACTTTTTTACAACCCCTCTTATCACGAACCAGGCATGAACTGCAAGGGTGGGAAGAAGGCCGTAATGGGTGCGCATCACCTGAAAACGCTCCTTCAGGGAGGCTTTGTGGTTCTGCGTGGTCATGCCGCCATCCAGAAAATGGGTGAGGACGGCATGGACGTTGCGCAACGGCAACTTGCGGCGAGATGACTCCCGCATGATGCGGATGCACCAGTCTACATCTGCCGAATAACGGTAGTGCAGATCGTAATGAATCTCACGGGCTATGTCTGTGCGGGCATAGAATGACTGGTGACACACCAGCATGCCCCAGATGAACGAACGCCACGTGAGCTTCTTGGGTGGAGCCAGGCGGCGATGACGCAGGAAATGGCCCATCTCGTCCACGATATCGGTATCCCCGTAAAGTACGCCGGGCAGTAATTCGCCTTCGCCTACACAGCCTTCTACATATTCCAGCATATCGGCTGTAGGAAAGGTGTCACCGGCATTCATGAACACCAGGTAATCGCCCGTAGCACGGTCGATGCTCTTGTTCATGGCATCATAAAGTCCCTTGTCGGGTTCTGATATCACCACGATTTCGTGCGAGCTCTCGCCTACTGCATTGCGATGCTGATATGCCTTCACCAGCTGGAGGGTACGGTCGCGGGAACCGCCATCCATGATGATGTGCTCGATGTTGCAGTAGGTCTGGCGCTGCACGCTGTCGAGGGTACGCTGCAACTCCTTCTCGGCATTGTACGTACAGGTTACGACGGTGAACTTAATCATAACTTATAGTTTTTGTAGGCCATCGCCTCGTTATAAACTTCAATATATTTCAATGCTACGGCATGCTGCGAATAGTTCTGTGCTACCTTCTGCAGACATGCCTGCTTCAGCGCCGCCCTGTCGGCCTCTTCGAGTACCCAGTGGATGCCACTCGCCAGGTCTTCGGTATCGCGGTAGTTGGCCACGTAGCCGTTCTGCTGATGGTCTATCATCTCCGGTATACCTCCTACCCTGAAACCGATGCTCGGCACGCCGCACGCCATCGACTCCATGATGGTGTTAGGGAGGTTATCTTCGAGCGATGGCAGCACGAAGGCATCTGCCGAATTGTAGATTGCCACTATCTGCTTCTCATCGCTGACATAGCCGAGCGAATAGGACGGCAGGGTGAGGTTTACTTCCTCGGAATGGCCGCCCAGGATGGCGATGGCGGTATTCTCCTTCATCTCGGGATAGCGCGCTACCAGCCGGTCGATGGCTTCGATGAAATAACGCATGCCCTTGCGCTCGTCGGTTACGCGCTGGGATACGAAGAGGATGATATGCTTGTCGGCTGGCAGACCGGCACGCAGACGCGCCTCTGCCTGATCCTGCGGACAGAACACGTGGGTATCTATCGGATTCGGGATGTTGGTGATGCGCTGACCTACGAAGAGACCGCTGCCCTTAGCCTGCCGTTCGAGCCAACGGCTACAGGTGACGAAGGAGATGGCGCCGCGATGGTAGAGTTCCTTCTTGCGGCGGAATATCTTTGCTGAGAGGTCGTTCTTGCTGCCTTTATTGGGGAGAAGCGGACAGTTGCCGCAGGCGGAGGCATAGCGGTTGCAGCCACGGGCATAATGGCAGATGCCGGTAGCTGGCCAGAGATCGTGCATGGTCCATACCACCGGTTTGCCGCTGCGGATTATCTTGCGGATGTTCTTGAGTGAGAGCATGCCCTGGTTAATCCAGGAGAGATGGATGACATCTGCCTCCTGAAACTCGCGGAGCCTGGTGATATCGGTGCCCGATGTTGCCATGTCTACCTCCCAGAGGCGCTGACGGGAGAAATGGAGATGCCAGAACACGCACCAGCGCTCCCACAGGAAGTTCCACTGCAACCTGAGCGAACGGGGCAGACTGACCACGGTGATGTCTTCTGTCTCCTTGTCGCGTACCAACATCTTTGCCTTAACGCCATTGTTGTTAAGGGCATCCATCAGGCGGTTGGCTGCTACTGCCGCTCCGCCTGTCTTTTCACTTGTATTTACTATGAGTACTCTCATCTGCGTATATTTTTGATACCGCAAAAAGCTGCGTATATTGATTGATACTGCAAAGATAGCACAAATCGGAGACAAAACAAAATAAAAAGGCATGTTTTTTTCGAGGAAATCGGAAAAGAGGAAACGGAAGGGGGAGAAAGGGGCATAAAAAAAACATACCACAACTCTCAACGAGCTGTGGCATGCAATATGTTTAACTTAAAAAATCTAATCAAAATAGTCTCACGACTTTCTCAATTATCGGTTAAACAATCTACCTTAAAACCTAATAACTAAAAACCTAAATCTATTACTACTAACCTAAACAATCTATTAACCTTTTGACGCTGCAAAATTACTACTATTTCGGCTATTCACCAAATATTCAGCCAAGAAAGTGTGACGTTTTTGCATTTTTTTGATATATATCAATCAAAAATGAACAAAAGAAACGGAAATTAACAACTTTCTGACACTTTTCCTACATTTTGCTGAATATAAAGCTTCTGCCCTTTCAGGGCGTGCTGCTTGCGTTCTATCCTTTCTGGATAAGAACGGTGGCATAGGCGGAGATGCCCTCCATTCTGCCCGTGAATCCGAGTTTCTCGGTGGTTGTTGCCTTGATGGATATCTGGTCTTCGTCTACCCCCATCACCTCTGCCAGACAGGCTTTCATGGCTGGCACATGCGGGTTGAGTTTAGGGCGTTCGGCACAGACTGTAGCATCGATATTGCCCAGTGTATAACCCTTGGTAGCTATCAGTTCCATCGTTTTGCGGAGCAGTATCTTAGAATCCACATTCAGTGTCTCTGCTGCCGTATCCGGGAAATGATATCCGATATCACGCATGTTGGCGGCGCCCAGCAGGGCATCGCAAATGGCATGTATCAGCACATCGGCATCGCTGTGGCCCAGCAATCCCAGTTCATAATCTATCTTGATTCCTCCCAGCCACAAGTCGCGGTTCTCCACCAGCTTGTGGACATCATATCCAAATCCTACACGTATATTCATATCTATATATAATAACTAATCAATAATCACTAAAAAACTATCTCTTAAAGAGGTCCTTCAGTCCATCCATATCAAACGACAGGGTGAAGCGGAGGGTCTGGTCGAGCGGGTTGCTCTTGGCGGTAGCCACCACATAGGCAGCATCGAGCGAGAAGACATTCATCTTGAAACCGGCACCCACGGTGAAGTACTTGCGGTTACCCTTGCTCTGACTCTCGTGATGATAACCGGCACGGAGCGCAAACTTATCATTGTATACATACTCGGCACCCAGACCGTAGTTGATTTCCTCCAGCTCTTCCTTGAAACCGCCAGGGGCATCGCTGAAACTCTTGAAGATACCGCTGATGCCCGAAATATCATCATACTCACGATGCACACGGTCTTCATATTCTGAATTGTCCTCACCCTCTTCCTGCTTCGGAACGGTAGGCACCAGATACTTGTTGGCATCGGCTGCCAGGGTGATGCGGTTGTACTCGTCGATAGGAATCATCAGCGAAGCACCCAGACGCATGTTGGCTGGCAGGAACTCGCCATACTCCTTGCCGCTGAAGGTAATCTTACTACCGATGTTAGAAATATTCAAGCCCAAACCCAACTGGCATTCGCGCTGGCCGATGACCACATAGTTCTGGTAATAGGCAGCGATATCGGCTGCGAAAGCGGAGGCTGGCGAATTATCTTCGGTATAATCGAAGCGCATATCGGAATAGATCCAGCGGATGGCGGCAGCAAGAGAGAACTTCTCGCTGAGCATCAGAGAATAAGCCACATCGACCGACATCTCGTAAGGATTGATGGTCATACCCGTGCCACTCTCGGCACCCTCTTCGCTGGTAAACACTTCACCCATATTGAAATAGCGGAGCGATGCAGATACGGCGCTGTAATCACCAATGCGGTAATAGCCAGAGAGATAGGCAAGATTCATATCATTGACCAGCGAGCGCAGCCAAGGAGTGAAGCTGAGCGACACACCGGCACGCGAAATGGTGAAAGGATATTTTGCCGGATTCCAGTACTGAGAGTTGACATCAGGGTCGGTAGCCGCACCGATATCTCCCAAGCCGCCACCACGGGCATCAGGAGCTATGGTTTGCGAAATGACTGCATAGTTCACAGGATTGAAGAGATCTTTCTTATCCTGCGCCTTCACTTCTGATGCCATCAGAGCGAGACATCCCAAGATGAATATCTTATAGATTTTTTTTATTCCCATTGTAAATATATTTTTATTTGATAATGATGAGTTTCTTGACTTTAGAGGTGTAGCTGCTGCCATCGCTCGCCACCTTGACGCGATAGAGATATACGCCGGTGCCCAGAGGGGTGCCGCTATCGGAGGTGAGGTCCCAGCTTACGGTATAGCTGCCCGAGGTAGGTACACCGCTTTCGGAATGGCGCCAGTGCTGTCTGCCCGATGAATCGAACACTTCTACCACCACGTCCATATCGCTCTCTGTGCGGTCGTGACTGATGATGAAGGTGGTGGAGGTCTTAGCCGGATTGGCGGTTACGCCCACATCGAAGAGCGCCGGACTCAGTGCCTTCACCACATTGAAACGGAGCTTCACCGTAGAACTGTTGTTCTGGATATCCCAGGCACGGAAGGTGAGTTCGTGCTTGCCCGGTTCCAGTTGCGGTATGCTGTAATAGGTAGAACCGCTGGTATAGGTTCCGAAATCGTAGGTGAAATTGCTGTTCAGCACGTAGGTCTTCGACATGTCGCCATCTATCACCAGCTGCAGGTCGTGGCCGATACCGCTTCCGGCAGCATTGATTCCGTCCTTATCGGTTATCTTTGCCACAAAGAACGGGGTGGTGTTGACATTGCCGCCATCTACGAAGGAAGGCGAATTGAGATAGCAGTAGATGGAAGGACCGATGGAATCGTTCTTCTGCTCCTCGCTCTCGCCTACCGTAAACTGCTCGCTGGAGCCGTGGGCGGAGAGGGTCTTGGCGGTATTCACCGCATAGAGGTTGACCAGACCGCTCTGGTTGGAATAATTGATATCCAGCGGAACGGCAAAGGAGAAGGTAAACTTGCCGCCTCTTACGCTATCGGTGCCCTGATACAGGGTCTTGGTTCTGTCTTTGTATTCGAAAGCCTTCTCAGCGCCATCCTTGCCGGTATCGTTCAGGCGACAGGTAACCGTTTCCTTGGAATCTCTTACGGTAGCGGTGATGACGCCCCGGAAGTCGTCTGCTCCCTCGATATGACCTGCCATGCGGGCGATAGAGCCTGCCTTCAGCATCGGCAGGGTTGCGGCTCCGGCAACAGGAATGCCATTGATGGAATCTACCACAATCTGATGCATAGGCAGATTGAGTGCAAGAGCCGGGTCGCCCAGAAGGGAATAATGGAGATGGTTCACCGTGACATCGGAGCCGGAAGTTGGTCCGTTGCCGCTCACCAGGTCGTTCTGCGCCAGTCGGTGCGCCTCGCCTATCGTAATAGGCTTACCGTCTACCAGACTGAGCACTCTGTGGATGAAGGCACGGTTGATATGTCTGTTATACTGGGCGTAAACGGTACGGGTGGTGCCATAGAAAGCTACTGCGCCGCCTTTATCGTTGAGCAGCGCATATTCGCCGATGTTGGCTTCGAGCCCGTCGAACGGCATGATATCGCAGGAGGCGGTTACCCAGAGCGGCAGGTTGGTATTGCGGAAATCGGCAAAATCGGTGAGTTTCAGAACTGATTCGTGCGACATCTGTGTAGGATCGCCATGTCCGGCATAATCCATGATGAGGGCTCCCGCAGCCTGCTGCTGTTTGATAATCCGCGTTGCTTCGGGATAGGTATTGCCCGAAGAGGAGGTTTCGCGGGTATAGGCATCCCACATCACTTTCTTGACGAGATAGGCGGGATAGGTGGTGAGCACATCATTTGCCACATCATCGGCATCCTGCATGTGGAGGTTTCCGTTTCCGTCATCGCCCATAAACATCAGGGTGTTCTGCCAGGCACCTACATTGGCATTCTGAGCATAACTGATGGTCTTGTCTACCAGCACCTGGGCTTCTTCTGCATAAGTTACCGGGAAGCGGCCTACGGCTACATCCTGCAGCTCGCGGTTAGGATACAGTCCGGCTCCCTCGCCGAGCATGCCGAACCAGCTGTCGCTGACGAAGCAGGAAACGGCACTGAAGGAGTTTTCACTCTCAAAGCACAGCAGATAATCGTCTGGATTCAGGGTTCTGCAACCGGAGGTAAGCATGCGGTTATCCCATACGCAGTCGCCGAAGAGCAGGAGATATTTCGGCATATCTGCCTCGCTCTGCGCCTTATCAGAAAGCATGCGCAGGTAGCGGCGGTAGGCGTTGGCATCGGGGGTACCGCTAGAAAATTCGTTATAGAGTTCATCGGCAGGCACGATGGTAACGCGCAGTCCGTCGTGCTGTTCATGAAATTTTTTCAGCCGCTGTGCCTGTTTCAGCAGTTTCTGTGAGGTCGGGATGATGATGACCATATCGGCTGCTCCATCGGCATGATGATTCTGGTTGGTGATGCCGTAGACATACTGGGCAGCCGGAATCTTTCCACCGGCGGCCAGGTTGGCAGCGGTAAAGGCACAGCTTCCAGGCTCTGCCCACGTTACGGAGATATAATCGAGGCGGATGGAAGCACCTGACAAGACCTTGATAGAGATGGTATCCTTATCCTGGAAATCGGAAATGGGATAAGTGGCAACCTTCTCTGTAGCCTTGAGGTAAGCTATATCCTCCGTAGGATTGTCATTCTTGAGAGAAAGGGTGATTTCGCCCAAAGCCTTGCCATTCTTCAGTATCTGAGCCACGCTGTTTGTGGCGGTAGTCAGGGCTACGGAGAGTTTGCCTGCCGCAGAACCGGTGGTATTCGTGATTACCACTTTCTTTTCATCGCCCACCTTCAGTTCTTCTGCATCGAAGAGGTTTCTGCCGCCATGATAATAGCTGAAACCATCTGACTCGTAGAGGGAATGATAATCGTATGGCTGCGGATAATGGGAAGAGACAAAGGTGGCTGAATCCTGCACCAGAGGCTCTCCATCGGTCTGGGTAATAAAATAGTAGCCGTAATCGGAATAAGGATTACGGATGCGCTGGAGGGCGGTTTCTGACTTCCAGGATACCGGTCCCTGGGCATAGAAATAATGCTTGCCGCCAACGATGCACTGGGGAACTTCCTGCAAATCGTCGGTAGCCTGCAGTTCGCTCGCCAGAAGGGCTTCGTTCTGCAGATTGCCGCCATAGCCGTAAATCTTCACCTTGCTGATATCGGAGAAGCCTGCCTGGCGCACTACCTGTTCGGTAAGCTGATGGAAACCGGTTTCGCTGACTCTGATCTTCGCCCATCTGCCTGAGGCTAGGACGGAATGGGAGGCATAGAGGGAAGAGGCTGAGCGCAAAGCATCAGAAGAAGTGAAGGCTGATACTTTGCCCTTAGCCAACAGAGAACCTCGACTGGAACGCTCGGAGCGCTTCAGAGGACGGGCATCTACCTGGAGCATGAAGCTGACCAGCAGCTGATGGCGGTTATTGCGGAATACGACAGGACTGAAATCTATCTGGAGTACGCCCTGCTTACGGCATTCGGTAACCCGCTGCTGTGGAAATACCTGCTCAGGAGGGACTGCACCCGACAGGCGGTTGTAATTGGCGATGTCGGAGGCAGTCATGTCGATATACTCGCCATATTTCAGGCTGACGGTATATACGGAGTCACGATATGCACCGGTCAAAGGAATGGAATACACGAAACGGGGCAACACGGAATCTACTCTGACTTCTGAAGAGGTCAGATTGAAGAATCGCTGTGCCTGAGCAGGAGCCACCAGCATGAGCAGGCATGCCAGCAGCATGTATTTCCAAACCTTTGTTGTGTTCATATCGATATATTACTTGCAATATTGTTTATTTACAGTGAAAATCGAGCACCTTCCTGTCTTCGAGATAGCCTACGAGATGGTCGTCGATGTTGACAGGACCGCAGCCTGTAGGACATCCGGTATAGAGCAGGTCGCCCGTCTTGAGCGTGAAGTACTGGCTGATGTAGGAGATGATTTCATCTACCTTGTAGAGCATATCGCTCGTGCAGCCTTCCTGTACGGTCTTGTCATTGAGATCGAGGCGGAAGTGCAGTGCCTGGATATCACGGAACTTCTGGATGTCGACCCATTCGCCGATAACGGCAGAACCGTCGAATCCCTTGGCGAGTTCCCAAGGCTGGCCAGCCTCGCGCAGCTTCTTCTGCATCTCGCGTGCCGTAAAGTCGATACCTACGGTTACTGCATCGTAATAGCGGTGGGCGAAACGCTGCGGAATGGTCTTTCCCAACTTGGATATTCTGACCACTACTTCGGTTTCATACTCTATTCTTCCCAGATGATCAGGGATGAAGAAAGGCTTGCCGTTATTGAGCAAAGCAGAATCTGCCTTGGTAAAGATGACAGGACGCTCTGGTTTAGATAACGTACCATGCAGCGATTTATTGTGTTCGGTATAGTTCATACCGATGGCAAATATCTTCATAACATCAAATTTTTATATAAAAAAGAAATGGGAGTTAGAAGCAAAGCGAGGCTTAACTTCATAACTCCCGGTATTCTAATTTAACTATAAGTCAAATTAACGCTTGCTTTTGAGTAATGATTACTCAGCAGCAAGAGTAAAGCGCTGGTAAGCAACGATCTTGAGATCCTTGCTCTGAGAAGCGAGGTACTGAGCAACAGTCTGCTTGTCACCGTCACCGAACTGGAACTCCTGGTCAACGAGGCAGTTCTCCTTGAAGAACTTAGCCAGACGACCATTAGCAATGTTCTGGATCATAGTAGGGTTCAAAGTAGCAGCCTTCTCCTCACCAACAGTCTTCTTGATGTTGCGAGCCTCTTCAGCCTGCTCAGGTGTCAACCAACCCTTCTTGGTGTTGCTCTCGATGTGCTCCTCAGAGTCAACGTGAGCTGGGTTGATGCCAGCCTTCTTCAAAGCAGCGTTAACAGCCTTCTCTACGAGCTCTTCCTTAGTCTTGGCAACAGCAACCTCGAGCTCAGTCTTCTTAGTCTCCTCAGAAACAGAAGACTCGTCGAGAGCTACAGGGCGCATAGCAGCTACCTGCATAGCTACCTTGTGACCAGCCTCCTCGTTGTTCTCGTTGAGCTGAACCATAGTACACAAAGTGTGCTTGTTCATGTGGTCGTAAACCTCGATGTTGTCACCCTCGAGAACACAGTAGCCGTCGAGCTCCATCTTCTCGCCAGTGATACCAGAGCGCTGTGTAACAGCAGCCTGAGCATCAGCATCGCCAACCTTCAAAGTCTTCACCTCGTCGAGAGTGTGAGCCTTGGCAGCGATAGCAGCGTCGAGGATGTCAGATGTCAACTTGATGAAGTCAGCACCGTTAGCTACGAAGTCAGTCTCGCACTTGAGAGCGATGATAGCAGCGAAATCGTTAACCTTCTTAACGAGAACGCAACCGTTAGAAGTCTCACGGTCAGAACGCTTAGCAGCGATAGCGAGACCACGCTCACGGAGCAACTCCTTTGCCTTATCGAAATCACCTTCAGCCTCTGTGAGTGCCTTCTTAACGTCAGCAAGACCAGCACCAGTCATAGCGCGAAGTTTCTTGATATCTTCAATTGAAACAGCCATAATAATATTTTTATATTAAAAAGTTAATAATAATCTTTGCTTAAAAGCTACTAAAGCCATCGAATCATAAACAGAATCAATGGCTTCAGTATATATTTCTTTGCCTAATTACTCAGCCTCGTCCTTGCGGGCAGCCTTCTTCTTAGGCTGGTCCTTCTGCTCAGCAGCAGCCTTGTCGTCAGCCTTCTCAGCCTTGCGCTCCTCGAGAGCCTCAGCGATAGCACCGCAAACTGCAGTAAGGATAGCATCTACAGAATCCTTAGCATCGTCGTTAGCTGGGATAACGTAATCAACATTCTTAGGATCAGAGTTGGTATCTACGATACCGAACACTGGAATACCAAGACGGTTAGCCTCCTTAACAGCGATGTGCTCCTTCATTACGTCAACAACGAAGAGGGCTACTGGGAGACGGGCCATATCTGCGATAGAACCGAGGTTCTTCTCCAACTTAGCACGCTGGCGGCTTACCTGAAGCAACTCGCGCTTAGAGAGGTTAGAGAATGTACCATCGTTCAACAGACGATCGATGTTTGTCATTTTCTTAACTGCCTTACGGATTGTAGGGAAGTTGGTGAGCATACCACCAGCCCAACGCTCGTTTACGTATGGCATATTGATAGAAGCTGCCTTCTCAGCAACTACGTCCTTAGCTTGTTTTTTAGTAGCGACAAACAGGATCTTTCTACCTGTCTTGGCAATTGTCTTGAGAGCCTCAGCAGCCTCGTCGATCTTAGCGACAGTCTTGTTGAGGTCGATAATATGAATACCGTTACGCTCCATGAAGATGTAAGGAGCCATTGCTGGATTCCACTTGCGACGGAGGTGTCCGAAGTGGCAACCTGCCTGAAGTAACTGGTCAAAATTTGTTCTTGACATTGTTTTTTCTTTTTTAATTGTGTTTACTTTCTTTTTGAATCTAATGTTAGATCAGTCGATGAGTAGTCCCCGATTAATGGAATCTCACCGATTTAGATACTAAACTTTTTAGCTCAGCTATATATAATCTGTATATATATAATAAAATATGTATAAGATTAACGCTTGCTGAACTGGAAGCGACGACGAGCCTTTGGCTGACCTGGCTTCTTACGCTCTACAGCACGTGAGTCACGTGTCATGAAGCCTGCATCCTTCAAAGCCTTCTTATCGTTAGCGTCGATCTTAACGAGTGCGCGAGCGATAGCGAGGCGGAGAGCCTGGCTCTGACCGGTGAAACCACCACCGTCGAGGTTTGCCTTAATATCATACTTACCCTCAGCCTCGAGCAACTGCAATGGCTGCTTTACTACATAGCGAAGGATTGCTGATGGGAAATATGTCTCAATATCTTTCTTGTTGATTGTGATCTTACCGGTACCCTCTGTGAGGTATACACGAGCTACAGCGCTCTTACGGCGACCAATTGCATTAATTACTTCCATTCTACCTTAATTATTTATACTGGTTAATATCAATAGCCTTTGGCTGCTGTGCCTCGTGCTTGTGCTCTGTGCCATCGTAAATGAAGAGGTTGTCCATCAAAGAACGACCGAGAGGGCCCTTTGGCAACATACCCTTGATAGCGTGACGGAGGATCTTGTCCATTCCATCAGGACGCTTGCGCAACTCTGCTGGAGTGTTGAAGCGCTGACCACCTGGATAACCAGTGTAACGAGTGTAAACCTTATCTGTTTCCTTCTTACCAGTGAAAACTACCTTAGCGGCATTGATAATGATTACGTTGTCACCACAATCTACGTGTGGAGTGAAAGTTGGCTTGTACTTTCCGCGGAGCAATTTAGCAACCTTAGAGCAGAGGCGACCTACAACCTGGTCGGTAGCGTCGATTACGACCCACTCTTTCTTAGCTGTTTCCTTGTTTACGGAAATAGTCTTGTAACTTAATGTGTCCATTTTAAAATTTAAATTTACTACTAAAAAACGTTTTTAATCTTTTTTACTCACTATTCAGACAGGTGATTCACTAACCACATACCCCGGCCACAGGGCATGCTATTAACACACCATATCTTGGGGACTCTAAGCGTATCCCCGAAATAATCGGACTGCAAAATTACACATTTTTATTTGATTATGTGTAGGTTACGAGTTTTAACCCCAAACTTTTATAAATATTTAACTTAGTTTGCGCTTTTCTGCTCAGGATAAGCAAAAAAAGCTCCCTCAGCACAAAGACCGAGGGAGCCGAAATGAAGTCTATTTAAAGCCCTACTTCGTGGGCTCGAGAGAAGATATATAACTTACTTTAAAATCACCTTCTTGCCATTGATGATGACAAGACCCTTGACAGACTTGCTTACGCACTTGCCGTCGATAGAGTAAACCTTGCCAGCCTTAACAGCCTCGCTGACAGTGATGCCGCTGATGCCGGTTGCAACCTTCTCAGCCTCTTTAGCCTCATCTACAATCTTCTGAGCCTCACGCAGGATTTCGTCAATTCTAGCCATCATCGTGTTGAACTGCTCCTGAGTCAAGTCTTCCTGATAAAGCTTCATGTACATCTGGGTTAATTCTACATTGAGGTCATCCAGCTTGTTAAAGTACTTATCCTTTACTGTTGGACACTCAGAGTCAAGGGTAGAGACGTATTCATCCATCTTCTGAGAAGCTGGATAATACTTTGCGTTAAACTGAGCCATCCACTCATCCTTCTGTGCCTGAGCATACAAGTCAGAGATATTCGCCTTGAAATAACCAAAGTTCTCTACAAAACCATCAATCTTGCTTTCTGTATAAGGAGCCGCAGGATCGGCTGGAGCCTGAGCAAACTCAGCAGCAAGGTTCTTCCAATACTCTGCTGATTCATTTACCATAGAAAGGTCATACTCTGGGAAATCCTTCTTTACCTTTTCCATTTCTTCATTCAATGAAGCGAGCGTTGCTGTGATGTCTTCCACCAAAGTGCTGGCTTTCTTTGATGCAGCCAAGAGGGCATCAGCCTTTTTGCTGATGGCATCAAACTGGTCACACATCTTCTTAGCCTGCTCTGCTGACTCTACAGGACTACCCATCATGATAGGCATATAAACCTGCATCATGTCAGCATCCAGCTCATCGAAAGCTGGTGCATAATAATTCTGCACGTTCTCAGGAACCTGTCCCAGACACTCAGACTTATGCATAGCAGCATTCTGATAGGAGGTATTCACCTGGAAAGAATAAA
>ERZ650302.568-NODE-568-length-20609-cov-12.463559_pt1 | contig 20609 bp, 21 predicted proteins | sample MGYA00376238_ERZ650302 | MGnify/ENA primary metagenome ERZ650302 (study PRJEB26733, sample SAMN07839298) | wastewater metagenome | biome: urban; feature: wastewater treatment plant; material: waste water | place: USA: North Carolina | collected 2016-04-28 ... | reverse complement strand
TGTTCGGAGTCGCAGCGACCCGCGTCTCACCGGCAAGGCTTTCTCTCGGTATTCCTACTAACATGCAAGGATCCTCGTAACGAATAGAGTAGGGTTGCGCTGTACTAAACAGCCTCAAAGCGAGGTTAATTGGCATTGCAATAAACGTTCTTAACACGAAAGCCAAGCTTCGTTAAATACTAAAATTGGAATTTATAATAACAAAAACAATTGGTTAGCATGCAGTGTATTGTGAATGCAGCATTTTAAAAAATTAGAGCTTCATTTTACGCATGAGCCGAAAATGACAATTTGCGGGAAAACTGTGCTATTCAGCACAAAACCAGAATGTAGGCTGTGTGTTGGCACATGAGTGAGTCACGTGCCAACATTGCTAAAACTATTTCTGGTTATCAGTTTGTGGGTGGCGTTTGTGTAACAAACAAGCACCCAGTACTGCTGCGGCATATAGCGTATGCAGTGCCAGTGATGCAGCAACCAGCAGACAAACTCCCGTCGCCATGATGGCCAGTTTACGCTCTTTACCTGGCAGTAGTTTTAAGCCTGACAACGCAGCTGAAAGATAGATCAATACAAATACGCCATTGGCATAACCGATCAACCCATCAAGCGGTAAATGCACGCTCATTCGAAGTAATAGCGTGATGGCAATGAGCCCGCAGGTGATCAACAGGCCATTGGTGGGCGCTCCGTAGCGATTGAGTTTTCCGGCCCAGGCATGGATCTGCCCGCGCTCTGCCATGCTGTAAAACAGTCGCGAAAAACTGGTGATATACAAATTAACCGCGATAAAGCAGGTCATCAGACCAAATAAGCCGATCAGCAGATGGCCGGTCTGGCCAGTGAGGGAACTCATCAACTGAATAATCGAAGTCAGATTTTGCGCTTCATTGCCGTAAAAACCGGATGAAAGCAGCACAGTGCTCAGGCACAGATATAACACCAATGCGATGAGCATACCCAGCATGACGACTCGCGGGAAATCACGCTCTGGATGATGAAATTCGCCACTTAAGTGAGCAATGGCTTCGATACCAACGAAACACCAGAAAATCAGCCCGGTTGCTTGCGCCAGATTGGTTAGCGAAAAATCGGTGGCAGGTAAACTGACTGGATGGCCGTAAAGATACAATCCCACCGCTAACAACAGTGTGCTGCAAATGCCAAAGCTAATAAAACTTTGGATCCACGCCGCTGTTTTCATGTTCAGTAAATTCAGCCCCAGCATGCAGCCCAATAACAAGAATTGCCAGATGCCATGTTGGCTTTCCGGCAGTCCAAATGTTTGGCACAAATAGCCGGTAGCAGTGACGATCACCACGGGCGGGCCAATCATAATCACTGATAAAAACAGCCAGCTGATTGCATCTGCAGCACGTTCGCCAAATGCTTGTTCAACAAAAAAAGCGGTGCCACCGGCATCGGGGTAACGTTTGCCTAACGAAGCAAACGTAAAAACGATAGGCAAGATCAGCGTGCCCATTAATACCCAAGCCAGTAATGACCAACTTCCTGCCAGACTGGCTGTCATGGCTGGAACAATAAAAACGCCGGAGCCGAGCAAGGTGGAAACCAGTAAACCGGTGCCTTGCCACAAACCAATGTGTTGTTTCAAATGTGCCATTGGGAAAGGAGCCCATGGAGTCAGAAGAGAGCGTAATTATGCGTCAAACAGGGTGGCCGTGTAAAACAGAGGGCAACAGAACGGATGCGGTAAGGCAAAAAAAGGAGCCGCAGGTGCAGGATTCTGCGGCTCAAAACTTGACGAGTAGTAGAACGGAGTATCAGATTGCAAATTCACTTTTCAGCGCAGAAACCCAAGTTTTAACACGTTCTGCGGTCAGGCTGGCCTGGTTGTCTTGATCGATAACCAGACCAACGAAATCGTCGCCATCCAGCGCATTAGAGCTGTTAAATTCATAACCTTCATTTGGCCAGAAACCAACCACAGACGCGCCGGCTTCAGACACCACATCATATAATTCACCTAACGCATCGACGAAGGCATCACCGTAACTGGTTTGATCACCCAAGCCGAACAGAGCTACTTTTTTACCGCTCAGGTCAGCTGATTCCAGCTCAGGTACAAATTCAGCCCAGCTTTCCGCCTGACAGTCACAATCCAGGCCTGGTAACGCGCCATCACCCAGTGTTGGCGTACCCAGGATCAGGTATTCGTAGCCCAGCAGATCATCAATGCTGGCTTTGTTGATATTCACCGGCGCTGCCACTTCATCACTGGCAAATGCGTCTTGGATCAGTTTTGCTACTTTACGGGTTTTACCTGTGTCACTACCGAAGAATATGCCTACTTTAGCCATGGTGTCTCTCCTTGAATACGGTGTTGTTCTTAATAGTGCATGAACGGTGCCGCCGTTGTTTTTTGTTCTAACACATTGAAACTAAAGTAGTTATCTTGTTTTGTTGTTTGGCGTTACTTGTGACAAACCGCACAATCTGCGACAAAACCGCAAAAAAAAGACCACCGCAAGGGTGGTCATAGATAACAGTCTGAAATGCTCGTTAAGATCTGTTCAATAATCTATTACGAAGCATTTGGTTTGATGATGGTTTCTTGTTTAACAATGTTTTCCTGTGCAGCTTTATGTGGGGCATGTGGTGTCCAACCTGATAGCGCCAGTAACACGAAGAAACCAATCACATATGCGGCGGCAACATGCCAGCCATGACGTAACCAATTCACCGCTGAACGGGCTTCCGGATACATATTTGATAGTGCCACGCCGGCTGATGAACCAAACCACAGCATAGAGCCACCGAAGCCCACAGCATAAGCCAGCACACCCCAATCATAGCCACCTTGTTCCAGGCACAGTTTGGTCAGCGGAATGTTGTCAAATACCGCAGAAACGAAACCGAGGAAGAAGGTGGTTACCCATGACGCTTTAGGCAGCTCATCTACAGGCATTAAAGAGGCGCAGCTCACTAATCCGATCAGGAATACAGTGCCACCGAAGGCATTTTTCAGTTCACTCCACGGGGTTTTGACTATCAATGCACCCAACAAAATGGCAGCCCAGACACCGAGTGCTGGGAAGTCAAAGGCATAGTTGGTGTAAATAGCACAGACTAAGATTAGCGCAACAATGCCCAGTTTTTTCCACTCAACGACGACACCAATCTGCGCATCTTTCACAATTCGCTGATATTTATCTTGTTGGAAAGAGGCCACCACGCCAAACAGCACCAAAGCAGTACCTGCGGCTATGTAGGCGTGTATTACATCCAACGGATTCACGCCGTCGATCCACATCAGGGTCGTTGTGGTGTCACCCACCACTGAGCCAGAACCACCGGCATTACTGGCGGCGACAATCGCGGCAAGATAACCGACATGCACACGTTTATTAAAGACGACAAACGCAATGGCGCCCCCGATCATGGCGGCAGCGATGTTATCGAGGAAGGCGCTGATCACAAAGATCATAACCAGCAAGACAAATCCGCCTTTCCAGTCATCTGGTAAATATTTAGGTAAGATTTTCGGCAACTCGGATTCTTCGAAATGTTTCGCCAGAATCGCAAAACCAAACAACAGGCCGATCAGGTTGAGCAGAACACGCCATTCACCTTCATGCCCATTCCCACCCATCAGATGCTGAAGAAAAGAGAAATCATTCAGGAGCAGGTATTTACTGATCAAAATGGCAGAAAGCCCGGCCAATGACACCCACATGGTGTAATTATGAAACAAAGCTACCCCGAGCAGGGTGATAGCGAAGAGTATAAATTCAATCCGGATGCCACCTAATTGCAGCATGCCACTGCCGTCAGAAGCGAGTGCCAATGTGGGCAACAACAGGATGAACAGTACACAGAGCGAACGGGTAAAACCGGAAACGACAGTATTTTTTTTCATCTACAACTTATCCAGAAACACCACAACCAGAAAACTTAACAAGCTTTTCTGGTTGTGGTTCGTAATAGCCAGCGTTGGCTAGAATTATTTTCCGGAATTTTAACAGGCTTTTTATGAACGAACATATCTATCTTAAATATCTGACGTCGATATCTATCTCAGAGCCATTCTTCGTTCATGTTATTTACCTGGGTATTAATCTTCTTCCTCATCTTCATCGGCATCCGGCTCACGTTGTACCGGCAGATAGATTTCAACGCGATCGCCGGCTTTCAACTCAGTCTCTGGCGTACAGAATTTGCCAAAAATACCTATGCGATGCGTTTCTAAATCTAAATCCGGATAATGCTGGAACACCGGCGACGCACGCAGTGCATCTGCGGCGGTTACGGGTTCAGGTAAATCCAGATGATACCAATTGCCCTTAGCGCCCCGGGCGTGTGCGACACTTATTTTCATTAGTGACAACCTCCGGCCTGTGCCGCAACCACGGGGGTTACATCTTTGGCAAATAAACGTTTACGCAGACGAATTCCCGCCAGTAATAATCCCATTACCACAAAGCCACCGGGTGGCAATAGCATCAGCAGAAAGCCGTCGTAGCCCGGTAACACATGCATTTCCAAAAATTTGAAATGTGGTCCCAGCAGCAGCGATGCTCCGGAAAACAGCGTGCCACTACCGATGATTTCACGGATCGCACCGACACTGGTGACCCCGATGGTAAAGCCAATGCCGGTCGCAAAACCGTCCATGGCCGCCGCCAGCGGTTTGTTTTTCATCGCAAACGCTTCGGCACGGCCTAACGGTGCGCAGTTCGCCACAATCAACGGAATGAACAGTCCCAGCACTTTGTGTAGATCGTGCATCCAGGCGTTCATGGTCAGATCGAGCAGCGTTACCAAAAACGCGATAATCACAATGAAAATAGGAATACGGATCTGATTCGGTGTCAGCTTACGCAGCAACGACACCATCAAATTGGCACCGGTCATGACCATCATGGTCAATACACCGATGCCCACACCGTTGGTGGCAGTGGTGGTGATGGCCATTAACGGGCACAGCCCTAAGATCTGGACGAAAGTAACGTTATTGCGCCAAACACCGTCAGCAAAGATGTCATAGTAGCTCTGTTCGGAATGGCTCATGATTTCTCTCCCTGTTTGACACTTAAAAGCTCATCTTTATGTTTGGAAAAGAGCAGCAGCCCTTCGTAAACACCTTTGACCACACCGCGTGGTGTGATGGTGGCACCGGTAAAGGAATCAAACTCCCCACCGTCTTTTTTCACATGCCAGTTTTTCTGCGTGGTGTTTTCCAGCGATTTACCATCAAAGCCTAATATCCAATCGCTTTTGCTGGTTTCAATCAAATCACCTAATCCCGGTGTTTCTTTGTGGAAGGTGATCCGCACGCCGGTTAGTACACCATTGGCGTCAATCCCTAACAGCATATTGATGGCACCGGAATATCCGGTTGTATCGGCAAATAACACCACGCCACTTGGCACGCCATTTTTACGACCCAGAAAGAAATGCACCGGTTTGCCATCTAATGTCAGGGTGTATTCTTCCTGACCTAACTGATTGTCATACAGGCTGGCTGGAAACACCTGCGACAGCATGTTTTGCGTGTCTTCTTCCTGTCGCTGTTTAATGGTGTCTTTCGTAGCAAATGCGACGGCAGAAACAAACAGACAAACCAACAACGTAAACCCACCCAATATCATTCCCTGGGTATAGGGTTTGTCGCGAAAAGGAATAGCAGTAGTTTGGGAACTCATGATTGTCCCTCCTTCTTCATCTGATAGCCGTAGGCTTTCGGGCGGGTAAAGTTATCAATCAGTGGGGTCGCGGCATTGGTCAGCAGTACGGCAAACGCGACCCCTTCCGGGAAGTTGCCGAAGCTGCGGATGATGTAAATCAGGAAGCCGGTCATCAGGCCATACACCAGCTTGCCTTTGGTGCTGCTCGGTGTGGTTACTGGATCGGTCACGATAAAGAACACGCCAATCAACAAACCGCCGCTGGTTAATTGCGCTAAAGGCTCGGTGATTGATGCAGGTGACAGCAACCAATGCAGGGCACCTGGCACCAGACAGCCCGCCAGTGTTGCTACAGGGGCATGCCAGGTGAACACTTTTTGTTGTAACAGCCACAAACCACCGAGCAGCAACAGAATGGAAGAGGTTTCACCCATACTGCCTTTGCTGGTGCCCAACATGTGATTTATCCACTCAAAGCTCTGTTTATGGCTTTCTTTGAAATATCCTAAGGTGGTCGCGCCGGACACGCCGTCTACGCCCATTTTGTAGAACTGACCGTCCATAAAGGCACTCGGTTCCACCCAATGGGTCATCTGCACGGGAAAAGCGATCAACAACACCACGCGGGCCAACATGGCGGGGTTAAACAGGTTTTGTCCCAAACCACCGTAGATGTGTTTACCGAACAAAATAGCAATCATGCCACCCAACGCACCCAGCCAAAGCGGGGCGTGCGGCGGTAAGCTCATGCCTAAAATCAATGCGGTCAGCAAGCTGGCACCATCAGTCAGCTCACCACCTGCCTTCGGGTTCAGTTTTAACGCGATCAACTCGCACAGCCAGCAACTGAGCACACAGGTCAGCATCAAAAACAGTGCGGGCATACCAAATTGCAACACGCCAAACAGCGCGGCGGGGATCAGCGCCAGATTAACTTTAAACATCACACGCTGGATGGTGAGCCCTTCGTGTGCATGTGGGGCCATTAGAGACATGATGCCTCCTGCGGTGTAGTTGAGCGACGAGATGGACGTCGTGTTTGTTGTTTGGCTGCTTTAGCAGCTTCGCGTTCTGCCGCTTCACGTTCCATGCGTTCACGGTGTGCGGCGCTGTTGTCACATGTGCGTTTGGTTTTTTGTTCCATACGCCACTGGCGATTGAGCTCTTGTTGTCCCCAGTCAAAATACTGCGTCAGTGGAATCGCGGCCGGGCAGACATAGGAACAAGAGCCACACAGCAGACACTCTTCCAGCCCCATATTTTTCGCCAGGTTCAGGTTGTCGACTTTTATCTCAACGACCATATCCAACGGTGGCAGGCTCATCGGGCAGACATCCATACAACGGCCACAACGCACGCAAGCACTGGCTTGTGGTTTTGGCAGTTCATTTTGTGTCAGCAATAACAGACCACTGGTGCCTTTGGTCACAGGCTCATGAATATCAGTAATTGCACGACCCATCATTGGGCCTCCGAGCACCATGCGGGCGGCATCTTCTTTCAACCCGCCACACTGCTCGATCAGCTCAGACACTGGCGTACCAATCGGTACCATCAGATTGGTGGGTTCTTCAATCGCGCCACCGCTGACCGTCACGACACGATGGGTCAGTGGTTTTTCAAAGCGAATGGCGTTAAAGATGGCAATACAGGTGCCGACGTTTTGTACCAGCACGCCCATTTCAGTGGAACGTTTACCCTGTGGGATCTGCATGCCCGTCACGGCTTCAATCATCTGTTTAGCCGAGCCCATCGGATATAAAGCTGGTAACGCTACGACATCCATATCGGCTTCTAATTCACACAATGCGTCGAGTGTTGCCAGTGCATCGGGTTTGTTATCTTCGATGCCGATATACACGCGTTTGGCTTTGGTGATCTGTTTCAGATAGCGAATGCCACCAATCAGCTGTTCGCCTTGTTCCTGCATCAAGCGATCATCGACGGTCAGGTAAGGCTCACATTCACTGCCGTTAATGATCAGTGTTTCGATCGGGAAGCGCAGGCTCATGCGGATTTTGTCGGCAGCCGGGAACATCGCCCCGCCCATACCGACAATGCCGGCTTGCTCTATCATCGATAACAAGGCATCACGTTCCGGCAGCTCTTCATACCGCATCAGCGATTTGCTGCTTTCCTGCTTATCCTGATCGACCTTGATAGTGATGGTCTGTTTATCCAGATTGATCTCGGTGATATCACCCGCCAGTGGCGCATGCACCGGTGATGAAGCGCGGCCATTGCCTTTGGCCAGCAACTGATTCCCGATCACACGATCACCGACTTCCACCACGGGTACGGCAGGGGCGCCGGTGTGTTGTTTTAGCGACACAATTAAGCGACGCGGCAGTTTCATCGCTTTGATCGGGCTCTGACTGGTCAGATGTTTATGCCCATCAGGATGCACACCACCATGCGGTTTGATCTTGGCCTTAAGCATGATTCCATTCTCCTGCTGGGCTGGTTCCTGGTTTGCTGACTTGCAATGTCAATGCGGGGTCGGCATAGAGATTGACGCCACCGTGCGGGCAGACTTTGACGCAAGCGCCACAACCGGTGCAGGCATCGGCAATCACGCCATGTAACTGACGAGTCGCACCCACAATCGCGTCGTAAGTGCACTGTTTGATACAACGGCCACAACCATCGCAGCTGCTCATATCGATCGCGGCAACGACAGGTCCTTGCTGATCATCAGCATTCAGGCTGACACCCAATACGGCGGCGATTTTCTGCGCCAGCACTGTACCGCCCGGAGGGCAAACCGTCGGGGCTGCTTCACCGCGCGCCATTGCTTTGGCTGCTTGCGCACAACCCGGGTAGCCACACTGCCCACAGTGACCGTGCGGTAACAAATCGTTGATGGCTTCCGCCAAAGGATCACCTTCCACTTTAAAGTGGATCGCGGCATAACCCAACGCATAACCGATCACGGCAGCGAACAGAGGAATGGCCACTAATGCTAGTAAAGTCATCATCGTTATTCTCCTTAACCCGCCAGACCGGCAAAGCCGGCAAATGACAATGCCAGAATGCCTGCAGTGATAAAGTTGAGTGGAACACCACGGAATAAATCAGGTAACTGCGCGCGCTCCTGACGTTCACGCAAACCAGAAAACAGCACCATCACCAGCGAATAACCCAGTGCCGAGCTGAACGAGAAGAACAGACATTTAATGAAGCTCAGATCTTCTTCGATAACCAGTAACGCCACCCCCAGCACCGCACAGTTGGTGGTGATCAGCGGCAGGAAGATCCCCAGAGTGCGATACAACTCAGGGCTGTATTTGGCAACAAACAGTTCGGTTAACTGCACCAGCGATGCAATAACCATGATGAAAGAGATAAGACGCAGATAACCGAGCCCGAGCGGGTCTAACACGGCGTAGTTCAGCACCCAGCTTACACAGCTTGATACCGTAATAACGAAGGTAGTGGCCATCGACATGCCAATGGCAGATTCGATTTTGTTGGTCACCCCCATGAATGAGCACAGCCCCAAAAACCGGGACAGCACCACATTATTGACCAGCCCGTTGGCCAGTATGATTAGCAGCAGTTCATGCATTCCGTTTGCCTCTCTTAAACCCAGATGCAAGGGAAAATGCGAAACTTATGCCAAAAATTGTGTACTGCATCACAGTGATGCATTGCCCCGTAATGGGGCGATTAAATCCAACAAAACTGTACTTTGATTGAGTTAAAGCAGACAGCATCCCGCTATTTTTGTCGCTATAAGCCTATTTTTTGTATGGTTTTGTTCTGGATATGACAAGCGAGCCAGTTGATCACGTCAAAATGAATTTTTCGGAACGACTCTTGCTTTTATCAAAGAGGTCTGGCGACAACCACATCACAGATTCATCAACACCGACAAATTGTCTGATTGCTCACAGCTGGCGATTTAGCGCATTTAAAGGAGAGGGTATGAATATCCTGCAAAACTATATCCCTGAGACCACCGGAGCGGTCTGCATCAACAGTGCCAGCTTACAGCAAATGCTATCGGTGCTGCCGATGGAGCTGTTTTATGGTGTGGTTGAGCAATCTTCCGTAGGGATATCGATCACCGATCCGAAAGCGAACATTCTGTATTGTAATACCGCTTTTTGTCGTACCACCGGCTATAAGCGCGGTGAGCTGCAATATCGAAACCACAATATTCTGGCCAGCCAGCAAACCCCGAAATCGCGTTATCAGGCGATGTGGCATCAATTATCTCAGCATCAACCGTGGACCGGTCGTCTGATCAACAAACGCAAAGATGGCTCTTTATATCTGGCGGAAGTCACGGTCACACCGGTGGTCAACGGCGAAGGCCAGATCACTCACTATCTGGGCATGCACCGTGATATCAGCGAACAGTTTGCGCTGGAACAGCGGGTACACAACCAAAAAGCGATGATTGAAGCGGTGCTGGATGCCGCACCGACCGCTATTGCCGTGCTTGATGAACACCATAAGGTCGTGCTCGATAACCTGACCTACAAAACCTTACGCACCGACCTGCGTGGTAACGAACCTTACACCGCGCTGGGTTTTACACCGGGTGCCCAACGCCCTGATCGTGACCAGTTGTGGCCACTGACCATTCGTGGTCGTCAGCGCTGGTTCAGCATTCTGATCCAGCCACTGTCTGAGCTGAATGAAGAGGCGAGCCTCTATTTTGGTGACGGCAAACGGCCTTGTTCATTGCTGATGATCAGCGATCAAACCGAACGCCGTCAGCAGCTCGAACAATCACGGCTGGAACAACTGCGTGTGCAGGTGGAAGAACAAACGCTGTTTTCTGCCATTCGGGAAACGCTGGATGTGGCGATGGTACAAAGCCAGGCGCCGCTCAACATGCTGCAAGCCGCGTTGCGTCTGGAATCCAACCCCGACAGTCGGGCGGCGATTGCCATTCACACTGCCTTAGAAGCCGGTCATCAGGCGCTACAGCGGCTGGAACAATATCGCCCGGCGATTAAGGTAGAAGAACCGACCCGTTTTGATCTGATGAGTCTGTTTGCTGATCTGCACGACATGCTGACACTGCGTTTAGAGCATCTCGATGTGCTGATGCAACTGGACATTGCAGCTGATCTACCAGAACTGTTTACGCAACGCACCCGCTTATTAACAGCATTGAGTCTGTTATTTGATCGCGCCTGTCAGGCGGTCACCGGCCAATCCGCCGGGCAGCTGAAATTATGTGCTTATCAGAACGAACAGGAACTTTGTCTGGAAGTACACGACAGCGGGCCAGCGCCGGCTGTCACTGCGACCCACCGATTATTACAACCACAAACTGAAAACGGCGGGAAGCGTAACGACACTATCGAATTAGGTTTTGCACAAAATATCGTTAACGATCATAGAGGGGTGATCGAAGTGGAAACGAGTGATTTAGGGGGTAGTTGTATCCGGCTCAGGCTGCCTCTGTGCGCCATTATCAGGGAGGATAAAAAATGAATACGCACGCTAGCCTGTTTTCCACCAATGGAAATAAAAGCCTCAGCATGCAGCAGCAACTGAATGCGTTACACCAGATCAGTATTGTGCTTAGCCGCTCACTCGATCTGGAAGAAACGCTACGCAGTACCTTGCAAACGCTGAGTGATATCGCACACATGCAGTATGGTCTGGTTTCTCTGTTTGATCACAACCGGAGCGCCTTGTTTATCCAGGCTGTACACGGCATTGATGCGGAAGTAGTGAAGGACGTAAAAGGTGTTCGCTACCGTATGGGCGAGGGCATCATGGGTACCGTGATGCATCAGGGCCATGCGCTGGTTATCCCGCGCGTGGCCGATGATCCACGGTTTCTTGATCGCCTGAATTTGTATGATTATGCACTGCCATTCATCTGTGTGCCGATCCCCGGCGCAGACAGCCAGCCGATCGGGGTGTTAGCCGCACAACCGCAATCATTGGATGAAACCGAGCTGCCAGCCCGGACCCGTTTTATGGAAATGGTGGCGAACCTGATCGGGCAGACTGTACGTCTGATTGGTAAGGTGCACACCGAACATGAAGCGATAAAAACGGAGCGTGACAGTTTGCGCCGTAAAGTTCGCAGCCAATATGGTTTCGACAACATGGTTGGCCAGACACAGGCAATGCGCCAGATTTTTGATTCTATCCGTCAGGTGGCGAAATGGGATACCACTGTGCTGGTGCGCGGTGAAAGTGGTACCGGTAAAGAGCTGATTGCCACTGCGATCCATTACAACTCACCGCGGGTGAACGGGCCGTTTGTTAAACTCAACTGTGCGGCATTACCGGATACCTTGTTGGAAAGTGAGCTGTTTGGGCACGAAAAAGGGGCTTTTACCGGTGCGGTGAAACAGCGGAAAGGCCGTTTTGAAATGGCCGATGGTGGCACACTGTTTTTAGATGAGATCGGCGAAATCAGCGCCTCATTTCAGGCCAAGTTACTGCGTATTCTGCAGGAAGGAGAAATGGAGCGCGTCGGTGGCACTGACACCTTAAAAGTGGATGTGCGCATTGTCACCGCGACCAACCGCAATCTGGAAGATGAGGTGCGTAAAGGAAATTTCCGTGAAGATCTCTATTATCGTCTGAACGTCATGCCGATCCAGCTGCCACCACTGCGCGAGCGTCTGGAAGATATTCCGGAGCTGGCTAAATTTCTGGTGCAAAAACTGTCAGAAAAGCAGGGGCGGGAAATTAAAATCAGCGATGGTGCGATCCGAATGCTGCTAGGCCATGACTGGCCAGGTAACGTGCGTGAACTGGAAAACTGTCTGGAGCGTGCCACCATCATGTCGGAAACGGGTCTGATTGATCGCGATGTGGTGCTGTTCCATGCCAACGAGCGCCCACAAACCGGCTTCAGCGCACCCGTGGCAGTCAGCAAACCGGCCATTGCGACCGATGTTGATTTCACCGATCCGCAATTGGATGAACGTCAGCGCCTGATTGCTGCCTTAGAACGTTGTGGTTGGGTGCAAGCTAAAGCGGCGCGTTTGCTGGGCATGACACCACGCCAGATTGCGTATCGTATTCAAATCATGAATATCAATATGCGGCGGATGTAAGTTTTTCCGCAGGAATGAAAAAGGCATGCTCACGCATGCCTTTTTTCTATCTCATCGAATCGATGATGCTTATTTCAGATCATCAGCCTTATTTCAGTTCATCAACTAAGGCCACCGCGCGACCGATGTAGTTCGCTGGGGTCATTTTTTTCAGTTCCGCTTTCACGTCATCTGGCAGGGCCAGCGTGTCGATGAATTCGCGCATACCGGCAGCATCAACACGACGACCACGGGTCAGCTCTTTCAGCTTCTCATACGGTTTTTCGATGCCGTAGCGACGCATTACGGTCTGAATTGGCTCAGCCAACACTTCCCAGTTGCTGTCCAGATCGGCTGCCATGTTCGCTTCGTTGGCTTCCAGTTTGGAAATACCTTTCAGTGCCGCCTGATAAGCGATCAGCGAGTAACCAACTGCGACACCTAAGTTACGCAACACGGTTGAGTCAGTCAGGTCGCGCTGCCAGCGGGAAATAGGCAGTTTTGCCGCCAGATGACCGAACAACGCGTTGGCTAAACCTAAGTTGCCTTCCGAGTTTTCGAAGTCAATCGGGTTAACTTTATGCGGCATGGTTGAAGAACCAATTTCACCGGCAATGGTGCGTTGCTTGAAGTGACCCAGGCAGATGTAACCCCAGATATCACGATCGAAGTCGATCAGAATCGTGTTGAAGCGGGCAATTGCATCAAACAGTTCGGCGATGTAATCGTGCGGCTCGATCTGCGTGGTGTACGGGTTCCAGGTCAGACCCAAACCAGTCACGAATTGTTCCGCAAACGCGTGCCAATCGACTTCAGGGTAAGCACTGATGTGGGCGTTGTAGTTACCAACTGCACCATTGATCTTGCCGAGGAACTCAACCGCCATGATCTGTTTGTACTGACGTTCCAGGCGGTATGCCACGTTCGCCATCTCTTTACCCAGAGTGGTTGGTGAAGCTGGCTGACCGTGAGTACGTGACAGCATTGGCATATCACGATAGTTGTGCGCCAAATCTTTGATCGCAGCGATCAGTTTTTCACAGTACGGAGCAATCACTTCTTCACGGGCCGCTTTTAACATCAGACCGTGAGAGTTGTTGTTGATGTCTTCGGAAGTACAAGCAAAGTGAATGAATTCAGTTACTGCATTCAGTTCTTCGCTGACCGCTACTTTTTCCTTCAGGAAATACTCCACCGCTTTCACGTCGTGATTGGTGGTTTTCTCGATGGTTTTAATGCGGGTTGCATCGGCTTCGTTAAAATCACGGACAATGCTGTCCAGCAGCGCATTGGCTGCATCAGAAAACGCCGGAACTTCCGGGATGCCAGGGTGGGCGGCTAACTGCTGTAACCAGCGCACTTCTACTTCTACGCGGAAGCGCAGCAGGCCGTATTCAGAAAAAATCGGCCGCAGGTCGGTACATTTATCACCATAACGACCATCAATCGGGGAAACAGCAGTCAGGGCTGACAGTTCCATCACATCACTCCTCGACACTTTCGGTCACTGATAAGATTAAAGTTGGCGCAAAGCAGCTTCGGCAGCGGCAATGACTTTTTTACGGAAAAACAGGATATGACGACGACGGCCTCCCAGCTGTCGCCAGAGCACACAGGCTCTGATCCCGGCAAGCAACAACGCGCGGATTTTGTGCTGCACCTGCGGTTGCTGTAAATAAAGCGGCGCACCGGAAACCTGGATACGGGGGCCCAGATTACTGATCACGTCGCTGTAAATTCCGGCCAGATTACCTAATACGGTATCGGCTAACAGATCAAAATGCAGTGATTGACGCTTGATCTGACCCACGCGTTCACCCAGCAGCGACAGCGCCCGACGTTTGCCACTCAGCTTACGTTCCAGCGCGACCATGCCGATAACATAGCGGGTCAATTCCACGTTTTTCGGATTACGGTTATTACCCAGTTGTTCTACCAGCGTGGAATAGCCGTTGCGTAACAGTGCATGATTCGGATAAACAGACTCCGCTTTGTCAGGATCAGTAATTAAGATCCCCTGCAGCAGGCAGCGCATGGATTCTTCATCGCAGCTACCGTGTCGTGCAACTTGCTGTACTAACCAGGCAGCCTGACAGACAGCGGCCAGCGCCATGGTTTGTACTGCCTGCTTATTTCGCATGGCTATACACTCCCAGAAAATCGTTGTTCAATGATACCGCCACCCAAACACTCATCACCCAGATAAAACACAGCAGACTGGCCTGGGGTAACAGCAGCTTGTGGCGATGCAAATGTCACTTTAATGGTCTCGTCATCTAACGGCTCAACATGACAAGGAATATCCTGCTGGCGATAACGGGTTTTTACTACGCAATCAAACGGCTCACGACGCACCTGACGATCAACCCAATCCAGTTGTTTCGCGATCAGGCCATCTGAGAACAGGCGAGGGTGGTCATGACCCTGCGCGACAATCAATACGTTACGGGCAACGTCTTTGTCCACCACATACCATGGGTTTTCATCGCCGTCTTTTAAACCACCGATACCCAAACCTTTGCGCTGGCCTAGGGTGTGGTACATCAAGCCCTGATGTTCACCAATTACTTTGCCATCAACGGTTTCGATAACGCCGGGCTGCGCTGGCAAATAACGACCTAAGAATTCAGTAAATTTCCGCTCACCGATAAAACAGATGCCGGTACTGTCTTTTTTCTTCGCAGTGGCTAAACCTAACTGTTCCGCAATTGCACGAACCTGTGGTTTTTCTAAATCACCCACGGGGAACAGGCTTTGCGCGATCTGTTTTGAACTTAAGGTGTAGAGGAAATAACTCTGGTCTTTGTTGTTATCCAAACCACGCAACAAACGGGCTTGACCCGTGCTGTCATCCCGGCGCACATAATGGCCAGTCGCGATGTAATCAGCACCTAAGTCTTCGGCGGCAAATTCCAGAAACGCCTTAAATTTGATCTCTTTATTGCACAAAATATCAGGGTTTGGCGTGCGGCCAGCTTTGTATTCGGCTAAGAACAGCTCAAATACATTATCCCAATATTCGGCAGCAAAATTCACGGTATGCAGTTTGATCCCGAGTTTGTCACAAACAGCCTGGGCATCGGCCAGATCAGTTGCGGCAGAGCAATACTCGTCTGAATCATCCTCTTCCCAGTTTTTCATGAACAAGCCTTCGACTTGATAGCCTTGTTGCTGGAGCAAATACGCTGAAACGGAAGAGTCTACACCGCCGGACATGCCGACGATGACTTTGATTTGGCTGTTGTTTGTCATCGGGATATCAGTAAAGATGGAAAATCGGCGCTTATTTTAGCAAAAAAGCAACACTAAGCCTACAACCTCAGCGGCGATCTTTCAGCACGGAAAGCGGTAATCGCACGCCAGCCAGATAATCATTAAAACATTCCATGACCAGCGGACTGCGTAATCGGTGTCCTAATGCCCGGATCTCATCAATGGTTTTCCAGTGACAAGCCAGAATATCGTTATCCGGATCTTGCGGATGATGTTCGCCCGGTGCTTCGGTTAACTCGCAATAAAAACAAAAACGCAGATAAGTCAGCTTACGGTAAGGGCTGGAATACATATAAGTACCCAACCAACCATCTGGTGCTAAGGTTAATCCGGTCTCTTCTTTAATTTCACGGCACACTGCCTGATAAATTGATTCACCGAATTCCAGGTGACCCGCCGGCTGATTAAAAACATGTCGACGACGATCCATCTCCTCAACCAACAAGAAGCGATCTTCAAAGCGAATAACGGCGGCAACCGTTACGTTGGGACGAAAAGTCATGCGAACTCCTCAGAAAACAGCTATAGATTACCTGATTTGCTGTTGTGCCGTCATCCTTCACTGTGCCCAACAAACTGATTAAATGTATTTTGTTTTCATGAAATCAGCATTCTGGCGTCCTGACGCCGTTTGCAGAAATGCAGCGATGGGCTAAGATGACGGTCACAAAAATAATTTGAAAAGTGTGCATGACTAACCAACGACGTACCTTGCCGCTGGTGCAGGTTAGTTCAGGCGAGACAATAAACCGGAAGTCAGGAGACACAGATGGAAAGTAAAATCGTTGTACCCGCTACAGGCGAAAAAATTTCTTTAGACGCCACGGGCAAGCTGGTTGTACCGAACAATCCAATCATCCCTTTTATCGAGGGTGATGGTATCGGTGTTGATGTGACTCCGGCCATGCTGAAAGTAGTGGATGCCGCTGTTGAGAAAGCCTACAAAGGCGAAAAGAAAATCTCCTGGATGGAAATCTACACCGGTGAGAAATCAACCAAAATTTACGGTGATGATGTCTGGTTGCCAGCAGAAACTTTAGATGCCATGCGTGAATACCACGTCGGTATCAAAGGCCCACTGACTACCCCGGTTGGCGGTGGTATCCGTTCTCTGAACGTAGCACTGCGTCAGGAACTGGATCTGTACGTTTGTCTGCGCCCGGTTCGTTATTATGAAGGCACACCAAGCCCGGTTAAACAGCCAGAACTGACTGACATGGTGATCTTCCGTGAAAACGCCGAAGACATCTACGCCGGTATCGAGTGGAAAGCTGATTCTGCCGAAGCGAAAAAAGTGATCGAATTCCTGCGCACTGAAATGGGCGTGAAGAAGATCCGTTTCCCTGACAACTGCGGTATCGGTATCAAACCAATGTCAGAAGCTGGTACACAACGTCTGGTGCGTGCTGCGCTGCAGTATGTTATCGACAACGACCGTGACTCACTGACTTTGGTACACAAAGGCAACATCATGAAATTCACCGAAGGCGCATTCAAAGACTGGGGTTACCAGTTAGCGCGTGAAGAGTTCGGTGCTGAGCTGATTGATGGCGGCCCATGGTGCCAGTTCAAAAACCCGAAAACCGGCAAAAACATCATCGTTAAAGATGTGATTGCCGATGCGTTCCTGCAACAGATCCTGCTGCGCCCAGCAGAATATGACGTTATCGCCACCATGAACCTGAACGGTGACTACATCTCTGATGCGCTGGCGGCACAGGTTGGTGGTATCGGTATCGCGCCAGGCGCTAACATCGGTGACGGTGTTGCCCTGTTTGAAGCAACCCACGGTACTGCACCAAAATATGCTGGTCAGGATAAAGTTAACCCTGGTTCACTGATCCTGTCAGCAGAAATGATGCTGCGTCATCTGGGCTGGTTCGAAGCGGCTGACCTGATCGTGAAAGGGATGGAAGGTGCGATCCGTAACAAGACCGTGACTTACGACTTTGAACGTTTGATGGACGGCGCAACGCTGCGTAAATGTTCTGAATTTGCTGATGACATGATTAGTCAGATGTAATGGATTTAAAAATCGCGGTCTCTGATGACGTGATTTTTAAACAGCAAAAAACAGAAGCGGGAACTTGGTTCCCGCTTCTCTATTTGTGCATCCCGTCTCTCTAATTATGATTCCTGGGATGAATTAGGCACAATGCTGGTAGCATGTGAACCTTTAGGCCCTGCTTGTACTTCAAACTCAACAGGCTGCCCCGCTTTCAGCGTTTTGTACCCGTTCATGTCGATAGTGGAATAATGAGCAAAAATATCATCACCGCCCTGATCCGGGCAGATGAAGCCAAAACCTTTCGCATTGTTAAACCACTTTACGGTTCCAGTAGCCATACATCTACGTCCTCAGAGATGAAATTACCTTAAACGCCGTTAGATGATCCCACTGCTGACAGTGATATCTTCTGTTCAGCTGGTCATCAATTCATCAATCTAGTGTAAAAAGTTAACGAGTCAAGTAGCAGATATCTAAAGCAAGATCTAATTCAAATAGTATATTGACAACTATTCTTATCTCGGTAGTAATGAAAGAAAAAGGTAGTCGGAAATGAGTAAAACGCGTGTCTCACCTACACCCGAAACGGTGGATGAGAGCAAAACTAAAATTCAGCCGCCCGCCATGTATAAAGTGGTGTTGATGAATGATGACTACACCCCAATGGATTTTGTGGTGGAAGTTTTACAGCGTTTTTTCCATATGGATCTGGAAAAGGCGACTCAGGTCATGCTGGCTGTGCACTATGACGGCAAAGGAATTTGTGGCGTCTATACTGCAGATATAGCAGAAACAAAAGTTGATCAAGTGAACCGTTACGCTCGTAAGCATGAACATCCGTTGCTGTGTATTATGGAACAAGCCTGAAGATCAGCAGGTACCTTGCATAGCGTTGTCGTCAGTTGGTTTGGGAGGTGCCCATGCTAAACAAAGAACTGGAAAAATCGATAAACCAGGCATTCAAGTCGGCAAGAGAAGCGCGTCATGAATTTATGACGGTCGAGCATTTATTGCTGGCATTAATCGATAACCATTCCGCCCGGGATGCACTACTGGCATGTGGTGCTGAAGTTGATCAACTGCGCAGAGAATTAACCGTTTTTCTGGAGCAGACCACGCCGCTGATACCTCTGGAAGAGGCAGAGCGGGATACACAGCCAACTCTCGGTTTCCAACGTGTATTGCAACGTGCCGTATTCCATGTGCAATCATCCGGCCACAACGAAGTGTTTGGCGCTAACGTACTGGTCGCTATTTTCAGCGAACAGGAATCACAAGCCGTCTATTTCCTGAAAAAAGCCGATATCAACCGTTTAGATGTGGTGAACTATATTTCGCACGGGGTGCGCAAAGATGTGCCGCAGCAGGATGATGGCCAGTCTGGTCACAATGCCGGTGACGGCGAGGGCATGAGTGAAGAAGCGGCTGCCAATCAAATTGAAAATTTTGTTACCAATCTGAATTTGAAAGTGGTCGAAGGCAACATTGACCCGTTGATTGGTCGTGATGCCGAAGTCAATCGTGCCATCCAGATTTTATGTCGTCGCCGTAAAAATAATCCGCTGCTGGTGGGCGAAGCCGGGGTGGGTAAAACCGCGATTGCCGAAGGCTTAGCTTATCGCATTGTGCATGGCGATGTGCCGGAAGTAATTGCCGATAACACCGTGTATTCACTGGATATGGGCTCGTTACTGGCAGGGACTAAATATCGTGGTGATTTTGAAAAACGCTTTAAAGCCGTGCTCAAGCAATTAGAACGCGAAAAAGGCGCGATCCTGTTTATTGATGAGATCCACACCATCATCGGGGCGGGGGCTGCGTCTGGTGGACAATTGGATGCTGCCAATCTGATCAAACCGATCCTCTCTTCCGGTCAGCTGCGTTGCATGGGTTCAACCACTTATCAGGAATATTCGCAGGTCTTTGAAAAAGATCATGCGCTGGCGCGTCGTTTCCAGAAAATCGACGTGGTGGAGCCATCGATTGATGACACCACTAAGATCCTGATGGGGTTAAAACCACGCTACGAAGAGCATCACCATGTGCGTTATACCAATAAAGCACTGCGTGCGGCGGCGGAATTGGCGGCCAAATATATCAATGATCGCCATTTGCCGGATAAAGCTATTGATGTGATTGACGAAGTCGGTGCCAGCCAGCGCTTGTTGCCACCGAGCAAACGTAAGAAAGTGATCAATGTGCCGGATATCGAAGCGATCGTGGCTAAGATCGCCCGTATTCCGGAGAAATCGGTCTCTTCGAGTGATCGCGATACCTTGCGCAATCTGGAACGCAATCTGAAGATGGTCGTGTTCGGGCAGGATAAAGCCATTGAAGTGCTGACCGATGCCATTCGTCTGAGCCGTTCTGGCTTGGGTAACGAACGTCGTCCGGTTGGTTCGTTCCTGTTTGCCGGCCCAACCGGGGTGGGTAAAACTGAAGTCACTCTGCAGTTGGCTAAAGCGCTGGGTATTGAACTGCTGCGCTTTGATATGTCGGAATATATGGAACGTCATACTGTATCCCGTCTGATCGGAGCGCCACCAGGCTATGTCGGTTATGAACAGGGTGGCTTGTTAACCGATGCTGTTATCAAACAGCCACATTGTGTGGTATTGCTGGATGAAATTGAGAAAGCGCACTCGGATGTCTTTAATC